>Ga0316190_10001326_pt1 | contig 17785 bp, 19 predicted proteins | sample Eddworburrow2_MG_FD_204929 | JGI IMG/M metagenome (GOLD analysis project Ga0316190, IMG submission 204929) | Coastal sediment microbial communities from Maine, United States - Eddy worm burrow 2 | ecosystem: Environmental > Aquatic > Marine > Coastal > Sediment | place: USA: Maine | collected... | reverse complement strand
AATTCATGGCCTTGGTATACGGAAAACCGATCATCCGATTGTCGTCGGTCGCCTCTCGGATTTCCTCGGCGGTCATGGGGGTACGCAGCCAGGCGTAGGGGTTGTCGACCGCAACCTGATTGAACCCGGCCCAGAGCTTGGCGACGCGGGTCCGATGCTCGTCGATCGTCTCGCCGTTGGCGGCGCGGATGGCCGACTCGAAGATCGGGTAGATGTTGATGGGCTGATCGATCCCGAGGCTCGCCTCGACCTTGTTGTTCATCGTCACCTCGGTGCCGAGTACCGGGGCGCGTGGCGTGTCGCTGTCATCGGCATAGGGGATCTTCGCGCCGGCTTTTCGGGCCCGGCGACGGGAGTTGATGCCCTCACCCCCGGTGAGAACGATGACGTCGAGCTCGCCCGCCTGGATCGACAACGCACTGCGGTTGACCAGGGACTGGGGCGTGTTTCCCCCGGTGGGAGAGATCACCGTCTCCGCGTCGAGGGCACCGACCATCTGAGCGATGATCCGGCCCGGATCACGATAGGGCCAGGCCCCGTCCACGACCCGGATCGATCCGATGTCGCTCATCAGCCGGCGTGAGCCCGCGTCGTCGGCCGCCGCCTCGACGGCCGCGGCCATCATGGCGACGGGTTCGAGCGCCTCGACCGGGTTCTCCGGTCGCTGCATGAACTGGCCGGCACCGACGATGACGGGTGTGCGGGGATCGAGCACCATCAGACTTCTCCTCGAAGGTGGGACCTACGTGGCCCGAAACTATTCGGCGGGCCCCGTCGCCACCAAACGAGCGGCCCGCGGGGCTGGTTCATTGGGTGGTGGCTGGTTCTTTGGGTGATGACCGGTTGGTCAGCTCCCAAACAGGGACCGGGCGATAACCACGTTCTGGATCTCGGTGGTCCCATCGAGATAGTGGGTCATCTTCGCTCCGGCCAGGTGCCGGGCGAGGGGGCGATCCTGGCGGTAGCCGTTGGCGCCGAGGGCCTGCATGCACTGGGACAAACCGTCCATGGTTACGCGTGTGGCGAACTTCTTGGCATGGGCTGCTCGCACCGCCATGTCGGGGTCGCCGTTGTCGAGCGCCGCGGACGCGGCGGCGGTGAGGGCGGTCGCTGCTTCGAGGTCGGTGGCGACGTCGGCCAGCATCCACCGCAGGCCTTGTTTGTCCGACAGCGGCGCACCGAAGGCCTCCCGGCTGGAGATGTACTCCACCGCGGTCTCAAGCCCCCGGCGGAGCATGCCGGCACACATGGCGGACACGACGATGCGGGCGATGTCGATGGCCTCCATCGCCGCCCGAAACGCCAACCCGGGCGCAATGAAGAGCTGGTCGGGGGTCAGCTGCACGTTCTCGAACCGGAAGCTGCCCGTGCCTGTCGAGTGGGCGCCGAGCATCTCGTAGGCGTCTTCGCGGACAACGCCGGGCTGATCGGCCTCGATGAGAAAGGCTGCAATGCCCCGGGGTCCTGACCCGGGTTCGGTCTGCGCGTAGCAGTTCATCACGTCGGCGTCGGTGGCGTTGGTGGCCCAGGCCTTCGCCCCGTTCAGCACCCAGCCGTCACCTTGGGGCGTCGCGGTCGTCGATATGGCCGCCGCGTCGCTCCCCGTGTCCGGCTCGGTCAGCAAGAACGCGCCGACCGTCGAACCGTCGAGCATGGGGCCCACATAGCGCTCGCGGTGAAACTCGGTCCCCTTGTTGGCGATGGCGCCGGCCAGGTTGTTGTGGCACACCAGCGCGAACGCCAGGCCCATGTCGGCGCCGGCCAGCTCGCGCATGACCGCGGCCATCCCCCCGATGCCCAGACCGGCCCCGCCCATCTCGGGCGGAACCAGGAGACCGCACAGACCCTCCGCCGCGGCCTTGGTGAAGGTCTCCCGGGGAAAGCGCCGATTTCGTTCCCACTCCGGAGCATGGGGATCGATGGCCTCGAGCGCGAACCGCCTGGCGGTTTCGACGACGGGACTCGACGGGGCTGAACCGGGTTGGTCCGGGGTGTTCATGGCTGGCTCCTGATGCTGTCGCTGGTGGGCCCGCTCACAGTCTCACCTTGAACACCGCGGTGGCGCTGGCCGCCAGCCGACCGGCGACATCGCGGACTTCGGCACTGCAGAGCGCGATCGAGGCCGTGCCCTTGGTCACCCAACCCTCGGCGAACACATCGCTGTCGCGCACGCCCTCGAGATAGTTGACGTTCATCTGCAGGGTCAGCATCTGGGGGCGGGTGTCATAGAACGTGCCGATAGCGGGTACGCAGGCCGTGTCGAGCGCCGTGGCCAGAACCCCACCGTGGACGACCCCCTCGGGGTTGGTCACCTCGGTCCGGAATGGGATGCGTAACGCGCAGTACCCCACGCGGAGCTCGGTGAGCTCCAACCCGACGAGGTTTGGAAAATAGGTGGTGTCCCATTTCCCGTATCGAGCCCAAACCTGCTCGAGTCGAGGATCGAGGACCTCGAATCGGGCGGAATTGGGGCGAACGAGGGTGGGGGCTGGCTCGGTCACGGCGTGAGCGTACGGCAACGGACCCCTCCCGGCCACGTGCGGGTGCCGGGGAGCGGGCTGGCGGGGTTAGTAGCTAACCTCTGACCATGAGTCGATCCGAATGGCAGGAAGCTTTCGACCGGTCCGCTAAGCGCGACGTGGACTTCGAGACGATGTCGGGGATACCGGTCGAACCCGTCTACGGGCCCGACGACGGCGAGTTTCCCGGCGAGTACCCCTATACGCGCGGCGTCCATGCCTCGATGTACCGCTCTCGGCTCTGGACGATGCGAATGTTCGCGGGATTCGGCACCGCCGAGGACACCAACCTGCGGTTCAAAGCCATCCTCGAAGCCGGCGGCGACGGGTTGTCCACGGCATTCGACCTACCCACCCTGATGGGGCGGGATTCCGATGATCCTCACGCCGAGGGCGAGGTCGGCAAATGCGGCGTCGCTGTCGACACGCTCGCAGACATGGAGGACCTCTACTCCGGCATCGATCTGGGCAAGACGACGACGTCGATGACCATCAACTCGCCGGCCGCGGTCGTGTTCGCCATGTACATCGCGGCGGGCGAGGGCGGCGGAGCACATCGCAAAGAGCTTGGGGGGACGCTCCAGAACGACATCTTGAAGGAGTACCAAGCCCAAAAAGAGTTCATCTTCCCGCCGAAACCATCGATGCGGTTGGTGCGGGACACGATCACCTACACCGCGGCCGAAATGCCCCGCTGGAACTCGGTATCGATCTCGGGTTACCACATTCGCGAGGCCGGTTCGACCGCAGCCCAGGAGCTGGCGTTCACCCTCGCGAACGGGTTCGCCTATGTGGAACTGGCGCGGGCTGCGGGTCTCGATGTCGACGAGTTCGCCCCGCGGCTGAGCTTCTTTTTCAACGCTCACCTGGACTTTTTCGAGGAGATCGGCAAATACCGTGCCGCTCGACGTATCTGGGCCCGCTGGATGAAAGAGCGGTACGGGGCAAAGAACGAGAAGTCGTTGATGATGCGGTTCCACACCCAGACCGCGGGCGTAAGCCTCAGCGCCCAGCAGCCCGAGGTCAACATCGCCCGGACGGCGATCGAGGCGCTGGCCGGAGTGATGGGCGGCACCCAGAGCCTCCACACCAACTCGATGGACGAAGCGCTGGCCCTACCGACCGAGAAGGCGGCTCGTATCGCCCTGCGGACCCAGCAGGTCATCGCTCATGAGATCGGGGTTACCAACGTGGCCGACCCCCTCGGCGGCTCGTGGTTTGTGGAGGCCATGACCGACGAGATGGAACGCCAGGCCGAAGAGATCTTCGCCAAGATCGACGAGATGGGCCACGGTTCCATGCTGGACGGCGCCTATGCCGGTGTCGAGAACGGGTACTACCAGGGGGAGATCGCCGATGCCGCCTACGCGTTCGAGCGAAAGCTGAACAAGGGTGAGCGGGTCATGGTCGGGGTCAATGCCTTCACCGAGGGAAACGACACCGATCAGATGGAGATTCTGGCGATCACCGCCGAACAAGAACAGACCCAGATCAAGCGTCTGGGGGCGGTGAAGGCGGACCGCAACGACGAGGCTGTCGCCGCGGCCCTGGCCCGGTTGCGGGCCGACGCGGCCGATACCGAGGTGAACCTGATGCCAGCTCTGGTCGACACGGTGAAGACCTACGCCACCGAAGGCGAGATCATGAACACTCTCGCCGATGTCTTTGGCCGGTATGTGGAAAAGCCGGTGATCTGAGCCTGGCTCGCCGCTGGTCGTGTGGTCGGCGCTGCGCTCGGTAGGTTTCTGGGATGCCGCGCAAACCCGAAGGGGTGACTAGGGGCCTCATCCTGGACCAGGCCGGGCAGTTGTTTCTCTCGCGAGGATGTGTCGGCACCTCCGTGCGCGACATAGCCGCCGCTTGCGATGTGAGCGTGCCCGCGCTCTACCACTACTTCCCCAGCAAGGACGAGCTGGTCTCGGCCTGGTGTGAGCCCTTCGTCGCCGCGTCGGAACGGGTGGTGGGGGCACTCGATCACGCCGCAGCCAACGCCACCGACGGAGCTGAGTTCCAGACGTTGGCGTTGGAGCTCTACTTCGACGCGTTGGCCGGTCACGAGTCGGTGTTCCGGGTGGTGTCCACCGATCGGGGGTTGCGGAGCCATCCGCTGGCCGGCCATCGGCTAGCTGAGCTGGCGGCCCGGTATCTGGAGCTGTTGGCCGGACCCGGGGCGGACGACCGCCTGAGAGCGGTGGCGGCCGTGGGGGCCATGCGGCTGCTCATCCGCTACGGCACCCGCGGTGGCGTGGATCGGAGTGATCTGCGCGCTCAGGCCGTCGCCAGCGCGCGGGCGGCCCTGGCCGCGATTCCGTGAGCTTCCCCTCGCCCCGCCGGAGAGGCGATGGCCAGAAGTGGCGCGTGACGTCGGAGAGTGAACGGGGTACGCTGGTAGACCGGTGGGGGCCTACCGGGCGGAGCCGCTGTCCCAACCACAATCACCCGTGAGGTACGTGGTGTTCAAGAACGTGCCCTCAGCCCTATTCACCGCCTTTCTGGTAGTGGCTTTCATTCGCGCGCCGGAATCGGCGGGTGATCTCGTCGCTACTGTGGGCGCCATGATGGGCGTCCTCGTCGAGGAGTTCAAGAACGTCGTCGCGGCGCTGTTCAGCTGATCTAGGCCGCGCTCGCTCCGTCGCGCTCCTGACTCGCCCTTTCTTCGGCCTTCTCAGGCCGGGATCGGCGCGCCCGCAAACGCGGGGCCGGCACCGGACAATCAGATTTCCGCAACACATACTTAACGATAGATACGTATGCTGTGATCAGAGATCGCACCTCTGATCGTGACCTCTGATCGTGACCTCTGATCGTGAAGGGATGCGGTTCGACACCGGAGGTCGTCGTCGTGGTCCAAGAAGTAGTCATAGCCACCAGCACATCCGAAGCGCTCATCGGGGCATTGCACGAGCGGGCTTTGCCCGAAGTGGAGTACGTCTTTGCGGTGCGCGAGCCTGTCGAGGAAGACCAGCTGGTCGTGTGGGAACACGGGGTGGTCCCAGCGAAACGACAGCGTGGAGTGGGCTCCAAGCTGATGCGCGCCGCGGCCAAGGCGGTGGCGAGCGGCACCATCATCACCGTGGACCCGACCGGCGAATTCGATCCGGATCGCATGGTCGACTACTACCGCGGTATGGGATTTGCCCATAGTGATCGACAGGGCTTGTGGGCCACGGCCACGGAAGTGTTGCACGCCACCGATCGCCAGGATCAACCACTCGGTGTGGCGTCTGGTCTCCCCGCCGGAACCGCGCCAGCACCGGCTTGAGGTTCTTATCGGCATCGGTCGCGGACCGACGCCTCGGGCGTAGCTCCTTACAAGAGTGCGAACAGGTGGCCCCGGGGCGAGGGCGCGCGAGCCAAAGGGAGTTGAATGGGGCTCATGAGATCGATCTCGGTGTCGCGGCTCGTTGCCCTCGTCAGCGCGTTGGTCATCGCCCTGGCCTTAGCGCGGGGCCTGTGGGGAGGGTCGTCACCGGACGCAACGGCGACGGCCAAGTCCCCTGAAGCCCAAGTCCCCTGAAGCCCAAGCCCCCGATACCCAAGCCTCCGGCTCCCAAGGGCTCGATGCCCAAGCCGCCTCGGCGACTGTGTCCGCCGAGCCGACACCGGCCTTACCCGAGGTCATCGGTCAGTCCGAGCCCCTGCGTGACCTGGACGGCTGGTTGCAGACCGACGCCGAGTCCATCGAAGAGCTGGCTGCTCCGGTCACGGTGGTCCAGTTCTGGACCTTCGGTTGCTACAACTGCAAGAACACCATCCCGCACCTCCAAGATCTGTATCAGGCCTATGGGGATGAAGGCTTGGAAATCGTGGGTGTTCATTCCCCCGAGTTCGACTTCGAGAAGGACCCTGCCGCCATTCAGGCGGCTGCGGAAGATCTCGGGGCGAGCTGGCCCATTGCGTTGGATACTCGCAAGACGAACTTCCGAAGCTGGCAGGGTACTCGCCGCTTCTGGCCCCGCACCTATGTTCTCGACGCCGATGGGGCCATCCGCTTCGAGCATGTGGGCGAAGGCGCCTACGACGAGCTCGAGGGCACCGTGGCCGCCCTGCTCCAGGTGCCCCAAGCCGGCTGAATGGTCGTCACCGCCCCTCGCAATATCGGGCCATTTCCGGTGTGCTCGCGCGGCATGACAGGTCATTGATGGGCATCTTCTGGGAAGGCCTGGCCTCGCTGCGCCTGCCGTGCACGCTCGCTCTGGTGGTTCCAGTGGTGGCGCTCATCGTCGCGGCGGGTCGCAACGCCACCTTGACGGTGACGGGGTTCTTCATCGGTTCGGCCGTGGCGGTGTGGGCCAGGTTCATCGGTGTCCTACCCGGGCGCCCGCTCGGGACCGGCTTGGCGGGAGCGGCGCCGGCGTTCATCAGGCTGGTCGACCACGCCGTGACCCGAGGGGCTGGGCTCGGCGTAGGCCTGGCCCTGGCGATGGCGATGGCGATGGTCCTCGGTGTCTATGACGATCTCGTGGCCGGTCTGGTACGGGCCACGCTTGGCCCCTAGGTGCCTCTGGGTGACCTGTGCCTGGCACCGTCTAGCAGAGGTGCTCGCGAGCCTCATCCCCGGCGGGGGCCGGAGAGGGTGATGACCCTGCAACCGAGGGCATCGATGAACAAGCCGATCAGCGCGATGATGATCCCGATGAACCGGACGGTAAACGTGCCCGCGGCGAAGGCCAAGAGTAGTCCGCCCAGGGCGATGACAACGCCCACCGCAATGAGGGCGACATCGTCGCGGGTCAACAGCGGTTCGTATTCGTCATGGTCGAAGAACGGGTAGTGGTGCTCGTCGTCAGGCTCATGCTGGTCGGTCATCGGATCCCGTCTCCGCTGGTCACTTTCTGAATAGATCCACCACGACGTTGATCATCTCGTCGACCAGCACGCCGAGCATGGTACCGATCGTCGCCACGAGATCGCCTGCCGCTTCAGGGGATCGGATGAGGGTAATGCCAAGGAACGCAGTGATGAGGGCGGGGACGAGCTTCTTTCGCACTGGTGGTGGTCACCTCGATTCGTGCCGTGCCCGGGTCTAGGGCTCGACCGTCTTCGTCCCGGGGCACCACCCTCTGGGGCGCGCCGGTCATCCGGGCCGTGACTCCACCCGACTACCAGCCTATTCCACCCGGTGCGGGACGCGCTCGGACGTACCCTGATGTCGGTCGTTCGCCTCGACTAGCAGGGTGCTGACGCTTGGGGTCAGTGGTCTCGCTGCGGGCTAGGCGGGGTTCTGGGCTGCAACTCGCTTGAAGATCGGCCGGTCTTCTGTTGCAGCGCAGGATCGGAGGAATGAGGGTGGGGGCCGATCCTGGGGGTTCTGGCCCGGAGGGTTCTGGCCCGGCGGGAGCGTTTCGACTTCCCGATGGTGCCTTTCACCTGCTTGTTCAGGTCCCGGTCCCGGCGGTTCTGCGCATCCTCACGCATGCGGCGCCGAATACTTTCGCTATCGGCGTTGAACGGGGTGATCATCCCGATGGCGAGCAGGATCACGACGGCCGCGAGGGCGGCGACGACCAGGCCGATCATGGCGGTCAAGGTGGACACGACGCCTCGTCCACCGAAGAACTGGGCGGCGAGTATCATCCCGCCGAGTCCGCTGATCACTCCGATGAGACCAAGAATGATCCGTTCCGGACCCTTGAGCTTCTCTCGCTCTTCGTAGGCGTACCTGGTGGTGCTCGTCACGCTGCGCTCCGTTGCATCAGCCCGTCGTCTTTTCACGCCTCAAAAAACCTCAGAATCGCCAGGTTACTCGATCGATTACGTAAGGCATGCCGACGGCACCCTAGCAGCAGGGTGGCGATATGGACACCGTTCGTGAGAACTGGGCTCTCGCCAGGGCCGAGGCGTCGTGAGGATCAGGCCCGGCCGGCTGGAAGCGCGGCGCCGGGCCCCCGAGTACTCTGGGTGTCGAGGCCTGAACCATGCGAAGACAAGAACACTTTTTGAGCCGGCGCCGCGCTGCCCAAGTGCTCGAAGTCATGTTTTTCCCCAAGGTATACCGGTACCTGTACCCGGGTGAGCACGCCATCTACTCCCAGCGGCGCCATGTGGTGGTGGTCGTGCCATGGCTGCTGGCGGCCACCGCCGCGGTCATCGCCGCCGTGGGGGCCAACGTCGCCGATGTCCAGCTGTTGCAGATCGGCGCGCTGCCCTTGCTCGTGGTGACCGTACCGCTTGCGGTCTACCACTTCGTTGACTGGTACGCCTACCGAGTCTTCATCAGCGATCGTCGCCTGGTGGAGCTCAAAGGTCTGCTCGGGGTACAGGTCAACATGATGCCTTTGAACAAGATCACCGATATGGCCTTTGACCACACCATCCCTGGCCTTGTCCTCGGCTATGGGAAGTTCCGCGTCGAGAGCGCGGGCCAGGATCAGGCGTTGGGCACGCTGCACTACATGGTCAACGAGAACCTCTTCTACGCCGTGTCCACCGCTCTGTCGATCGATCGAAATGAAGGTCTCAACAATCTGACGAAACAGGGCTACCTGGCGCCGGGCACGGTCCTGGAACTGATCGAGGAAGGCATTCTCAACGCGGACACCATCGACACGATCGTCGCTGGACACCTGATCGATGAAGAGACGCTGGCCAACTATCTCGGCTACGGAAAGCCCAATGTCGATCTGATCAAGATGATGTTCGCCGACGGCCAGTTGACCCTCCCGCACCTACGCGAGCTGATTGTGAAGAAGATCCTGCCGCTCGACCTGATCAGCAAGCTCTTGACCGAAGGAGTGATCGACGATGGGTTCGTCGATGAGCTGATCGACGCCGGCATCCTGAAACCGGTGTGACAATCTTCGTCACCTCCAGCTCACGGTCCAACGCGCTGAGCGGCTCATCGAGCAGGAGCACGTGGGGCGCGATCACGAAGCCCTGCAGGTTCCGGCGTTCGCCGCCACCTTCTCGCCGATCAGATCCTCGATCGACTCGTAGGTCCCGGTCCGCACCAAGAACGACTGGTTGTCCCAGAAGTACGTGATCGAGAAGTCGGGTGGGGGCATCCCCAGGCCATCAGGTTCGGCCTGGGGAACAACTGCTTGGCCCTATCAGACACCAGCCGCGCCTCAACTCGGCGGTCGAACGAGAAAGTTCACCTCGTCGCAAGAACCGTTCGGCGGCCGCGACGAGGATGTCGCTCGCGGTGCTCGGATAGCTTCGACATGGTGAGCGCAGTCAGGAAGTAGAGGGCACCGACGCTGAGATAGGTCGCGACCCAGAACGGAGCATTGGTGACATCGCTGCCCAAGGCGATTCTCGCATTCGTGGTCAGGTCGGCGACACCGAGTACGACGACGACCGACGTGTCCTTGAAGACCGTGACGCCGAGGGTGGCGAGCGCCGGGCGCATCACCGCCAGCGCATACGGAAGGGTTACCGACATGGTCACCCGCAGGCGGCCCGCACCGTGCAGCCGCGCGTCGTCGATCAGCTGCTGGGGAACAGCCACAATGCCGGCGTGCACGACATCGGCCTGATAGGCGAGCGCATAGAGGCTGAGAGCCACGAAAGCCGAACCGAACGCCGAGGTTTCGATACCCAGAAGTCGGCCAGGACTGAGAATCTGGTGGATGAGGATCAGAAGTACGACGAGCGGGATCCCCCGGATGGTTTGCACCGAAATCCGAGCCAGAACCCGAACGAGGATAAAGCGGCTGTGGTGGCCGATGCCGACGATCAGCGCGCCGATGAAGCCGACCCCATGGCCGAAAGGGCGCTTATGGCGGGGAATGCCGCTCGTATGCCGTCGGGGATCACGATGGTCCACAACACCGCGCGTCTGCCGGTGCCCAACGTTCTGGCGGTCTCCGCCCGCTCGAGCGGCAGGGTCCCGATCCCGGCGGGGAACAGGTTCGGGACCGCGAACGCGAAGAAGATGATGAGGATCAGGGCGGGAACGTTGCGGAAGACGTTCACAAATGTGCCGGCCAGGATCCTCGAGACCTACGGCATCGATCCCACCTATCGACAGATCCGCGACGAATGGGTCGACCATCTGAACGGTGACATCTGGGTTGCCACCCTCAAGGCCAGGGAGCTGATGGACGACGGGCATGTGCCGCCGATGACGAGCGACCCCAAGCTCAATCCGGATGGCTCGTGGGCCATGGATGCCCAGCTGGAGACCGAGCTTTTTGGATTGTTGTCGCCCGGGCTGCCCGATGTGGCGCGACGCCAGGCCACATTCTTCGCCACCGTCACCAGCCGTGGTCCCGCGGTGGAGGCGAGTGCCTTCTACGCCCAGATGTACGCGGAGGCGTTCACCGAGGGAGACGTGGCCGCACTGATCGCATCGGCGAGGGCCGACGAAGCCGACGACTCGGTCATCGGCCCGATCGTTGATGATGTCGTCGGTTGGCACCGTGAACACCCCGACGACTGGCGGTCCACCCGTCGTCTCATCCGCGACGCCTATGACACGGACACGGAGTTCTGGGCCAGCCGGGTAAACTATGCGGTCACGATCATGGCGTTGCTGTACGGGGGCGGCGATCTGCGTCACACCATCAACATCGCTGGTCTCGCCGGCTGGGATGCCGACAACAACATGACCACTACCGCCGGGCTGCTCGGCGTGATCATTGGGCACGAGTCGCTACCCGAGCCGTTCGCTTCCGCCACCGATGTCTATTTCAACGAGGATCTCACCGGCGATCTGCCGAGATTTGACTCGGTGGGCAACATCGCCGCCCGCACCGTGCGCCTCGGCGAACAGGTCCTCGCGGCCCGATAGCCGGCCCGGTGGGGGGCACTTCCCTCTATTTGCAGTGCGTCCATGCGCCCGCGGACTCACGCGTCGCCAGGGAAGAAGAACGGCATGGTCGGGTCGAGGCCGAGCCGGACGCGGCCCACCTGTTCGGCCACGACCGTCGACACGATGACATGCTGATTCACGGTCTGAAGGTCGCGCATCGCCCTCTCGATCGGCGAAGACTCATACAGCGCCGCGGTCCCTGCGAGTTCAAAAAGCTGCACCGCGGCGACCTTGGCGGCTTGACCGGCGTGGCGGGCGGCCGCAAAGAGGTCCGCGATGTCCAGAGGGGTCATGGCGCGCTCGGCGGTGGCCTGCGCCCAGAGGCGACCGGTAACCGAGCGAAGATGTGAGCGGGCCGCGTGGACCAGTTCCACCCCGTCGGCATACGTCGCCTGGAGTCCCGGATGGGTCCGCTTGTCGGTGGTGCCGGTATCGACTGAGCCCGCGCCGGCAATCTCCTCTCGAAAGGTGCGGTCGACCGCCCTGACGATGCCAAGACTTATCGACGCATGGCCCGCCGCCAACAGCGCGGCCCACGGCATTCGGCCGAGCGGCTGGTCCCGCATCGTGTTCGGCGCAGCGAGGTCTGCCACGAAATGGTCGGGCACGAACCGGTCGCTCACGGTCACGTCATGGCTACCCGATCCCCGCAAGCCACCTGAGTGCCAGGTGTCGATGATCTCGATCTGATCCGAGGGCAGAAAACACAGCCTCAGCGCCGGTCCCGCGTCGGTCTTCTCCGGTCGACCGGAATCTGGATCCCAGACCAGGGCCATCAGCGGCATCCATGCGGCGAGCTCGCAGCCCGATACCAGCGACCATCGCCCGCTCAGCATGAACCCACCGTCGGTCCGGACCGCTCGACCGCTCGGTCTGGTGGAGTTGGCGTACATGGCGGCCGGATCGGCGAAGACGTCGGCGCGACCCTCCGCGGTGAGGTGGCGCGCCACCAAACAGGGCAAGGCGCTGTTCCACGCCAGCCAGGCCACGGCCGCTTCGGCATCAGCGAACTCTTCGAGGACGTCCAACCAGGCGAGGGGGTCGAGCTGATGGCCGGGCTGTTCGGCGGGCAGCAGCAATCGACCGAATCCCGCTTGCCCCAGGTGAGTAGCCAGCCCCTCGGGCACCCTCCGGTCCGAGTCGGTCGCACCCCGCAGCGCCAGTATCTCCGATCGAAGATCCCGGGCGGTGAGCAGGGGGTCGGGGTAGGTCATCGCAAGAGCGTAGGGCCCCAGACGCTCGGTCGGGTGGGTCGGTTCCGGGGTCAGCACCCTGCTAGTCGACTGGCGTCGCTCAGGCCGCGCCGATGCATTCCGTCCACCAACTGGATGGCGATCCATGGGTCTCCCCGAAAAGCCAAGTGACGATCATCGGTCGTACGCAGCCACACCCGGGCGTGGGTGCTTCGGCTCGCCGCGCTCCACAACCGACCCGCGATGGTTTCGGTTGGTAGGGGCGGGTACACCCCACGGTGGCGGTCGAGCCCGAAGCCACTCGACCGGCGGGCAAAGCGGTCACCGGAAAAGTCGAGAAGCATGACGGCTTCGTCATACCGAATCAGCTGGACAGGATCTCCGGCCACCTCGATCTGGCGGCTGCTGTGATCGAAACGCAGCTCCGGACGGCGGCGCCCGGCGCGAAGGATCAGAAGGTGAGTGGCGGGCGTCGTGATCCGTCGCAACAGCACAATTGAAGGCTACTGCCGGGCCCCGGCCGGTGCCCCGGGTATCAGCAAGAAAGCTTGCTCGATGACCCGATTGGCGTCATCCGGGGGTTCATGGGCCGGCCGGCCGGACGCGGCGTGCCAGACTCGATGACGATGAACGGACCAACCCACACCCGACGCCGACTACGTGCGCAGACCGCGCTGTTCGTTGCGGTCATCCTCGGTGTCGTCGGCCTCTCCGCCTCACCGGCGTACGCCGTCTGGTCCATTCTCGTGGTCGACTCGGAGACAGGTCGAGTGGCGATCGCCAGTGCCGGATGCGTGGAGGATGTCGTCGAGCTGGGGGAGCTGCTGCCCGGCCAGGGGGTCGTCGCCAGCCAATCGGCTTTCGATCGTTCGATCATCACGCGGGCCGCCGCCCTGATAAAAGCGGGTCGGACACCGGAGGATGTCCTGGCCGACGTGACCCGCGCGATATTCGACCCGGAGTCGGAGACGCGACAGCACGCCGCCGTCTCCCGAGCTGGTCCAGCGGCCACCTTCACCGGCGTCGAGCCCGCCGGTCTCGCCGAGGAAGTAAAGGTGTCCGCCGCCGGCTACGACATCGCGGTCATCGGGGACCGACTCGCCAAGGCCGGTACGGTCTCGGAGATCGTGAGGGCGTTCGAAGCAGATATTGGCCCTGTCGCGCTGGAGGACCGGCTGATGCGGGGGCTCGAGGCAGGGTCAGCCACCGGAGGCGATGTCGACTGCAACACCCGGACCCACAGCCAGACCGCGCTCGCCGCCGCCATCCGGATAGCCGAGCCCGATGATCGACCCGACCGGCTCAGCGTGGACCTCCGGGTCTTGGGCGTCGAAGCCGGTCCGAACCCCCTGCTCGAACTGAGGGAGACCTACGACCAGTGGCGAGCCGAGAATCTTCCGGACTGCCCTGGCTGCGACCTCGATGCCCTGGCGGTACCGGAGGGGGGCACGGCGGGTGCGGGCGAGCTGTCCGGAACCGAATTGCTCATCGGCGTGGGAACATTCTCGCTCTTCGTGTTGCTCTGGCTTCGACGCCGGTTCGCGAGCCGAGATGCTGCGCCGAGCCCCCTCGACCCACCGGGGCGAGACGAGTAGCGCCACGCCTGCGTTGGTCCGACGGTCCGGCGATCAGCTCGCACCCTTGGCGAGGAGAACCACGGGCACGGTCCGAGCGAGAATGGACAGGTCCGCGAACAACGACCAGTTGTCGACGTAGTAGAGATCGAGACGGCTGTATTCATCGAAACCGGTGGACGACCGACCGCTTACCTGCCACATGCCCGTGATTCCGGGCTTCACCCGAAGGCGGTTCCGTAGCTCGTCGGACCACTCCGCCGCCTCCTCGGGAAGCGCCGGGCGGGGACCGACCAACGCCATGTCACCGATCACAACGTTCCATAGCTGAGGGAGCTCGTCGATCGAGAACTTGCGAATAGTCCGGCCGACCCGCGTGATTCTCGGGTCGTCTTTCACCTTGAACAGGGGCCCATCGGACTCGTTCAACTCGGTGAGCTCGTCGCGGCGGTCGTGCGCGTTCGGCACCATCGAACGGAACTTGATCATGTCGAAAGGCTCGTCGTTCTGTCCCACCCGGGTCTGGCGGTAGAAGATCGGCCCACGCGAGTCGAGACGCACCGCCACCGCGGTCGCCAACAACAGCGGTGATGCCAAGATGAGGCCAACCGACGCCGTCGTCGCATCGAACACCCGCTTCGCGTGCGCCCGCCACCCATCCTGGGCATAGGGCTCGAGATAGACCAGCGGAAACCGGCCGAACGATCTGATCGTCAAACGTTCGCTGGCGATGTCGGGCAGAGAGGGTGAGAGCTCCAGATGGATCCCACGATCGAGTAGTCGTCGGGCCAGACGCTTCGTCGTGTCCATCTTGATGGCCGAACCGGCCACGATCACCTGATCGATTTCGTGTGCGCTCAGGATGGCCTCGGCGTCGTCGATCGAACCGAGAACATCGTCGGGTAGCACGTTCTTCGACGGCTCCTTGTACACCGACAGATACCCCGCGAACTCGCAGCCGAACGACGGATCAGCATCCATCATCGCCCGGATCTCGCTCGCCTCCGTGTTGTCCCCCACGACCACGACGCGTCGCCGGAACTTCCCCACCGAACGCATTCGGCCAAAGCTGCGGCGGACCACCTCGCGTGCCATGGCGAGCATGAGGAAACCGATGACCACCAATAGGACGAGCCATGTCCGACTCAGGCTCGGCCGGCCCAGCACGGTGTTGACGAGCACGACACCGATCGTGCCGAAACCCGTGGCATTCAACAGGCGGCGCCACTCCGCCCGTCGGGTACTGAGGTATCGGGCCTGGTACAGCTTGAAGCGGGCGAAGGCCACCAACCAGATCGGCAAGGAGACCAGAGCGGTCGAGAGATGGTGGCTGGAATCGCCCGCCCCCCAACTCTCATGAAGCCCGGTGAGATAGATCGCACCCACGATGGCCACGCCGAGCGAAACGGCATCGACCGCGACCAACGTCGCTTTGGTGAGTCGAGCTCGGCCGGGCGAGGCCCGCGATTCTCGTCGCTCAGGTGGGCTGGCGCCTCTGCTCGCCTCCCGGACCGGTTCACCGATCAGGTTCTGTTGTATCGCTTCATCGGTGAGAGCCATGCCCGCCATTCCCGGTCCGCCGTCGCCGGCCACGTGTCGTCGTCACACCGAGGTCGACGACAGGTTCGTCTTAGCGGTTGAGCCTCATCAATCGGGCAGCCACCTAAGGTGTTGACGGTCCGAGAAGTCGTTCGATGACCGTCGCCGCTTGGTCTTCGGGTGTGAGACCGTCCGAACCGAGCTCGATATCCGGGCTCGTGGGGGCCTCATAGGGGTCGTCGATACCGGTGAAACCGGTGATCTCGCCCCGTCGGGCCTTCCGATACAGCCCCTTTGGGTCTCGTCGCTCGCACTCCTCCAACGGGGTGTTGACGAACACCTCGTAGAACGGGAGCCCGGCCGTCTCATGGGCGGTCCGCACCTTCGCCCGCGTTTCTAGGTAGGGGCTGATGAGCGGGACCAGAGCGACCACGCCGGCATCCGCGAACAGGCGGGCGACCTCGCCGGCGCGGCGGACATTCTCGTTTCGATCTTCGGTCGCGAAACCCAGGCCTGCGTTGATGCCATGGCGCAGGTTGTCGCCGTCGAGCAGATATGCGGCCCGCCCTGAGGACACGAGCTGTCGTTCGACCGCAACAGCGACCGTTGACTTGCCCGAGCCCGAGAGCCCGGTAAACCACACTGTCGCGCCCTCGGCCCCCAGCTGCGCCCAACGAGTCTCCCGACTCAGGGCCCCGGGGTGCCACACGATGTTGTCGATAGGTACAGGGCTCTTCACGTGTCATCCTGTCGTTTGGTATGCCTTGGATCCACTGAAAGCGACGCCTTCGGTGGACGTCTCCGCCGCGTGGGTTTCTCGGCGCTGAATCATCGGAGACTCGATTCAGTTGATCATTCCCGCCGCAACGGTCCTATTGGTCGTCTCATCGATAAGCACGAAACTGCCGGTCGAACGATTGCGGGAATACGGATCGTGAAAGATCGGCAACGTTGTACGCAACGTGATGCGCCCGATGTCGTTCAGTCCCAGTTCGGTCGCAGACTCGTCCCGATGCAAGCTGTTGATATCGAGCCGGTATTGGAGGTCCTTGACCAGCGCTCGGGCCGTCCGCGTCGTGTGTTTGATCACGAGTTTGGTCTTCGGGGTCAAGGTCGACCCGTCGGCCATCCAGGCCACCATCGCGTCGAGATCCTGGCCGATGACCGGCTGATTGTTAGGACGACAGAGCATGTCGCCCCGCGACACATCGATGTCATCGGTCAGGGTCATCGTCACCGACATCGGAGCAAACGCCCGATCCACCGGTCCGCCATACGTATCGATCGACTTGATCCTCGAGGTGAAACCCGATGGCAAAGCCATCACCTCATCACCCGGTCGCCACAACCCACCGGCGATCGTGCCCGCATAGCCCCGATAGTCATGCCAATGATCGGACTTGGGGCGAATCACGTTCTGGACCGGGAAACGGGCGTCGATCAGGTTCCGGTCAGACGCGATATGTACCTCTTCGATATGGTGCAACAGGCTCGCTCCCCCATACCAATCCATGTTGGCCGAGCGCGTGACCACGTTGTCGCCCTTCAGCGCCGACACTGGGACGAACGACAGATCGCCGACATCCAACTTGGTGGCAAAGGCCCGAAACTCGTTCTTGATCGACTCGAACGCCTCCTGGTCATAGTCGACCAGATCCATCTTGTTGACACACAACACAAGGTGAGGAATACGCAGGAGCGAGGCGATGAACGCGTGCCGGCGGGACTGTTCCACCAGCCCCTTGCGGGCATCGACCAGGATCAGCGCCAAATCGGCAGTTGAAGCACCGGTGACCATGTTGCGGGTGTACTGAATATGCCCCGGAGTATCGGCAATGATGAACTTCCGAGTCGGCGTGGCGAAATACCGATAGGCGACATCGATCGTGATGCCCTGCTCCCGCTCGGCCCGTAGACCATCGGTCAGAAGAGCTAAGTCGGTGTAGTCATCCCCCCGCTGGCGGCTCGTCGCCTCCACCGCCTCAAGCTGGTCCTCGAAGATGGACTTCGAGTCATACAGCAGCCGCCCGATCAGGGTCGACTTGCCATCATCGACCGATCCGGCGGTCGCGAAACGCAGCATCTCCATCAGCACAAAACCTCATTTTTGATCCCGCCACGGTGCGGGTTGCCTTCAGAGGGCAACGACTCGACTGGTGGCTTCTGGCGAACTTGGGGTGGTCAGAACTTCGGGTGGGTGGTGTT
>Ga0316190_10001325_pt1 | contig 17787 bp, 8 predicted proteins | sample Eddworburrow2_MG_FD_204929 | JGI IMG/M metagenome (GOLD analysis project Ga0316190, IMG submission 204929) | Coastal sediment microbial communities from Maine, United States - Eddy worm burrow 2 | ecosystem: Environmental > Aquatic > Marine > Coastal > Sediment | place: USA: Maine | collected... | reverse complement strand
AGCTCTTGTATGGGTGCCAGGCTTTAGAAACTTAGAAAGTTGGCGAACTTTTTTCTTGAATGGATCGATGGCGATGGGAAGAGTGGTGGGTCGCCCGGGGCTCGAACCCGGGACCACCGGATTAAAAGTCCGTTCATAAGCCTATTTATTACAATCTTTTACAACACGAAACAACACTCAACAATAAGAACCGAGGGGACTTGCAAGCGGCTCGAATCGCCTCGGAGTGTTGTGCGTTATTGCCGAATATCGGCGTTTGTTGAGTTCAAGTGCACCAGGAGTGCACCATGGAGAGGGTGGTGCCGAACTCCGTCACTCCGTCGGGGCAAGACACTTCAGCTTCTCAAGCCCGTTGAGGACGACGACGAGCGGTATCGGCTCTTGCGGAGGATCGTTCTCGTGCACGAACAGGAGGCGCTGCCCTACCTCGGATTCGATCCTGGAATCACTATCTCTTCCCCAACGACGATGTCTCGGTACGTTGCCCCAAAAGTCTGCTTGAACGCCTCGATGCTGGCATCGCAGCTGTCGTGGGGAGAGAGGCCCACGACTCCGACGTCTCGTTGCCTCAAGTAGTCGATATTCCCTTGCACCTCTTCGATCGAAAGGAACTCGCCAGGCAGTTTCCAGGTCGCCACATAGCGCTGTATGTCGATGTTCCGGCATTTGATGACGGGATAGTGAAGACCGCCGACCATTCCATACAGCGGAGAATCGACCAAAGCCTCGGTCCGGTCCACGATCTTCTTCAGGGTCTGGTGTCCGCAACCAACAATCACAACGACCCCTTTGCCTTCAACATTGACCACCAGAGCTTGCTCTGAAATCTCCCCCATAAAGAAGCAGTAGTTGTTGATCACGCCCGTCGTGGCGACGCCCGGCGCGATCACGGTCGGGTGTTCCGACCATTCCACCTCGATGCCCGGATACTCCATCGGCACTGGCGTGAACGCCTTGAGTTCCCCAAGGTCGATCTGGTGGTCAGTCAAAGAGAAGGTGCTCGCGCGCGCCCATTTTCCGCCTCCGGTGTGATCTCCGTGCGGATGCGAGATGACGATCAGATCGATGTCGCGAATGTTCACTCCGACTTGCTGCATGTTCTGGAGCAGCGGGGAAGGGTGTTCCTCTTTGCTGTTCCGACCTACGTCAAACAGGATGGTCGCGTCATCAGTCTTCACCAGGTACGCAACACCCGATTCCCCTCGCAGGCCTTCGTTGGCGACGTGCCAGTCGATCAATGGCAGGATCGCCAGTGTCTTCGTAGCGCCTAGATCGGTCAGCTTGCTCAGTTCCGACTGCCTTCTTCGCCAGTCCTCGGCTACCCTCGGAACTGCTTCCATGTACTTCTCGTAGAGCTCGCGTGGTTCCCCAACACGGTCGAACAACATCGCATAGGTGCTGTCCTCAGCTCGCAGAGTTGAGAGCCTAGCTACTTCCTGCTCAATGGGCAGTTCCTGCGCTGCAGCAGAGGAGCAGAACAGAAGGGGAATCACGAGGATTCGGGACCATTGAAGGCGATTCTGCATAGTGGCATACCTTTCTGGATTGGAGCACAGATCCACCCTCGCCGATCTTCTCGACGATGCGGTAGTGGCCGAGGGTGCGACCGATGAGGTCTTGCATTGTCAGGGTTCCTGCGGGGCTATGGTAGCGCAGCTTAGGAGGGCGTGACGAGAACCCGGTTGACGCCTTCCCATCGGCGACCCACATTCAAGTGCAGAGGATTCCAACGCAACATGAACGCGGACCGACGTGATTGCTGTTCGGTGTTCTGCTGTGCAGCGGTCATGTCCAAAAAAAGGAGTGTGCCATGAGAAGAGCAGCGGTTCTGGCGGCTTTGATCGTCCTTGTTCTGCCGGGTAGTGCGACCGCGCAAGACTGGGGTCCGGACGAGACAGAGGTGTGGAACACAATCGTCGCGCAGTGGGAAGCGTCGAAGGCCGAGGACCTAACTTGGCCCGCGAGAATGCTACATCCGTCTTTTCTGGGCTGGAGCGACGAAGTTCCTATGCCCCGCAGCCAGGCGGCTGTCGAGAAATGGCAAAGGTACAGCTCAGAAAACTCGCAGACTCTTGTTCAGGAGCTCTATCCAGTCGGGATAGTCGTCGTAGGTTCGACGGCAGTAGCTCATTACTATTACTCCACCGCAGCTGAAGATCGAGAGGGAAAACACAAGACGACCCATGGTCGGTACACGGACGTGCTCACCAAACAAGATGGAAAGTGGATCTTTATCGCCTGGCGAGGTGGGGATAATCCAAAACTCAACGACTAGGGCGAGGCGGTCGTGAGGCTCGACGGGCAACGTTACCGGTCCCCCGGCTTTGCCGGGGGACCGGTAACGGCCCTAAAGCCTGGCACTAATATAGGAGGATCATGGGAATGAGTTCAGGGAACGTCCTCAGAATTGTGGCGTTTGGAATGATCAGCATGACTCCGATGAGTCTGGCAGCAGAGGATGGCTGGACTCGAAAAACCGACATGCCGACCGCAAGATTCGGTGTAACCACCAGCGTTGTGGATGGCAGGATTTATGCCATTGGCGGTGGAGTAAATAGAGGAGACATGGTTCGCAATTTACAGGAATACAATCCGGCAACGGATAGCTGGGTGGAAAAGGCGAATATGCCTACCGCCACATGTTGGCATTCCACCAGCGCAGTGGATGGCAGGATCTATGCCATCGGGGGCTGGGCGCCTGGCGCCGGTATTGACACAGTGGTGGAATATAACCCAGCGACAGATGCCTGGAGAGCAAGGGCTGATATGCCGACACCAAGGACATTCTTATCCACCAGCGCAGTGAACGGCAAGATCTACGCTATCGGGGGGTTAAACCGGGGAGACGACGGCCTTGCCACAGTCGAAGAATACGACCCGATTTCAAACACCTGGGCAACAAAAGCCGACATGCCGACGCCGAGAATGCTCATGTCCACCAGCGTGGTCAATGGGATTATCTATGCCATCGGAGGCGCCCGATTCGTACACACACACCTCTCGACAGTGGAGGCTTACGATCCGGCGACGGACACCTGGACGACAAAGGCTCCGATGCCAACGGCAAGGGTCTTTTTCTCCACCAGTGTGGTGAACGGGAAGATCTACGCCGTAGGAGGTTGCACAGGATCTTATGACGTTCTTACTTCCAACACCGTGGAGGTATTCAATCCGGTGACGAACACTTGGACGCTGACGGACGATCTGCCAACCCCAAGAGCGGCATTGACCACCAGCGCGGTCAACCGCAGAATCTACGCCATCGGGGGCGATTCATGGGCGGTTTGGGCCAACCCTGCTTCAATAGTGGAAGAACTGACCGTTGGCCTGCCCCCACCCCGCAGGGCTGGCAAACGAGTAACGCCGTGAATTGGTGTTTGTTATAGGTGCCAAACTTTAGAAACTTAGAAAGTTGAAGCGGCCTTTAAAGATGGACTGATCGCGATGGGAAAAGTGGTGGGTCGCCCGGGGCTCGAACCCGGGACCACCGGATTAAAAGTCCGCAACTCGCTACATCGAAGCCGTTAATATTCAATAAGTTAGAATGCGCTTGATTCCTGCCCTAGCCCGATCCTAGCCCGTCGACAGGAAGCCAGTGTAGACGGACCAAAACCGTCGAAATCGTCTAACCTGACACCGATGGTAGCAGCCGCCTGTGGGGGTTTGCCCGTAGCGGTGGCAATGGGACTCGGGACCAACGCTCGAGGGCGTTGTGCTGTCACGAACCCGGCGCGTCGACGATCGTCAGCGACTCAGAATCCCTCGGCGAGCTGTGCAAACCTACCCCGGAGTGAGATCAACCCTTTGAAGACCGTGCTAGCCTCGGGTTGCGCGAAAGGAACTTCCTATCCCTTCCTCTCATAGCGCCGGCACCTCAAAAACCGCCCGCAAGGAGAGCCCCAGATGAAGACTCGACTCCTGTTTTTCACCTTTCTCGTCGTGTCCGGAGTCCTCTTCGCCGCGTCTGAGCCCGGTGAGACGGCGGCGGACAGGGACAACATGACGAAGCTCCCCGCTGATAAAAAGGAAACTCGGGAACTATTGACGGGCGACACCCACGTCTACGGTTTAACGGTCGAGAAGGATCAGCTCGTTTTCGGCGAAGCCTTCCAGAGCAGTGTCGATGTTGTGGTGACGGTCACCGATCCCGATGGAGACCAGGTCGGCGCGTTCGACAGTCCGGCTCGTGGACCCGAGTACTTTCAGTTCGAGACCGAAAAACCCGGCCTCTACCGAATCTCGGTCACTCCCTTCGAGGATGAGGAGGGCGACTACTTCATCCGGCTTCTCCGACAGGAGCCACTGGCCGACACGCCCGAAGGCAAGGTCGACCAGATGATGGCGCCCTACGGCGTGGACACGCCGGGTGGGGTGGTCGCTGTCGTTCGGGGCGGTGAGATCGAATTCAGCGCGGGCTATGGCCTGGCAAACGTCGAGTATGGTGTGCCAAACTCGAAATCCACTCCCTACCACATGGCGTCGGTCTCCAAGCAATTCACGGCGATAGCCATCGTCATGCTTTCCCAGGAGGGGAAGGTCGGGTTGGATGACGATGTCCGAAAGTACCTGCCCGAGGTGCCGGATTTCGGCCACACCATCACCCTACGTCATCTCCTCAACCACACCAGTGGGATTCGTGATCACTGGACCCTGTGGGCCATGAGTGGCGGACGCATGGACGACGTGATCAGGCAGCAGGATCTGATGCGATTGGTGGTCCGCCAACGAGACCTCAACTTCGAGCCCGGGACCGAGTACCTCTATAGCAATACCGGGTATCTGCTGCTCTCCGAGGTGGTCACAAAGGTGAGTGGTCAACCTTTTGGCGAGTGGATGAACACCAACGTCTTTGAGCCCCTCGGGATGAACTCGACCCAGATCTACGACGATCACGAACGGCTGGTGCCCGGTCGCGCCTATTCTTATCGATACTCGGAGGATGGCTTTTCGAAGGCGGTCCTGAGCTACGCCAACTCCGGCGCCACCAGCCTGTTCACCACCGCTGAAGATCTGGCCCGCTGGCTACTCAACTTCCGCACCGGCAAGGTGGGCGGCAAACGGGCCATCGAGCTGCTCCAGGTGCAGGGCGTCTTGAATGATGGCGAGGTCATCGACTATGCGTTGGGTATTTCCATCGGGGAACAAGACGGACTACGCCGAATCTCACACAGTGGCGGTGATGCAGGCTTTCGAACCTGGCTGGGATACTACCCGGAGATCGACGCCGGCATCGTGGTGCTTGGCAATGTCGGAAGCTTCAATGCCGGCAGGATCGGTACGAGCACTGCCGAGGCTTTCTTTGGCGAGCACATGCACCCGGAAGAGCAGGCTCGAGAGGAAGAGGCCGAGACCGACTCGGCGGCTTACGGGGCGATTCCCGCAGACCTTGGTAACGCCCTCGCAGGAATCTTCGAGAGCGAAAACGGACCGTACGTGACGATCACTTATGAAGACGAAAAGCTCTCAGCGCAGGTGGAAGGGCAGCCGAAGTTCGCGCTCCTGCCGCAAGGTGAGCATACTTTTCGTGTCGACATTCCGGACGCCGATGTCCGGATCGCCTTTGAGGCCGATCCGGGGGGTGCAATCAACAGAGCGATCCTGCATCGGAACGGCGAGACCCCGATGCGCCGCGTGGCGAGTTGGGAGCCGGATGCTGAGACGTTGGCTGCCTACCCGGGCCGTTACTACAGCCACGAGCTGGAAACGTTCTATACCGTTTCACTCGAGGACGAGGGGTTGATCATCGGGCACCGTCGTCACGGCGACTTCGTACTGAGCCCCAAGGAAAAGGACGTGTTTGCTTCCGCCGAGTGGTACATCGGCACCGTGAAGTTCGAGCGCGATGAGGACGGCAGCATCGAGTCAATGTCCATGGCCAACGGTCGGGTGCGGAACCTGAGTTTCGAACCCGTCGACCAAATACTGCCAGTGACCATTGGCGGCCAGGATTGATGGCCGGAGATACGAGAGTCGAATTGCCGCAGCGCCCTGGGGCGACCGATCAGTTTCGGCGAAGATCCCCCCGGTCCAGCGCGTCGGGTCTGCCCGCGGCCTTTACGGCCTGCAAGCTCTAGATTCAATCGAAATCGGCATGCCGGTTCAGGTGGTCCCGAGGTTCTTCGAGGTGATCGAGGACATCCGGGTCACCGTCGTCCTTGAGAAGCGAGATGCCAGGTGGTTATCGTGCAATACCACAGCTCAGCTCCTCTTGCGGGCGAGTTTATCGAGTACTGAACGTTGAGTAGGAGACTTAACGGCAAACGACTTCGCCGAATAGGCTGCCGACGGCGGCGAGCAATATGTGGAAGTCAGAAGAGCGTTGATGGCGGTGAGTGGTGGAAGGCGGTGGTGGGTCGCCCGGGGCTCGACCCCGCCGACGACAGCGATCTGTGGTTCATGGCTCATCCGAAGGAGGAGCCTTTGAACCACTCGCTGGCGACGGTGCGTCACCGCGCCCATAGGGCGCGAGTAACCCGGGACCACCGGATTAAAAGTCCGCTCGTAAGCCTATTAATTATAATAGTTTACAACACCATACAACACTCAACAACAAGAACCCAGGGGACTTACTGGCGGCTTGGGTCGCCTCGGAGTGTTGTGCGTTGTTGCCGAAAACTGACGTTTGTTGAGTTCAAGTGCACCAGGAGCGCACTATGGAAGCGGCCGTCAGTTGGTGTCGTACTTCTCTAGCAGCGCCTGGAATCGCGGGTGGTCGCGGAGCGGGTCCCAGGCGGGGTCGAGGCGGAGCAGGCCGACCGAGAGATCAGATGGGATCGACAACAACTCCTCGATCAGGTCGAGTGCTCTGTCGGCCTCGCCGACACGCGCGTAGATCTTGGCCAGCTCGATTCCTTGGTAAGGTCCATCGAGCGCATCCTTCGATGTCCCCATCAATTCGACCGCGCGCTGACCGGACCGCACGGCCTCCCCGCTTCGACCGAGGAGTGCAAAGGCGTACCCAAGTGCACTGTAGACGCGGTAGTCGTGCGGCCTCGTTTGGATCTCACCCTCCATGAACTCGATGGCCGAAGAACAGGCCGTCAGGGCTCGTTGCCGCTCGCCCATTTCGGACAGGCACATGCACTCCAGTAAGTCTCTCGGTGCGTACCAAAGTTGGAGGTCAAACACGTCAACCGAAATGTCCTCGAGGCGGACCAACAGCAACTCCGGCTTGCGGTCGTAAAGATCAAGCAGCAGTGAGGTGTACTCGATCTCCGGTGAGTCCAGACTCGGTGCCGACGCCAACAACCCGCGTGCGCGTTCTGTTGAACCGTCCCACCGCACGTAATTCGACGCGCCCGCTTCCCAGTAGGCCTCCGCCCGATCCGGCGCGATTGAAATCGCCCTCTGCGTCTCCTGTTCCGCCTTCTCGAACTCACGCATGATCGAGTACGTAATCGCCGCCTCGACCGCAGCGATGTAGCCTTGTGGGTCGCCTCGCCGCCACTTTTCGAGCGCCTCCAGGGCCTCATCCCAACGCCCCTGGCGGCGACAAACGCCCATAATTCTCATCCACAGATCGGCGTCGTTGGTCAGCGTCTCCGACGCAATCGCAAACTGCTCGAGGGCTCGGCCATATTCACGAAACCCGTAGTAGTAGTAACTACCAAGTGCCCGGTGACCCTCGGGTAGGCCGGGCTGGAGATCCATCGCTCGCTCCGCCGACGCTCGCGCCAACTCAAGGCGCTTCGGGGTGAAGTCGTATCTGTGATGGTACATCCGGGAGTGTGCCTCGGAGAGCATGGCGTGCGCCACCGCGAACTCCGGATCGAGCCGGACCGCGCGTTCCAACATCTCCACCGTCAGCCTCTGGTGCCTCTCGTCTGCACTGCTCCACCAATACTGGACCCCGAGTAAGTAGGCCTGGTACGCCTCCATATTGTCGGTCGGGCGGGTTTCGATGGCGCGTTGTTCGGGTTTGAGGGTTGCCTGCAATTCCGCAATTACCTGCTCGGCGATGTCGGCTTGCACTGTGAAAATGTCCTCAAGCACCCGGTCGTAGCGTTCGCTCCACAAGTGGGAGTCAGTTGCCACGCGGATAAGCTGCGAAGTGATCCGCACCCGACCGTGCCCCTCGGGCTCTCGCTCCCAGCGCACCTCTCCCTCGAGGGCGTAATCCACCTCGAGCTCCTCACCGATCTGAGAAATCGTACTCTCGGTGTCCTTGTAGCGCATGGCGCTGGTGCGCGAGATGACCTCGAGCCCACTCACCACGGCGAGACGGTTGATGATTTCGCTCGTCAGGCCGTCGGCGAAGTACTCGTCCTCCGGTGGCCCGAGATTCTCGAACGGCAGGACCACGATGCGGGGCGGAGCAACTTCGGCAGGTTGCTCGGCCAACCGTTCGAACAGCCCTTCGGGAGGGAAGACGAACAATAGGGCGATCGCTGCGGCGATCACAACCGCGAGCATGTGCGGCCAGCGTTTGAGGATGACCGATCGGTCCTGAGAGGCTGTGGTGTCGATCGCGCCGAGGGTCAGCGACAGATCGTGCGCCGAAGAGAAGCGGTCCTCCGGTCGTTTCTCGAGGCACTTTGAGACCACGCTGCCGAGCACGGGCGATACTGCGGGCGCCGTCACCGAGATTGGCTCAGGGTCCTCTTTGAGGATCGCGGCTGCCGTCTCGACAGTTGTCGAACCGCCAAATGGCCGGTGGCCGGTCAGCATCTCGTAGAGGACAACGCCGAGGGCGAAGATGTCCGAACGGTGGTCGGCTGGCTGGCCCTGCACTTGTTCGGGCGCCATATAGGGGACGGTGCCTATGAGACCGCCGGGGTCAGTGTCGAGGGTCGCGGTCGGCGTCTCCGTGGTGAGGTCAGCGTCTGGCAACTTCAACTTGGCGAGGCCGAAGTCCAGGATCTTGATGCGACCATCCGTGGTGAGAAACACGTTCTCCGGTTTGAGGTCGCGGTGGATGATTCCCTTGTCGTGAGCTGCCGCGAGACCGTCGGCGATCGACTGTGCGTACTCCACTGCCTTACCGGTGGTGATGCCATCTTTGGAGATTAGCTCCCGAAGCGCCTCGCCCTCGAGCAGTTCCATGACCGCGTAAGCGACGCCGTCCTCGGTCCTGAAGTCGTGGATAGCGAGGATGTTTGGATGATCCAGATGTGCGACCGCCTTCGCCTCACTCTCGAACCGAGCGAGACGTTCAGCATCCTGAGCCACTGCTTCGTGAAGGACCTTGATCGCAACATCTCGATCGAGTCGCTCGTCGTGCGCTCGGTACACCTCCCCCATCCCGCCCTCGCCGATCTTCTCGACGATGCGGTAGTGGCCGAGGGTGGTGCCGATCATCGTCAGTTCTCGGGGTAATTCATTCGGCGGAGGATGTCCTGAAACCTGGGGTCGGAACGAATAGGGTCGTACAGCGGCAGTGCTCTAGCAAAACCCAAATGCGTGTCTCGGGCTTCAAAAGCCCTCTCCAGCCATTCGATGGCCGTATCGGCATCACCGAGTGCAACGTATGCGTAAGCAACTGTGCTCGGTGGTACGTACCTCTCCCGACTCAATTCGAGAATCCGGCGAAGGGTTTCGATTGCCTCAGTCCTTCTACCCACGATGCTGTATCCCAACACCTCGGTTGCGAGAAAAAACGAGTCGTTTTCGGGGGAAGGGTGGAGTTCTCTGGCCCTTTCGATCTCGATCATAGCCTCTTCATCCTTCCCCGCACCGGAATAATTCCAGGAGAGAATCCAATGTGCAGAGAAGTTGTTTGGAGAAAGCTTCAGGTAGCTTAGGAGGTGCGTGATTCCCTTGTCGAATTGCCGGGCGAAGTAATACGCCGATCCGAGTTCAGCTATGGAAAATGTGTTCAGCGGGTCAACTTCGATCGCTCGCTGACAGGCCGAAATGGCTTTCTCAGCTTGACCGAGGACCATGCAGAACTCCCCATAACTTCTGAGTGCATACCCATTGTTCGGGTCGAGTTCCAGGCCGCGTCGCAACTCCGATTCTGCACCTGACCAGTCCCACTGCCACCGGTACTTGACGCGACCCAGTGCTGCATGGGCATCCGGCAGGTTTTCGTCAAGTTCTATCGCCTTTAATGCTGCTTCATACGATGCGGGCATGACTTCACTCGGTTGCTGATACCAGTGGGCGATATTCCGGAGCACAATGCTTAGACCAACGTAAGATGGAGCAAAATCCGGGTCTATTTCAATCGATCGCTCGAAGAAATCCCTGGATCTTGCCAGTGTCTCTTCCGAGCGACCTATTGAGAACAAATACTTTCCCATCATGTACGCCTCATATGCCTCTTCGTTCACTGAACGCGTTGAATCGAGGCGTAGTTGTTCCTCTGGCGTCAACGCAAGGCTGACCTGTCCTGCAACCGCCCTAGCTACATCGCTCTGCAAGGCTAGGATGTCGGTTAAATCACGTTCAAAGCTGTCCGCCCACAGGTTGCTCTCAGTTTCCGCGTCGATGAGCTGCAGGGTGATACGGACCTTGTCACCCGACTGCCGCACCGAGCCTTCGAGGAGTGCTGCAACCTTGAGCCGTTCACCAATCTCCCTGATCGACGTGTCGGAGTTACGGAAACCCATGACCGAGGTGCGGGCGATGACCTTATCGAAGGCCGAAATCTGGGTAAAGGTCGAGATCAACTCCCCATGGAGACCATCAACGAAATAGGCCTGCTCCGGGTCGCCAGTGAGATTTTCGAGCGGCAGCAGGGCGATGGATCGGATCTGACCTTCGTCGGGCCCTGGTGGCGACCTGTCGAACACACCGGCAACCGTCAAGGCGACAATAACTGCAACGCCGATGGCGGTGATCCAGCCAATGTGAATCCGTTTCACGGGCTGGGCTTTTCTCCCATCAGCCATCGGCACTGATTGGTCGGCGGTTATCGACCGCAGAGCAAACGCCAGATCCGACGCCGACTGGAATCGCGCCTCCGGGCTCTTTTCGAGACAGCGCCTCACGGTTTGCTCGAGCTCCGCCGGGAGCGCGATAGCCGATGACGAGAGCTGTGGCGGTTCCTCCTTGAGGATAGCCGCCTGGGTGTCGGCGGTGCTTTCCCGGGCGAATGCGATCTTCCCCGTCAGCATCTCGTGGAGAACGCACCCGAGGGCGAAAATGTCGGAGCGACCGTCTGATGGCTGCCCGCGTACCTGCTCGGGAGACATATAACCAACCGTGCCCATGACCGTACCCGGTACGGTGCCCGCGGGGGTCAAGGTCGCGGTCTCCGCTTCCTCCTGGACCGGCTCTTTAATTTGCGCCAGCCCGAAGTCGAGCACCTTGACCCGGCCGTCGGAGCTGATGAACACGTTCTCGGGTTTCAGATCTCGATGGACAATTCGCTTGCTGTGGGCTGCGGCCAGACCATGCGCTATTGCTGCTCCGATCTCCACGACCTTCTGCCAGGGCATCCCAGAGGCTGTGATTGAATGCCTGAGGTCTTGACCATCCAGCAGTTCGGTGACGGCGTAGGTAACACCTCGATCGGTGCCGAAATCGTGGATGGCGAGGATGTTTGGATGATCCAACTTGGCGACCGCCTTGGCTTCGCGCTCGAAGCGGGCGAGGCGGTCGGGTTTGTTCGTCACCTCCTCGGGTAGCACCTTGATCGCCACGTCGCGGTCCAACCGCTCGTCGTGGGCGCGGTACACAACTCCCATGCCACCGGCGCCGATCTGGTCGACGACCCGGTAGTGGCCGAGCGTGCGACCTACGAGGTCTCGCATTGTCCGGGGCCTTTCTGAGGACATGGTACCGCAGATCGCGCCCCCTGGTGAGAGCCTTCGTTGTCAACGCCTCGGAATTGATTCTGATTCTCTTTTGCTGAATTTGATTTGCGAAAGAGTTTCTCCCAACCCATATTGAATTCAGAAAACAACCAACAGGTCGGACGCTGAAATGTACTTCAGACAGGAGGAGTCATGAAGACCCGGGCTGTCATCATTGCTGGCCTGCTCTTCGGAGTGGTTTCGCTCGCCGTGGCCCAGGAGACAACAGGAGTTTTGATCGGCACTGTTACCAACGATGTCGGTGCGCCGATCGAGGGCTCTATTGTCGAGGTGACCGGTCCGGTTGGGAGGGTGTCCGCTACGACGAACGCCGCCGGGAAGTATCGGTTCCCGAGGCTCGCCCTCGGTGATTACGGCGTGTCCGTCAGTCTCGAGGGTGTAGAGTATGCCGAGACCAAGGTTCGTGTGGTTCTCGGTGAAGCCACCACGGTCAACTTCAGCCTGAAACAGGGCACCTTCGAAAAAGAGATCATGGTCTACTCCGACACTCTGGCCATCGACTTCACCGAAAGCCAGACGGCGACCAGCATCCGCAAGTGGGCGATCGACCACCTGCCGCGCGGCCGCGATTACACGAGCGTTGTGGCGTTTGCCGCCGGCACGCGGGTGGACAATCAGGCTGGAGGCATAACGGTCGACGGCGCCTCCGGTCTCGAGAACCGCTTCGTGATCGACGGCATCGACACCACCGATCCTGAGATCGGTACGGCCGCTATCCCGATGCGGGCCGAGATGATGGAAGAGGTGCAGATCAAGTCGGCCGGCTACATGGCGGAGTATGGCGGCGCGCTCGGCGGCGTGATCAACGCCGTCACCAGGTCGGGTAGCAATGAGTTCCACGGCTCGCTGTTTGTCGACATCGAGAACAACAGCTGGAACGGCGACGCGCGGCCGGAGATCGAGTACCACCTCGATGACCCCGGTGCCAGCCTCGTGGCCTACGACAAGGACGACGAGAAGCGCTACGACCCGGGATTCACCCTCGGCGGTCCGATCCTGCGCGACCGCTGGTGGTTCTTCGCCTCCTATCAGCCGGGCCTCCGCACCACGAACAGGACGGTGAACTGGATCGGCTACCAGCCCGACACATTCACCCAGGACTTCCGGGTCGACTACGCGACTCTCAACCTGACCGCCAACGTCAGCAGCGCCTTGCTGCTGAAGGCCGGCCTCAACTTCTCGCCGGCCACGACGGAAGGCTTCCTGCCCAACCGGGATGGCCGCTCAGGCCTGCCGGACCAGGAAAACTGGGCCCCGCTGGGTACGGAGCGCGAGCGTGAAACCTACTACCTCACCGCCGATTGGATCCTCAGCGACAATTTCGTGATCAGCGGCCGCGGCGGCTTCTACCACACCAACGTGTCGGACACCGGAATTCCGATTTACGACCTCATCCACAACTACTCCACCAGTAGTATCGGGGGCTACCTCGACAGGTACCCGGAAATTCCATCTCAGTGGCAGCAGAATCCGGGCTTTATCAGCGACCAGCTGGTGAACGTTGACCAGTTCAACATCTATGAGCGGACAGCCGGGGGGATCGATGCCACCTGGTTCTTCAACGCAGCGGGCGACCACTCCCTCAAGTTCGGCTACCAGACCGAGGAGATCTACAACGGCGTCCGCTCGGGCTACAACGCCGACCGGATCCTCTACTACTGGGACCGCAGCTATACCAGCACCTCCGGTGAGACTATCAACGGCACCTACGGCAACTTCCGGCTGCTCAACATCTCCAACCTCGGTGATGTCACAACCCAGAACCAGGCCGTCTTCGTCCAGGATACCTGGACGGTCCTGCCCAACCTGACCCTCAATATCGGCATCCGTTCGGAGAAAGAGGAGATCCCGAATTACGGCGCCACCGGGCCCGACCCCGCCATCAGCTTCGACTGGGGAGACAAGGTCGCCCCGCGCCTCGGCTTCGCCTGGGATCTCACCGGCAACGCCAGGTGGAAGCTCTACGGAAGCTGGGGAAAGTACTACGACGTGACCAAGTACGCGGTTGCCGCTTCGTTTGGTAGAGGCAAGTTCGTCGACTATTTCTTCACCTTCGACACCGCCGATCCGGGTCTCAACGACGTCGCAAGTTGCACCGTCGGAGACAACACGATCTTCGACCGTCCGTCGTGCCCGGCCGGGACCTTCATCGAGCCGGTCACCCGGTGGCACAACGCGGCCGATCCGGAGGTCTGGGAGCTCCTCGGCTATCCGCTCGTCGATCCTGACATGAAGCCGACGGAGAGCTGGGAAGCCCAGATCGGGCTGGACCACCAGCTAACACCGACGATCCGGATCAGCGGGCGCCTGGTCCGCAAGGAGATCGTGCGCACGATCGAGGACGTTGGCCTGCTGATTCCCGGAATCGGCGAGATATACGTCATCGGTAATCCCGGCGAGGGGATCACCACGGGTATCGGTGATCTGCCGTATGCCAAGCCGGTACGCGAGTACGACGCCCTCGAGTTCGGCCTCTACAAACGATTCTCGGACGGATGGGCGTTGGGCGTCCACTACACCCTGAGCAGGCTGTGGGGCAACTACTCCGGTCTCGCCAACTCCGATGAGGTGAACATCGTCGGTAATCCGCTCAACCCGGTCGGCACCGGCGGCCGTCGCTCGCCCAACGTCAGCCGGCTGTACGACGTCCCGGGATCGATGTACGACCAGAACGGCGAACTCGTCTACGGCCGCCTCGCGACCGACCGAAGGCACCGGCTCGGAGCGGGGTTCCTTTACAGCTTCGATTTCGGACTGACGGTCGGCGTCTATCAGAACGCCGGCAGCGGCACCCCTATCTCGACGATCGGAAGGATTCCGTTCCACAACTACTTCTACCCCAACGGCCGCGGCGACCTCGGCGAAACGTCGTGGATCACCTCGACCAGTCTGACGCTGCGGCAGACCTTCAATCTTGGCAAGCTCGGGTTTTCGATCGGTCTCACGGTGCTCAACCTCTTCGACCAGGACACTGCAACCCGCCAGTGGACCCACCGCCAGGTGCAGGATCTCGCTGTTACCGACGAGGATTTCCTCACCGGTTTCGACTACGAGGACGAGCTCGCAGCACTCGGTCCGGAGGCGTTGGACACGCGCTTCGGTATGTGGGACACGTTCCAGCTTCCGCGTGAGATTCGGCTGACCTTCAAGCTCGAGTTCTAGGCAACACAGTAGTGGCCGAGGGTGGTGCCGCGCAGACCATTACCCCTTCGGCTCGATCAGCTCCTGGAACGGCGGGTAGTCCCAGAGGGGTTCGAAATTCATGGTGTTGTGAAGACAGAGTCCGTAGGGGTAGCCCTTGCTGAACGCTTCGGCGAGGAGCTCGAACGCCCGTTCTTTTTCTCCGAGATGAGCGGCGATGGCAGCCTGCCAGTACGTTCTCCAGGCAACAGCTCTTGGGCTGTCGCCCACGGGCAGGGCATCGGAGATTCGCATTGCCTCGGTTTCGTCGCCTCTGATGGCCGCGATGACTCCCAGCCAACCTGCCAACTGGTTTTCGATCGGTTCGTTATCGATCAGCTGGGCGATGAAGTCCTCGAGGTCGCGCCAACGCCCGACCATCCACAGTGCGTTGGCGAAGGGCCTGCTCTCGTCTGAGAGCCCGACCATCCGCATCTCGATGACGATCGACCCACCTTCCTCCGATAGGTCCGAAGGGTGAGTTTCGTACCACTTCACAGACCGGGCCGCCATTTCATCGGCTGCCTCGCGGTAGCCATGCGCCCGAAGCTCCGTAGCCGTCGCGCTCATCAGCCCTCCCGCCGACCCACCACGGGTCTGAAGGCGAAGAAACTCGTCTATGAGCTCGTCGACCGCCTCCGCCTGCCCCATCGCCGCTAACGCGCGCGCCTTGGCATGAAACAGGGGCGCCGCGTCGGGAAAGCGTTCGAGGCTGAGGTTCGCGTACTCCAGCTCGCGTTCGTAGTCGCCGAGCATGTGATGCGCCACGGTGATATTCAAACGGGGGTACCAGGCGTGATCACCGTAGGCTGGATCGTAAACGTCGATCATCGGCGCGAGTGCCTCGAGGGCGTCCTTGGGACGATTCAGCCACAGCGCAACCCATCCGAGTTCCATTTGCTGCCACGGCATCTGAGGTGCGAGCTCCATCATGCGACGAAGCGCGATCAACGAAGCTGAGAATTCCCACTCCAGGAAGGACCTCTGAAACCGGACGTAGACTTGCTCGTACGCGGTCAAACGGTCGAGCCGCTGCTCCAGGACCGAAAGGTCGTGCGCTGCCCCCTCGAAGTCCTGCACATTGATATTCGCCCAAAACGCCATGAGCCGCGCGAACGCAAAGTCGGGGTCGAGCTCATGGGCACGCCGGTACTGTACAACAGTACCTGCGGGATCGGCGTCAAAAAGCTCTTCGGCCCGCTGAAATGCCTGAAATGCCTCATAGCTAGAAGGGGGTCTCGTGACGGCGATGTCGATATCGGGGGCGTTGACGTGCGCCGCAACCCCCGCCAGGACCCGCTCGCCGAGCGAGTTCACGCCCTCGGCCGTCGCATCCCGCGTTGCGGCGACCGGCTCGAAGGCGTACAAAAGTTCGCCGGTGGCGGCGTCGACGAGACGCGCCTGCAGCCGTAGGGTCTCACCGTCGATGTAGAAGGCGCCGGTCAGCACGAGGCCCGCGCCACGTTGGCGGGCAACCTGGAGGACGTGGGACCATCCACGCCCCTGTCCCTTGTCCATTCCAGCAGACGGATCCTCTTCCAACACCTCCGCCAGCTGCACCACCTCAACCGCACCGGTTTCGGTGAACCGCCGCACGATTTGGTCGGCCGCCATGACGCCCAACGCGTCGAGCAACGAGTCTCCGGTTCGGTTCTCCATCGGCACGACGGCGACTCGATTCAGCGATAGTTCGGGCTGAGCAGAAGATCCCATTTCAGACAGTGGCCCGCGCACGATCGCGGCCAACACCACAGCCACGACGATCACCATTCCGATGGCGGCCCACGGCGCCACCCTCCTCCATCCTCCGACTCGGGGCGCTCGGTGAGCTGCGGTCGGCGCCGATCCACTGGAAACCGTGCGCAGGTTGTAGGCGAGGTCGGAGGCGGACTGAAACCGAGCCACAGGGCTCTTTTCCAGACACCGGCGGACCGTGCGCTCCAACTCGACGGGCAATATCGTCCCAGAGTCCGAGAGGCTCGGCGGTTCTTCCTTGAGGATGGCTGCTGTGGTCTCGGCGGTGCTGTTGCGGAGGAACGCGGTTTGACCCGACAGCATCTCGTAGAGAACGCATCCGAGGGCGAAGATGTCCGATCTGGCGTCTGACGACTCACCCCGGAGTTGTTCCGGTGACATGTAGCCCATGGTGCCCATGACGGTTCCGGCGACCGTTCCTGCCGGTGTCATGGTGGCGGTTTCAGCCTCCTCCTCCACTGGCACCTTCACCTGGGCAAGCCCGAAGTCGAGGATCTTGACCCGACCGTCGGCGGTGATGAAGATGTTTTCCGGCTTGAGGTCGCGGTGGACGATGCCCTTGCCGTGCGCAACGGCCAGACCGTCGGCGATCGCGGCCCCGATCTCGACCACCTTTTGCCAGGGCAAACCCGAGGTCGGAATCCGTGCACGCAGGTTCTGGCCCTCCAGGAGCTCGGTCACCGCATAGGTGACGCCGTCCTCGGTTCCGAAATCCCAGATCTCGAGGACATTAGGATGCGCGAGCTTGGCGACCGCATTTGCCTCCCGCTCGAAGCGGGCCAGCCTCTCGGCGTCCTGCGCGACCTTCTGGTGCATCACCTTGATCGCCACGTCTCGATCAAGCCTTTCATCATGCGCTCGGTAAACCTCCCCCATCCCGCCTTCGCCGATTTTCTCGACGATGCGGTAGTGGCCGAGGGTGGTGCCGATCATTATTTCTCCGACGGCACGAGGCGCTTGAGTTCATCGAACCAGTTGAGAGTCACGTGCATATGGGTGACGGGTTCATCTGGCTCGGGGCCGCGCGCGACCATCAGAAATTTCTTCCCATCGGGGGCAACGTCGTAGCTTCTGGTGAAGACCTCACGAAGGT
>Ga0316190_10001324_pt1 | contig 17804 bp, 14 predicted proteins | sample Eddworburrow2_MG_FD_204929 | JGI IMG/M metagenome (GOLD analysis project Ga0316190, IMG submission 204929) | Coastal sediment microbial communities from Maine, United States - Eddy worm burrow 2 | ecosystem: Environmental > Aquatic > Marine > Coastal > Sediment | place: USA: Maine | collected... | reverse complement strand
CGATTGTGGTCGTAAAAATCGGCTATATCTATCTGCTGGGCGGAGAGGACGGATTTACCTGTTTGCCTGATTCCCCGCGCTGTCCGCCTTACTTCAATGACGTTTGGCGAACCCGGGACGGGGCCAACTGGGAGCTGGTGACGGCTGCAGCAGACTGGGCGCCGCGGCCCGGACATCAAGCCGTGGTGTTGCTGAACCATTTCATACTCTTCGGCGGTTTTGGGCTGAGCGATGATCCGACTGATCCTTTCAAGGCGGCCAACCCTATGGATATCTGGGTCAGCAAGGATGGGGCTGACTGGAGGCAGGTCAGTGATTCTCCCTGGAACTCGGTTACACCAGAGGAGATTTAATACGACTTCGATGCCCTGGTGGTCAAGGGTGGCAAGGGTGGTCAGCGACCATCCATTTTTACCTTTGGTGGCGCCCGTGAAACCTTTGACTTCACTGATCCTGCAAACTACCTGAATGTGGATAATGATGTCTGGCGTTTTTCTCCACCGCTCTGGAAGACAATCCCGCAATGAGAATAATTCTTGCCGACAAAGCTGTCCAATAAAGGCTGTCAAACAGCCTGTAGAGGTATTCTGCCCAGGTCCAAAAAGCCGGTCACCACAGAGGAGATGAAACAGGCGACTGCAGCAATGGTAGATGCTGATTCATCGGCGTCGATACCAGCCGTCGTGATCCGTTACCTGGTTCAATAAGATAACCGGCAATCCGCTGTCGCGACTTGCTTTATCGGGCAATCGTTAACCACGGATGCTCCCGGTTATATCAGCCATATTTGCTAGTGCAGTTCGAGCCGGCTTCCGCGATAATCCACTGCTACGGTGAAATCTGCAGCACCGTCCGACATGTGTACATCCCAGGGTTTATTTGCCCTTATGAGCGGAAGTGCCGACGTTGTTTCCGGGCGCTGGTGCCGGTGGATCATAAGTGAAAAACTGCCTGGCGAGCTTTGCTCGCAGTCTGGCCGGGCCTTTGTGCAGGCCTGTTTGGTCGGCATGTTGATGGTGGACGAGACCTTGACAAGATTTTCTTCAATACCCGGGATGCGGATAGCCGCAGTGGTGATGCCATTACCGGCGTCTGCACATTGGTGCAGAAATATGGTAACGGCGCATGGAAACATGAGTGTTATTCCGGACAGTGAGTCATCATACCCGATAAGGCGCGGAGCAGGCCGTTGTTGCATGGATGTGGGTTATTTTGGCGTTGCTATCGGTAGCGGGGTTGTCCGCTGATGGGCGAGACGCCGCTCTGGCTGGTGACAGGTGATAAGCCTGGAGACAATGCGCAACTCCTGGTTATCGCAGAAGCCCTGGGACTGCCTTATGAAGTGCGCCGGGTGATTCCACGCAAGCAATACATTTATGGCAAACCACGCTTTAAACCGTCGCTATACCACCTGGATACGGAAAAGTCAGACCCGTTGATTCCGCCCTGGCCAGCGTTGGTGCTGACTGTCGGTCGCCGGCCCGCTATGGCTGCGCAGTGGATTCGAAAACAGTCCGGGGGTAAAACCAAAGTTGTTCTGCTGGGCAGGCCAAGAAAAATGCTGGCTGAATTTGCACTGGTGATTATCACGGGGCAATTCCTGATGCCGAAACGGGATAACATCCTGTCTCTGGATCTTCCGCTGATGCGGGTGGATACCGGCAAAATTGATAAGGCGGTCAACAGCTGGCGGTCTTCTTTTCAGGCCATGAAGCAACCTGTTACGGCATTGTTGGTTGGCGGGCCTACCAAGCCATACTGTATGGACGAGGCTGTAGTTGGCGCACTGCTGCAACAGGTTAGCAAACAGCTCGCGGGCGGAAGCCTGTTTATCAGTACCAGTCGGCGCACACCTGATGCTGTCGTCGATTATCTGCGGCAGCACAAGCCGCCGGATAGCACACTGTATTGCTGGCGGCCGGATGACAACGATAATCCCTATTTTGCGCTGCTGGGGCTGGCCGATTACTTTATTGTTACCGGTGACAGCATGTCGATGATGGTGGAAATTGTCCGTTTGGGAAAACCGCTGGCTATTTACCCGCTGCCTGAACAAGGCGGCTTTATTGCAAGCAAGATACGGCAGGCAATCATGGCGATCAGGAGTCTTCCAGGGCATTTATCTGGCGCACTCCTGGGTTATCCACGAGACCTTGGCTGGATCCACCGCTATCTGCTGAAGAACGGCCTGGCCTCAACACTTGGTCAGCCATTTGTCACCCCCCGGGGGCCGATGGAAGACCAGCTTTCGCAGGTTGTGCAGCGGATCAGGCAATTGTGATCGATACCGGGGCTCAAACCGCCAGGTAGCAACGCGGAGAGCGGCAGGTGTTATCCATACGCCGGGCTTGTCATAAGTTGATGACATTTCGATGTTGCCAGTAAAACTTTTTTTGACATATCAGCAGTTATTTGCGTTATCCTTACGCGATTTCAATGGTCCTGACGGGGCCGGACGACTCTGGATTATCCATTTGAAAAATGTTACCCCCTGCTGACATGCTGATGAAGCTCTCACGAATACTGGCGCTGCGTGCAGTATTTTTCCTGCCCGAGCAAAAAAAAATTGCCATTGATCGTCGGCTGCGGGGTCGTGAAGAGTTGCGTAAATTAAAGAAAGCGGATTGTGTGATCGTTTCTTTTGGTAAAAGTGGCAGGACCTGGCTAAGGGTTATGTTGTCACGGTTTTATCAGTTGAAGCACAACCTGCCGGATAACAGCCTGATCGTTTTTGATAACCTGCATGCAAAGAACCGGGATATCCCCCGGATTTTTTTTACGCATGATAACTACCTGAAGGATATTACCGGTAATGCTGATTCCAAAAGGGATTACTACCGGAAAAAGGTTGTATTGCTGGTGCGGGATCCCAGAGATGTCGTCGTATCGCAATATTTCCAGTGGAAATACCGTATGAATTCCTGGAAAAAACGCCTGAATATGTACCCCGCTCATGGCGCTGACATTAATGAGTATCAATTTGCGATGAATCAAAACGCAGGTTTGCCAAAAATTGTAGACTTTCTGAATCTGTGGGCCACTGAGGCAGGGAAAATCGATCAGTTGCTGGTCGTTCGTTACGAAGATATGCGCAGTGATACGGCCCGGGTACTGGGGCAGATTCTGGATTTTATCGGCACCCCGGCAACCCCCGAGGAAACGCAGGATGTTGTGAACTTTTCTTCCATGGAAAACATGAAAAGAATGGAGCAAAAGCGCACTTTCTGGCTCAGCGGCAGCAGGATGGTGCCAGGTGATCGCAATAATCCTGATTCTTACAAGGTGCGGCGTGGCAAGGTTGGTGGTTTCAGCGATTATTTTGATGAAGACCAGGTAAACAGTATTGAACAATTGCTGCAACAAACGCTACAGCCGGTTTATGGCTATACCAGGCAAGCGACTAACGGAGATTGAGCGGAAGGCTTATGGAATACAAGGTTTTCATCCAGACGAACCATAAACAATACATTGGTGCACTGGTGGCTGCGCATGCCCTGGCGCGTTACTCTGATCATGCAGACAAGTTTGCTGTTGATATCATCGACGTAAGGGATTATCCATATTTTGCCGAGCGAGAAGGGCAATATTACCTGCGTGATGGCGCCCACAGGCAGTGGCTGAATGATGATCTGCAATCCTTTACGCTGACACGATTTATGCCACCTGCCCTGATGGGGTTTCAGGGCAGGGCAGTGGTCATTGATCCTGATGTTTTTGCTGTCAGTGATGTATGGGATCTCTTGTCCAGGGATATGCAGGGTAAGGCGATCATGGTCAGGCCTCGCTCCGGGCGGAAGACGGGAAGGGGTTGCCTGGCGACCAGTGTGATGTTGCTGGATTGTCAGCAATTGCAGCATTGGCGGGTGGAAGAGCAGTTCGCTTCCATGTTTGCCGATGAGCTGGATTACATGGACTGGATCTGCCTGAAAAATGAACCAGCCGACACTATTGGCCTGTTTGAAAACGAGTGGAACGATTTTGACCATCTGACACCTGCTACACGCATGCTGCACACGACCAAACGCAAGACCCAGCCCTGGAAAACCGGGTTACCGGTAGATTTCAGGCCGCCGGAGACATTCCGTGTGTTCCCCCCTTCCGGCTGGTTAATGTACGCGCGCCGAAAATTGTTTGGTGAATATGCCTTTATGGGCAAGTATCGGCAGAATCCTGATATGGCCCAGCAAGAGCTGTTTTTTGGACTGGTTCAGGAATGCCTGGACAATGGCATGATTACCATGGATATGCTGTCTGAGGCCATGCAGAACAACTATGTGCGTCATGATGCACTGGAGGTACTTGAACGTACGCCGCCCTTGTCTCAGCAAAACATCGCTCATGGATAACAGCATGGGTTATTGCATCTGTTGCTTGTGAGTTTCCCCCCGTTGCGGTTGTGTCATAAAGCCTGGCCCGAGCAGTGCGATTAAGCAGGTTTTCTCGATGATCGATCGATACAGGTGGAAGAGCAACCCCGCAATCATGCCAGGGCAAGGTTGAGAGCTTGGTGGTGAACAGCTTGCCTGAGGATCAAAAACACATACAACCGGATTGCATCGTTTTGGGTGTCAAGCCGGGGGTGCCCCCGAGTCCAAAACCGCCCGTGCGGATATTCCTGGGGACGCAACCGGAGCAGTATCGTCCGGAACGTGTGTTTTTCTGGTCGATCGAACAAGTGCGTGATCCCGGCCGGGTCTATGAAATCCACTTGATGAAGGGGCTGTCTGGATATCACCGAACCTGGCTCTGGAATACCGGGTTCACAAATTACCGCTTTGCTATTCCTCATTATGCGGGTTATCAGGGACGGGCAATCTACAATGACGTTGATCAAACATATCACGCAGATCCAGCCGAACTTTTTGATATGGATATGGGAGGCCATGCCGTTCTCGCTGTGAGCCGGACTGATACGTCAGTCATGCTCATGGATTGCGAGCGAATGAGGAAGTTCTGGACCCTGGAGAAAGCCCAGTCAAGCCGCAAATATCCTCTCATTGCCATGGTGCAGGCGGAAGAGGGCGCGTACGGCTTGTTTGATGAAGGCTGGAATGTCCGCGATACCCCCTATCTCCCGGGACGCACCAAGTGCTACCACTACACCATTCTTCACTACCAGCCATGGCGACCGCTCAGGGAGCGCTTTTATTATCGGCCCAACAGGGAAGGCGGGAAATTGTGGTGTGGTTTGGAAGAGGCAGCGGATCGTGCCGGTTTCCAGGTCTTCACTGCCAGTCGACCATCACGGCATTTTGATGAAATTCTCGAAACACAAAGTCATGCCCTTGAAAACAATTTCGCACTGACAATCCTGGCGGATATGGCGGCCGACCTGATCACCGCTACGTCGGCCAGCAGCGTCCTTGAAGTGCAGGGCTCGTGTCCTGCAGCAGATACAAGGCAACGGCGATTGATGGACCTGGTCCGTGAGATGCGTGCTGCTCATGCGCGGGACAGATATGACGGGGTTGTCTTGAGTGCTGACCTGAGTCACTGGCCGAAAGAAGACTTGCCCTGGATCCTCGATGAGCTTTTTGCACGCGCAGGGCGATTTGTCGTTGGCACTGTTCACGTCCCGGAGGCAGCCAGGGGCCGGAGGGGTGCACGCCGCCTTGCCATGGCGAAGGCGGCGGAATGGTGGCGTTGGGCACTCGGGGCAGCAGCGGCTCATTATCCTGAAGTTTGTTGGCGTTTTGCCCTTGCACCGGGCCTTGATAGCGGCATTGAGGACATGGAATTCTGCAGGGGCGGTTCCCACCCGACCAGCGCTCCACCAGCAGTGTGGGTCCTGCTTGATGAGAAACCCGGTCACACCACCCAGTCGCTGGGTCTGGCCAATAGTCTTGGCTGGCCCCGCGAAGAGAAAAAGCTTCAATTCAACTGGCGAGCTGAACTGCCAAATTCCATGGTGAAGGGCTCTACCACCAGCCTCAAGGCATCAAGTGCCTCCATTGCCGGACCGCCATGGCCCGATCTTCTGATTGCGGCTGGCCGGAGGACGGTTCCGATTGCGGAATGGATACGTCAGCACTCCCTTGGACGCACGCGAACGGTTCAGATAGGGCGCATTGGAACTTCCCGTGAAGATCATTTCGATCTCGGGGTCGCACCGGATTATGCCGGTCTCTATCCGGATCCTCGCCGTCTGGAAACGGCGATGCCGCTGACGCGTGTGAGTCAGGAGTCGCTCGATGCGGCTGCCGAACGATGGCGCGATGAATTAGGCCCCGTCAAGGGGCCGCGTATTGCCTTGCTGGTCGGCGGGACCAATGTCGAACATGAATTCAGCCCGGCGTGCGCCAGGGAACTGGGTGAAGCAGTCAAAACCATGGTGGACGCCATTGGTGGCTCGGTCCTTGTCTCCACCAGTCGGCGGACTTCGCAGGCAGCTGCTGAAATACTCCTGTCGGCCCTGGGCGCATCCTGCTCTCATGCTTATGTTTGGCAAAGAGACAAGGAGAACCAGGAAAATCCTTACATGGGTTACCTGGCGCTTGCAGATGCCCTTGTCGTCACCGGGGAAAGTGCATCGATGCTGGCCGAAGCCTGCACGACAGGGAAACCGGTTGCGATATTTCCCTTGCCCGCGAGATCGGCCGGGATCCTCGCATGGGTGCGTTCCGTGGGACGTGCTCTCGGTGATGCCGTAGCCAGGCGTGCCTACGCACGTCCGGTGAACAAGCGAGGCATTGAGCGGCCGCAACGAGGAGTACAACGTTTTTGTGCCGGCTTGCTGGCAAAAGGGTGGGTGCGAACCGGTGGTCATAGCAGGCAACTCCACGAGTCTTTGATATCCCACGGCATGGCGGTATATTTCGATGGCAGTTTGCCTCCACCGCCAGGAGCAGGTCTCAACGAAATGAACCGTGTTGCCGGGCGGGTTCGCGCCCTGATGGGTTTTGAAAAATGACAAGATGCCCTTGCGACAGGCGCAGCGTCCCGGGGAAGCTCTGATTGATTACTTCATCGTCATGCCGGCGAGGGCCGGCATCCGGTGTGTTGAAAACTCTGAATCCCGGCCCTCGCCGGCATGGCGACCTAACCAGGGCTTCCCTGGATTGTGCATTGTCGCTGCTCTGTCTTGCAGAACAGCTCCCGCACTCTGCGGACGGTGTTTTCCAGGTCCTTGTTATCCGTGGACAGGGTGGTTTCATCGCCATCATCTCCCAACAGTAAAATCCGCTGCTGTTGAATCAGGTTCTCATGAATGCGCGTGATGTCCCGGCGCAGTCGTTTTGGCCCGAGATGGTTGCGCAGCCAGGTACCCAGCGTGCGTACTGGATGACGTGGTTCAATCGTGATGAAGTTGGGCTCGGAAGGTTCGCCGGCATGTTCTGGACACGAGGCATCGTAAAGGCGGACGGGTTTTCCAGTGGCACAGCTTTCCGTGAGCATGGAGATGCTTTCCGCTGTGACGATGAACGAGTCGGCGAGTGCCAGGAAACCGTAGTATGGATTGGCGGTGTGCCTGTCATTGTAGTCAAAGAACAAGGCCGGAACGTTAATCTCCTTTTTCATCAATGCCAGGGTCCCATCCGGGCTGCGGGCACTTGTGGTTACCAGCAATGCACCGTTTTTCGAGGCGGCGATGGCACTGGCGGATCTCGCCAGATAACGAAGCCCGGCTGTCGTGAATTGAGAGCAACTGCTGTTGCCGCCGATAAGGACTGCAATCCACGGTTGGGGTAAATGAGCAAACTCGGGTTCCCAGCGTTGCGCGGCAGATGCCAGCCTTTTCCGGTCTATACGGTGCAATGGTAATTCGTTGTAGAGGATGTTCGGAGTTTTCGGCAGCTTATACTGGGGCGTAGTCACAATGAGGTCAAAGTGCTTTGGGCGTGCCCAGGGGCGTCCGATATGCACCAGGCGACAGTGTCCCCCCGTTTGTTTCCTGATCCATCGCGCAACAGGTTCATTCCGCCGCCCGGCAGAAATCACCAGATCCGGCCAGGGTGGGGCCAAACTGTCGGACTGCTCCCTCTTCAGGCCGAGCAGAGTGACTTTCAGCAGCCGATTCGGGATCAACTCCAGCGAGATGTAGTGCAGGTGCTTTTCGATCCAGCCCCAGCCAAGAGACTCGGCGAGTGCCAGAACCTGATTATTGTCTCCCGCCTTTTGTCCAAGCAGTGTCCAGACAACAGGCGTGTTGCATGTTCCTTTATCGGGGCCCATAGTGGATGCCTTCAGAGATGACTCGTTGCTATTGCCCGCAAATGCAAGATTGGCACACCTTCTTCCGTACCGGCCGAAGATGCATTCGGCCGTCCTGCACGATGGCATACTTTTGGGGCAGTAACACCCGCACGGTCCGTGCCAGCGGGCACTTGAGCCGCCTGATTATAACGTGCATCCGGAAATCTCCTGTATAAGCCGTGAAAATTAAACAAATGCACACCAGGAAACAAGCGCATGGTATGCCATCAGCGTGATATTGGCGGGTTCAGGCGCCGTACAGCTACGCCAGTCTACGCTGGTGCCCGTGGATACTGGCAGTTTACCCGCAAGGTGCAACGCAGGCAGTGTACACAGCAGGGTCGTGGTAATGCATGCACGTCTGGTCGGGGCCTGATCCGACGCAACCAATCCGGATGTCAAGGGTCTATGCGGATATGAAATTTAATCTTTGTGTACCTGGGAAGTCTTTCTTCAGCAACTATCTGCAACTGCTCATTGGGCTGCTGATGCTGGCTTTTGTGTCACCGGTATCTGCCATTGACAGCCAACCCTATCCTGAATTTGATGCTATCTACGATGCACGTGTCAATGGTATTCCGATTGCGGAAGCCAGCTTCAGCCTGCACAGGCTGGGCAATGGCGATTTTGTATACCAGCAAAAATCAACACCCGTCGGTATCGCCTCATTATTATTCGGGGCGAAGGTTTCAACCGCCAGCAGCCGTTGGCGATTCACCAACAACAGGATACAGGCGCTGGAATACCGGTCCAGCAAGGAAGATGGTGATGCTGACGATAATCTTCACCTGATCTTTAACTGGAAAACCGCCCATGTGGAAAATGTTTCCACAGATGGCCCGTGGCAGACCAAAATGCCAAAAGACACACTGGACAAGCTGGTTATGCAAATGGCACTGCTGTTTGAACTGCGCGAAGGGATAACTGAATTCCAGTATCCGGTCGCACATCAGGGGCGTATTAAACAGTACCGCTTCAAACAGACCGGAAAGGAAAAAGTACAGCTGCCAATTGGCGAATATGACACCCTGATCGTGGAACGGCTGGATGATGACCGGGACAAGAGCATAATCTGGAGTGCCCCGGAATTGAACTATTTCCCCTTGCGTTTTCTGAAGCGCAAGCAGAGCGGCCTGGAAATAGAACTGTTGCTGCGCAAGGTTGAGTTTGTCGGACAGGAAGTCTCTGATTGACAGATACTTGTAAGGGCAACGCCACAACCGGGTCAGGTTAGGGGGCCGGGATTAATAATTGCAGCTGTATTGCACGCGCAATAATGGTAAAATCACGTGCGGTCAGTGCTTTCCAGCCGCTTGCTCTGAATTATATACTTCCAACAGATCTCCAGGCGGCAACGTGGAATACAGCGTCTTCATCCAGACCAGGCACATACAAATCGTCGGGCGACACTGCCATGCAATGTAACAGGAACCCGCGCGCCATGATGTCTTCGATGCTCTGGATCGAACGCTCGATCCTGTACCCCCCTCCGGGTAATCCACCGTTAAACCTGTCGGCCCCCGGATAGCCTCATTCATCCGGCGGGACGGGTATACCCCGTTGAACATGCATTTCATATGATGACGAAAAAAACCGAAGCCAGCATAAAGTTGTGTCTTGTATCACCCATATTCTACCCGACCTACGGCGGGGCGGAGCTGCGCTTTATGCGTTACCTGCCGGGCTTCAGGCAGCGGCATATCGACTGCCGCGTATTGACGGGGACACCACTTGCCGAAGACACTGCAACACCTGCATACCGCGAACTCTGGTCACAGTACCAACCCGGACAGATGCTGCCTGTGGAACAGGTTAACGACACCCCCCTGCACCGCGTACGGCTGCCGGACGACAAGGGACCACAGCGAGCCACCCTGTTGAACAGGGCATTGCTGGATCTCTGCAATAATCCACAATACCGGCCGGATGTCATCCAGCTCGTTGGTAACCTGCAGCTGAAAGCCGTGTTCTGGCTGAGAAAACTGCGGGCCATGGGCATTCCCCTGATTTACTCTGTTACCATTACCTCCAAGCTCAGACAGAAAAAAAACCGTTCCACACTGCGGCAGGCGCTTATGTTGCGCCAATGGCGTTACCGCACCCTGTTCAACTACCTCGACTGCATCATAGTAAACAATACTCCCATGCGGGATCTCATGAGAGACATGGGCGTGACCAGCCGGATCGAAGTGATTCAGAACGGCGTTAATCTGCAACGATTCAGCGTCAACAGACGTAACCCGGAAGCCATGGCGTTGCGGCATAATCTGGGCATCGGCGACGATGAGATGATGATTACCACGGTTGGCTCAGTCATGCCGCGCAAGGGCAGTGACTTGCTGCTGGAGGCCTGGGTCCGTATCAATGCGGCGCACCACAACACACACCTCGTTTACGTTGGCCCGCGCAAGGACCTGGAGCGCCCCGGACTCACTGCGTTCAAGGAACGACTGGAGAAGCTCCGTGCTGAATCCGGAAACCCCGAGAGGGTGCATTTTGTCGGTCTCGCCGACGATGTCGAGAGCTACCTGAATGGCTCGGATTTGTTCGTGCTGCCGTCCCAGCGGGAAGGTATGCCGAACTCGGTTATCGAAGCAATGGCCTGCGGGACGCCTGTCGTGATCACCCCGTTTCTTGGGCTTTCCGATGACCTGGGCACGGCTGGCAAGCAATACCTGCTGGCTGGTTTTGATGCGCATTCGCTGGCCGCAACAATAGCAACAGTTCTTGAAGATCCGTCACTACGCGATAGCTTGAGCAAGCAGGGCAGGGCGTGGATCGAAACAACCATGGATCTGCAGGACTCGCTTGATCGCTATGCAAACCTGTACCACGAGTTGGCGGAGAACCCGGCGCAGTAGCTTAATCCCAGGTCCGACAGGTTCCATGACACCGCTTTCCCTATAGCGCCTCTGAATAGCCCAATAATTCAAAATCTTTTTTATAATACTCATAGGCAATTTTACGGGTTTCTTCCGTGTAACAGCCTTGATAGGCATCTCTTACTGATTTGTTTCTATGCGGCAAAGCAAGATCAACACCCAGTTTCTGCGCCACCTTGCTAAAATCTTCCTCAATATTTTCGAAATGGCCAATAAAGTCGACCATTATCTCCCCCTCAAAATTAACAACATAATAATGCTGCTGCATCAAATGCCATTGAGAAGCCGCCTCTGGTTTATTTAAACCCCGAACAACAAAATCGGTAAAATCCTCATAAGCCGTTAAATACTGGTCACGGAACTGCATATCAGCCCGGCCACCTTTCCCGCCCTGCATGAGGTAGTTATATGCCGAAACCAGTCGATCATAGGGATTTCTTACAAAAGCAAAAACAAAATATTTTTCGAACTTCTCGGGGTTGTCCAGGTAAAAATCCATTGCCAATTTATGCCCGGGACCTTTTGTATCCGGACACAGGATGTTTTTCATACTGGTGCCGGCAACCTTGGGAACATGAATAAAAATACACTTGTTCTTATCAAAGCAGGGGCGAAAATACGTCTTTCCCTTGATTTTCCTCTTCAGCCTTTTGTAAAAGGTCCTGTTTTTAACGGGGAGGTCAATGTGAGTCAAAAAACTATCTCCAGGATGTTGTCGCTTTCATACAGAAGTCGAGGCGCCGCAAAATTTTATCCCCTCCGTGCCGTTTTTCCCAGTGCGCCCGGAGACGAATTTATGTGTACAATCGCCGCGAACAAAGGCTGACTGCCTGTGCGTAACGGGCCTGGAATCTTATTGATAAATGTGCGGAATTGCAGGTTTTCTCTACCGATCAAAACGTCCGGGCAAGGCGGAATTGTCACAGAATGCCGAGACGATGGCGAATCGCCTGCGCCACCGGGGGCCGGATGCGGGTGGTGTCTGGGTTGAGGCCGAGACCGGCATCGCGCTGGGTCACCGGCGGCTGTCAATCATCGACCTGTCGGCAGCGGGTGCACAACCCATGTGTTCCGCCAGTGGCCGTTATGTGATTGCCTATAACGGCGAGATCTACAACTGGGCGGCACCGCGTGACCGGCTTGCGGGCGAGGGTTATCCCTTCACCGGACATTCCGATACCGAGGTGGTGCTGGCGGCAATCGAGCGCTGGGGGTTGCAGAAGACGCTGGATTCCATCCACGGCATGTTCGCCTTCGCACTCTGGGACCGGGAGACACGCGAACTGACGCTGGTGCGGGACAGGGTTGGCAAGAAGCCACTCTATTACGGCTGGTGTGGCGATGCCTTCATGTTTGCCTCGGAGCTGAAGGCGTTGCGGGTGCATCCGGAATTCGATGCCGCCATTGACCGTGATGCGCTCGGGCATTTCATCCAGTACGCCTGGATATCCGAGCCATTATCGATTTACAGGAATATCCGCAAACTCCAGCCTGGTGGCTATCTCACCATCAATGCAGATACAGCTCCCTGGGCTGCACCGCTACAGCGATACTGGGCCTCCAGCCGGGTGATGGAGGCCGCCCGTGCGCAACTGTTTACTGGATCATTTGAACAGGCCTGTGACCGGCTTGACCATTTACTGGGCGCGTCAGTCAGGGAGCGCATGGTGGCCGACGTGGATCTGGGTGCCTTACTGTCCGGTGGCATCGACTCCAGTACCGTTGTGGGCATGATGCAAAAACACGCCGACCGGCCGGTAAAAACCTTTTCCATCGGGTTTCATGAGAAAAAGTACAATGAGGCCGAATATGCATCGGCCATTGCGAAGTACCTCGGCACTGCTCATGAAGAGTTGTATGTCACCCCCGCAGACTGTCTCGAGGTTATCAGTGATCTGCCCGCTATGTATGATGAACCGTTTGGTGATATCTCCCAGGTGCCGACTTTCCTCGTTGCGCAGCTGGCGAGTCGGCAGGTAAAGGTGGTGCTGACTGGCGATGGTGGTGACGAAACCTTTGCCGGATACAATCATTACCCCGAGGGGCTGGCGCAGTGGCACTGGCTGTCGAAACTGCCGCACGGGCTGCGGGCTGCGGGTGCGGATGCATTGGCAATGCTGGATGAGCTGAGCTGGAAGGTGCTCAAGCCTGCCGACCCCTCCACGTGCAGGAGGGTGTCCGGCTGGCGCAAGGTTGCCGGCAAGCTGGCGCGGCGGTCGCGTGGCTGGCGGGCCAGGAACCCGCAGGGCGTGCTGGCCTGTCATTTTGCACGCACCCATCGGCCAGAGGCCCTGGTGACCGGTGCGCGGGTGGGGATCAGTAATATGACTGATGCCGATATGTGGGCACAGCAGGTTGATCCCCTCTCCGCCATGCGGCATTTTGACTACAGCGGTTACATGGTCGGCGATATCCTGGTCAAGGTCGATCGCGCCACCATGGCTGTCGGCCTGGAGGCGCGCTGCCCGATACTTGATACCCGTGTTACCGGGTTTGCCTGGACATTGCCGAATGAATACCTGCTGGGCAAAGAGGGCGGCAAGCGTGTGCTGCGCAGTGTGCTTGAGCGTTATGTGCCGCGCGAACTCACCGACCGGCCCAAGCGAGGCTTCTGCGTGCCTGTTGATGACTGGTTACGGGGGCCGCTGCGAGACTGGGTGGAAGAACTGCTTGCAGAACAAAGATTGCGTGAGCAAGGTTTTCTGGAGCCGGCCGCAGTAAGACAATTATGGGCGCAGCATCTGTGCCGCTGGCGCAATCACTCGAATATACTCTGGTCGATACTCATGTTTCAGGCATGGTTTCTGAGTCTGGAAAACCAGTCGACATCATGAGCGATGCTTTAGACAAGAATGGCGGAGGTATTAAAATTCAGCAGAACTCCCGGTTTTTGATACCGGCAATCGCCTTGACCTGACCGCCACAGCCCCGGCACTTTTCAATGTCGATGCCGCAGCAGCATGCAAATTCATTCTGTGAATGACAACAAACCATCACACAAATCCGGGAACCGGGTTTTCTTGCCGGTTATATAATCCTTGTAAAACTGGATTGACTCCTGGTCATGGCTATACCCGGATTTGATCTTCATTACCGAGAGCGCATTGGCTATCCACTCTTCCTCCGGCTCCAGTCCGAGGAATTCAGCCAGATTCACCAGCATCCCAGCAGATATCTCATGCTCAAAAAAATAAAAGAAACGCTCCGGGTGATTCTCCTTGAGCTCGGCAAACCAGAAAATCTCGTCCAATATCGCCTGTACCGTATCAGCAACAGATGAGTTCTTGTCAAGACCAGGAAAGAGCTCGCAATGTCGTGATTTCAGATTTGATACAGCACAATCCAGAGGATGCCGAATAGGCAGCAAGAATCTTGGCCTGGGATCCCTGTCGAATATTTTTGATAAGTCGATATGCCTCTCACGAATCAGATTGGATGTGCGGAGAGATTCTTTCCAGAATAAGCACTTGATGTTGTTTTTTATTAACGCAAGCCCGCTACCGTCATACCTGTCCCTCATTTCATGCTTGCTTTCAAACGCATGCGAATGCGTTACCGAACCGCCCAGGTCCCCACTTGTTCCCTTGCCGGATATTGTTATAGCGAACTGAATAAATCGATCCAGTTTCCCTGTACTGAAATCCGCTAAAAAATCTATCTGCTTTTTACCAAATATTCGGGCTCCGGCATGGTTAAGAACCTGGCAATCAGGATGCAGAAACAGAACAGATGCTGTCAAAGTTGTCAGATTTCTATAGGGGCCCAGAGCAAGACAGACGGATTCAACATCTTTAATATCGACACGCCTGGATCTTCTCAGGTCGATAACATCAGTCAGTCTCAACCTGAGGGCATTCATTCTTTTTGACATTACATACACTCACATAATGAAGGCTGTTTATCTCTCAAATTCAACTCGCACCTTACTCATTAATGCAGGTTAAACAAGGGGACGGCTGGGCGCTTCCAGGACCGGGGAAGCATGCCAAAATAATTCGTCCGGCGGTAGTGAAGGTTACGGGTGATGATCCACTAGCCCGCGCCGCAGATGATTACGCTCCCGGGGAGGGGTACACGGTATCCACAGCGGAGATTGACCAGCTATCTGCATTCAGGGTTTGCCAGTCGATCAGTACATCAGGCGTTCTTTATCGGTCACCAGCTCGGCACCGGTCAGCAGCCGACGCAGTCTTTTCTTGGCCATGTGCAAGGGACGATATTCTTCAAACACTACAATGAACACCTTGCGATAGTGATTTTCAGGACAGTTGATACGCCGTACCCCGTGCCAGGAGTTGCCCTGGCGGCCAAATATCAGGCTGCGATTATCCCTGGTGTTGGCTGGATATTCCGCGTCAAAATCCTCAAACGCAGGTGCATTACCCGGCTCGATTCGCCCGCCATCATCAAGGATCACCGTCTCTCCGCCCCAGTCCCACTCCCAGTCATCGACTGTATTCAGGTAAAAAATCTGGGATCCAATCTTGGCCTTGGAATCACAGTGCGGAGAAACCTCACCTCCGTTGGGCGTGAAGTGCCAATGGAATCGAAACCGGACATGGGAAACACCCAAAAGCTCACAGATAAAATCCCGATAACGCTTACTGCGCAACTCATCGATGAACTCACTCCAGGCCGGGGAAAGTTGCATGCCTTCCTCGTAGTCCAGCACATAGCGGTCATGACTGGCCTGGCCATGTTTGCGTTCCTTGCCGAAAAATGCCTGGAACTGTGAAACATCGGGCAGGGTGTCCAGTAGTTCGCGAAAACGATCTTCAATAATGAAATGCTGGGGATTGACCCATGGGTAGGGGAGCTGGGCACGAAATGCCGCCGGATCGATGGCATCCAGTACGGCAGGGTTCAAATAATGCTTGCTGATGCTGGTCATCATGTCGTTGCCGGTTAAAAGTCAGAAGTATACAACCGCAGTGTGGGAGTGGGTAGCCGCTTTTATGTGGATAGTGCCCGCTACACCCCCTGCGGTGAAAGCGGCTGACAGCCCTGGCATTCAGGACAGACTTTCATGCTGCATCACAGGGTGTTAACGGAATACCCCGCGACGATACAGTCGCCACATCAGCCCCCAGCCGTAGATGAGCGGATGACGGCGTATTTCCGGGGTCACCGCAATGGGAACGCCGGTATGACGTTCCAGTTTCCAGATGATGTAGTCTGCGCCACCCTGAAAGGTGAAGGCGGCCTTTATCAGCCTCAAGACGGAAAGAAACTTGCCCTGCAAGCGTCGCAACAGCCAGCCCAGCCGGCTCAGTCTCCGGGTGCGTTGCGGGATCCGGATATGGTAGAGCGGCCGGGATGCATCCTGCCCAAGCTGTACATCGAAGGGTAATTCATCCATGACCAGGGAGGTAAGCGCACGGAAATGATCCTCCCAGGATTCGTAGAGCAGAATGGCTCGCTCCGGCTTTTCTACACGCAATTCAGCCTGGTAACTGAGCGCCAGCCCCTGTTGCCACATTGCAGCGCTGTCCAGCCGCTCGGGCAGGGCGGGCAGGACACGGGTCAGGAAGGTCAGTACCGCCTGTGCAAGCAGCCCCTGGACCCGTCGGCTGGTCTCGTCGTTGCGACTGTACAGTAGTCCACAGGGTTGTGAGAAGCGGCCCCACAGGTAGGAATGAAACCATCGCGGTGAGGTGCCGCACTCCAGATCCCGCAGGGAGATGACGGCATACTTGGTACGTACCCGCTGGCCATTTACCACGATTTCGAGGTAATAGACATTGGGTGGTAACAGCCGGTTGAACAGCGCGGGGAGTGGTTTGCGATAGGCATTCCGGTAGCCATCGACTACCAGGTAGAGATCGACGAGCCCGTCCAGTGCATCACCACTGCGCAAGCAGGAACCATAGAACAGCATGGCGTCAACCGCACCGTCATACTGCTGCAGTAGTGCATCACGCAGAGCCAGCAGTTCCCTGCTGAAGGTCAGGGGCGTGCGTTCTGCAAGCAGGTCTGTCAGTGGTTGCGTCGGTTGCATGCGGGCTATGTCAGCGACTGACCACAACAGGGAAGTAGCAAGACATTGTTTCCATTGATGAGTAAAAGAGGGAGTGGCCGGTGCGAAACAGTTGTCCGGGTTATCCCCGGGCCTTCTGCGCGGCGCACATGATACACCGATGTGTTTGGTAAAGTCAGCCGTGCCATCACCGGGTGATGGAGCGTGGACAGCTTGCCGGAAGAAGTCCTGTTCACAGTTTCGGTGGCTGGCTCGAATCCCGGGTCATCCGAACCTGACGGGTTTGCGGGTGCAGGCGAAATCCTAGAAGGCACGTCGCATTAATATGGCTCCAAGGAGCAGGAAGACGACGATCGGCATCAGGGTCGTGAGCAGCGGGTTTATGTTCAGCATCAGGCCCAGGTTGACCAGTAACTGGCTGACCAGCTGAAAGGCGATCCCGGTAATGGTCGCCAGGACAATCCTCTTGCCCGCACTGGAGGTGCGCAGGGAGCCGAACACAAAGGGGAATGAGCACAGCATCATAATGATAACAGCGGCCGGGAAGGTGGCCTTCTGCCAGAATACCATCTCGAATCTTTCTGTTGCCTGCTCACTTGCCCGCAGATACTTGAGGTACTGATACAGGCCTGTCGGCGGCAGGCTGTTGATGGGCTGTTCCATGACGCGCAGCTGTTTTTCCGTCAGATAGGACTTCCCGACCAGCTCGGTTTCATGCCGGGTAACGACGTCCTGCTCCTTGTAGTTCTTCG
>Ga0316190_10001323_pt1 | contig 17809 bp, 14 predicted proteins | sample Eddworburrow2_MG_FD_204929 | JGI IMG/M metagenome (GOLD analysis project Ga0316190, IMG submission 204929) | Coastal sediment microbial communities from Maine, United States - Eddy worm burrow 2 | ecosystem: Environmental > Aquatic > Marine > Coastal > Sediment | place: USA: Maine | collected... | reverse complement strand
CCGGTGCCTCACAGGCAAACTTCAATTCGCCATGCTTGAGCTGTTGCACCGCATAATCTTTCGGCTCCATACCCGCCGCTTCGGCATCGCGGGTAATCTGCAACGGATTGCGGTTAAGCTGCGGTGCCGAAGGCAACCAGCCCATACGCTCGGCCCTGATATTGTAATCCAGCATGTGCTCAGGAAATTCATCCTTATGCGCAAGTGGTGACAACACCTCATGGACACTGACCTTCTCATGCCGCCATTGAGAGGAGTGATTATAGAAAAACGAGGTGCCATTCATCTGTCGCGGTGGCCGTGACCAGTCCAGCCCAAAGGCCAGGGGCAACCAGCCTGTCTGCGGCCGCAGCTTTTCCTGCCCAACATAATGGGCCCAGCCACCACCAGACTGGCCGACACAACCACACATCATCAGCATATTAATCAGGCCACGATAATTCATATCCATGTGGTACCAGTGATTCATCGCCGCACCAACAATGATCATCGACTTGCCGTGGGTCTTGTCTGCCGTATAGGCAAATTCACGGGCGACCTTGATGACCTTATCACGCGCTACACCGGTAATCTTTTCCTGCCAGGCCGGTGTACCGGGCACATCATCATCAAATGATGACGCCACATTGCTGCCACCCAGCCCACGGTCAAGGCCGTAATTGGCGATCATCAGGTCATACACCGTCGCGACGGTGATATCTTCGCCGTTAGCGCCCTTGATGGTCCGTGTCGGCACATTTCTCATCAGCACCGAGTCGAAGTTACAGGCATTCCAGTTTTTATTACTATCATCCGCGGCAAAATGTGGAAAGGCCACGGGTGTAATATCACCCCCAACCAGCGACAGGCACAGACGGGTATCATTACCACCACTGCCTTCACGCTGCTCCAGATTCCACTTGCCTTTTTCGCCCCAGCGATAACCAATGGAACCCTGCGGTGATACCAGTTCACCAGAACCCTCATCATACGCAATCGTTTTCCATTCCGGATTATTCTCCTGTCCCAGATGATTGGTCAGATCGGAGGCACGCAGATAACGCGTAGATTTCATAGAGCCATCGTCATGTGGCTCCAGTACCACGAGTATCGGACAGTCCGTATACTTGCGTGCATAATCGGTAAAATATTCGCTGGGGTTATCCAGATGGAACTCCCGCAGGATGACATGACCGAAGGCCATGGCCAGCGCCGCATCACTCCCCTGTTTCGGATTCAGCCACTCGTCGGTTAATTTCGAAACTTCTGCATAATCCGGGGTAATCGAGACAGTTTTGGCGCCCTTGTAACGCACCTCGGTAAAAAAGTGGGCATCCGGAGTTCGCGTCTGCGGCACATTTGAGCCCCAGGCAATGATGTAATTGGAGTTATACCAATCGGCAGACTCAGGTACATCCGTCTGCTCACCCCAGGTCATCGGCGATGCCGGTGGTAAATCACAGTACCAGTCATAAAAACTCAGGCAAACCCCGCCAATCAATGACAGATAACGCGAGCCTGCTGCATACGACACCATCGACATCGCAGGAATTGGTGAAAAGCCGATTACCCGATCCGGACCGTAAGTCTTGGTGGTATAAACATTCGCCGCAGCAATGATTTCATTAACCTCATCCCAACCGGAACGGACAAAACCACCCAGGCCACGCTTTGATTTATAACTGCCGGCCTTTTCCTCATCTTCAACAATCGATGCCCAGGCCGCGACCGGCGCCATTGTTTTACGCGCCTCGCGCCAGAGTTTTAACAGCGGCTTGCGCACCTTGGGATATTTAAGGCGGTTGGCACTGTATAAATACCATGAATAACTTGCCCCGCGCGGACAGCCGCGTGGTTCATGATTGGGAAGGTCAGGCCTCGTGCGTGGATAGTCTGTCTGCTGGGTTTCCCAGGTCACCAGACCGTTTTTGACATAGATTTTCCAGGAACAGGAACCCGTACAATTCACCCCGTGGGTAGAACGAACAATCTTGTCATGCTGCCAGCGCAGGCGGTAACTGTTCTCCCATTCCCGGCTTTCATTGGTGGTTTCACCATGCCCATCTGCGAACTCACCTGTCTTTTTTTTGAAAAATTGCAAGCGATCTAGAAACTGACTCATTTTCCTCTCCATTGGCCTTAAACTGACAACCTTGTTGCAGCGACGCCTGAATTAAACCTGATCCAATACCTTATATAGCCTCATCCCGGCTATTAATAACAACCCGCACCCTGTGGCGGGCAATCCTGCCATCAGGGGTTTTTGAATTCCGCCCCTTCTCTGAGGTAAAACCACCAGTTAATACCAATACAGATCGAATAAAATATGGCAAAACCAATCAGGGCCACTTCGGGCGTCGTTGCCTTGATTTGTTCGCCAAACACCTGAGGTATATAAAAGGCACCATAGGCGGCTATAGCCGACGTCCAGCCAAGTACAGGACCGGCCTGTTCCTTGTTAAACACCATGGCGATAGTACGAAAGGTTGAACCATTACCTATGCCCGTGGCGGCAAACAATAATAGAAACAGGATAAAAAAGGGTGCGAAATATTGCTCCGGTGTCGCCGAGGCGTAAGCTGCCTTCATAAAATAGGCAACACCCAGGGCACTGCCGACCATCACGAAAGATATGATCTGAGTCACCTTGGCGCCGCCAATCCTGTCCGCAATCATGCCTCCAACCGGTCGAATAAGCGCTCCGATAAAGGGCCCCATCCAGGCATACATCAGCGCACTGGGGCCATCGGGATTGATGGTGTTGTGCGTCATCACACCATCAACAACAATATGTTGATAACCAAAAATGACCTTAATCGCCAAGGCAAATGCCGCTGAAAAACCGATAAATGAACCGAAAGTCATTGTATAAATAGTACTCATGACCCAGGTGTGTTTATTTTCAAATATCTTGTACTGGCGACTCAGGCTTTCACCGATACCACCCGGCAGCTTTGACAGACCAACAACCGTCATAACCACTACCAGTACCAACACCACCTCTTTGGGAACATTAAAACCTGAACCATTGGCACTCTCCGGTAACATCAACCACAGGCCCAGGGCCGCAGTCGAAAAGCCGATCATGAGCATCATGAGAATCTTGCCCATCGCTACGGCGGGGTGGCCAATATTCGGAGAAACGTGCTCAGCGCGAATATTATTCATGCTAAACCAACCGATGATCACCAGTGGAATCAGGAACACCAGCCAGATAAAACCGGCATTCTGAATCCAGGCCTCACTGCCTGCCGGGATCTTGCCAATCAGGGTACCACTGGTATTTTGTAACACCATGGATTCACCATCAAACAGGCCGAATGTCATCACCAGCGGCACCAGAATCTGCATGGTAGTAACACCAAAATTACCCAGCCCGGCATTCAGCCCCAGCGCCAGACCCTGCTGCTTCTTGGGAAAGAAAAAACTGATATTTGACATTGACGAGGCAAAATTACCGCCACCAAACCCCGACAACAAGGCCAGCATCTGAAACACCCACAAGGGCGTGTTTTTATCCTGCAATGCGATGCCGGTACCAATCGCCGGCAGCATTAGTAAGGCGGTGGTAAATACAATCGTATTACGCCCACCACAGATACGAATAAAAAAGCTGCTGGGAATTCTTAAAGTTGCTCCAGACAGCCCCGCAATCGCCATCAGCGTAAACAACTCCGCCTTGGCGTACGGGAACCCCAGATTCAACATCTGCACCGTGATAATGCCCCAGTACAACCAGACCGCAAAGCCACACAACAGGCTAGGTATAGAATTCCAGAGATTTATAGTAGCTATTTTTTTACCCGTAGACTCCCAGAACTGCGCATCTTCTACGTCCCATTTTTCTATATCCGTCATGGTCTACTCCAGACAATCTTGTTATTTTTATAAATGCAAGCCCGACCCCAAAAGGACAGAGCTTGCAATGTGTTATAAGATTTCGCTTTTTTTCCTGAGCTGAATAATGGAGTAGTTCATCCATATCATACAGGTTGCAACAAGCACAAACAGCAACATGAAACACGATGAACGCACATTGGTATAATCAGACAACATGCCAAATAATATTGGCAGGGTGAAACCACCCAGACCGCCAAGAACGCCCACCATGCCACCTACAGAACCCATATTGTGCGGATAATAATCATTAAGGATCTTATAGACACTGGCCTTACCAAAACCCTGGGCTATACCGACGATAAAAACCAGCGCGGTAAACAGCCACACGTTCAAACCGATGTCATAAGTGATATCACCCTCAATGCCACTAATAATGATTCTGGTTTCGGGATATGACAGAAAAAACAGACAGGTTGCGGAGACCCAGAACACCCACCAGTTAACCGCCCTGGCGCCAACCTTGTCGGACGTATAACCACCCAGTGCCCGGACCAGCCCTGAAGGCAGGGTAAATATCATGGTGATAAAAGAGGCGGTTTTAATATCCATACCATATTCACCGACATAATATTTCGGTAACCACAGGGCCAGCGCTACAAAGCCGCCGAACACAAAATAGTAATACAAACCAAAACGCCAGACCCGCAACTCCTTTAACGGCGCCAGCTGATCGATAAAACTTTTATGTGTGCCAGTCCGTTTTCTTTCTTCCTGGTGTGGGTCGTTATAGGTAAAAATCCAGAACACAATGGCCATAATCGCCATCGCAATGGAATAGACCTTCGGCACCATCTGCCAGCCGGCCGCAACAATAATCATGGGCGCCACCAGATTGGTGATTGCAGCACCGGCATTACCGGCGCCGAAAATACCCATTGCGGTACCCTGTTTTGATTTCTCAAACCAGGCAGAGGTGTAGGCAATACCAATAGCAAATGATCCACCCGCCAAACCGACAAACAGACCTGCCAGCAGATACTGCCAATACTCGCTGGCAAAAGCCAGGCTGTAGGTCGCAATGGCAACCAGAATCATCTGTATAAAATAGACGATTCGGCCACCGTAATGATCAGTCAACATGCCTAATGGCAGACGAGTAAGTGACCCCGTCAGGATGGGGGTAGCTACCAGCACACCAAACTGGGTGTCTGTCAGGTTCAGTTCCTGTTTGATCTTGAGTCCAATAATCGAGAACATCGTCCACACCGCAAAATTAAATGCGAATGCGATCGTACTCATTGCTAATACTGAATATTGTTTTTTCTTATATCTATCCATGACGACAACCCATATTACGCTTAACTGATAACAGATGAATACTCTAAGCCACAGCGGCTCACCACACCCTGAACATCACCCTTAGACAGGCTCTTTTCGCCAATTAAATGGCAATATTCGTGACCGCTAACGAAACTGGTCACAGGGGCCCAATGATGATGCCCCACCCTTTTGGTAAAGAATTTTACGGATATGACAATCTACACACGCAAAGCTACTGTGGTTTACGGCCGGATGAGTAAATCCTTTCACAGTTAGTAAAAATAAATTGATAGACGGTCAAATGTGACCAGATATGCTGGAGAACTGCCCAGGCACAGGCAGTCGATGAATATCAATAAAAAAGAAAATTATAGCTGAGTGAATCACTAGGTTATCTATGCTCGGTCAATCACCCTGAATAGCAGAAACAAAATTACAGGGCTTATTATTGCTATCCAGTTGCGGCGCAATAATCTCATCCCAGGCCAGATCACAGGCCGATGTAGAACCCGGCATGCAAAATATGACGGTATTATTGGCCATACCGGCCAGGGCCCGAGACTGGATTGTGGAACTGCCAACCGCATTTATGGATAAGGCGCGAAACAGCTCACCGAAACCATCAATCGTCTTGTCCAGCAACGGCATCACCGCTTCAGGGGTTACATCACGTCGCGCAAAACCGGTACCACCCGTCACAAGAATGGCATGCACCGTATCATCGGCGATCCATTGCGACAGGACGGCACGAACCTTGTAAAGGTCATCGGTAATAATACGGCGGTCGACCAACAGATGATTCGCCGCCAGAAGATGATTAATCAATGTTTGCCCAGAGTGATCCGTCTCCTCCCTACGCGTGTCGGAAACGGTCAATACCGCAATTTGCAACGTCATCTGATTTTTAGCTGTCATCAGCAGCCATCCCTGAACTCGAATTATGGGTATACTTATAAACCTATCTATACGCCACAACAAGCCCTTTATCGATCAGCCTGAATCCATATAATAGACTCAAGCTATCAGAATCATTTTTATACCTGCAACCACCAGTACCAGCCCCAGTAAACGCCGCAGCAGCCCCGGTGTCGCCCGGCGTACGGCCAGCTCAGAGCCGATCAACGCACCGATAAAGGCACACACAACCATCATCGGTATTCCGGCAGGGATATCAGTAGCCACTATTAAATAACCGGATAATCCGGCAATGGAATTGACAAGAATAAAACCCGCAGAAATCGCCGCACTGCCGCGCATCGTTGTCCAGCGCAGGAACAGTAACAACGGACTAAGGTATATACCACCGCCAACCCCGGTTAACCCGGCGACAAAACCCAGAATGGCGCCTATAAAAACAGCCCATAATGTTTTAACCGGCCGCACCTGCTCATGTGAAGGCACCCTGAAGATCATATATATCGCCGCCAGTAACAGCGCCAGGCCCACAATAATCCTGTAAAGGTCGACACCGATCACCAACATGCCACCAATAAATGCCATGGGAATCGAGCCGATGATAATCGGCCAGAATAAAGGCCAGTTAAAATACCCGGCCCTGCTCAGCCGCCACAAAACCAGGGCAGAGACAAAAATATTCATCATCAATGCCGCCGGCTTCATGGTTTCCGGCGCCAGACCAAACAGGGCCATTGCTGCAAGATAGCCGGAAGCCCCGCCATGCCCTACCGATGAATACAGAAGGGCCATCAAAATAATCATCACTAACAATAAATAGGAATACTCAAACTCAAACAACGATCAACATCCTTTCCAGCTATAAGCCATCACACAGAGAACAAAAAGGCACTATCGAATAGTATCAGGACTCGTCGGTCTGCGCCGCCAGCAATATATGGCTGGCACACCTACCGTAGAAGATTGCAGCAGGCATCAAATATCATCACCTGCACATTTCCCCTGACTCAATACCGCGCCATTCTGATAGGATAATGATCCACCACTAGAAAATACTGTAGGCAACCATGATCAACATTGAACAGGCGCTGGAACAACTGCTGAATACATGCCAGCCGATCACAGGCTCTGAACAGCTGGCACTCAAGCAATGCCTCGGCAGAACCCTGGCCAAAACCATTATTGCCCCCATCAACTCACCGCCGTTTGCCAACAGCGCCATGGACGGTTACGCCATCATCAGCAGTGACATCCCCGACCACGGACAATGCTCGCTGACACTGAGCCAGACCATCGCCGCGGGTGACTGCGGTCAACCGCTGTCCAGTGGTTATGCCGCCCGCATCCTGACGGGCGCACCGATACCACCCGGCGCCGACTGCGTGGTTATTCAAGAAGATTGCCGGGTGACAGACAATCAGCTCACCTTATCCGGACCTGTAAAAAAAGCTGCCAACATCCGCCCCGCCGGTGATGACATCACCGAGGGTAGTACTGCCCTGGCAGCGGGATTACGCCTGCAAGCGCAGCATATTGCCGTGGCCGCTTCGCTGGGACTGAGAGAATTACCCGTTCAACGACGCTTGCGTGTCGCGATCCTGACGACAGGAGATGAATTGCAGCCCCCCGGCCAACCGCTTGGTACCGGCCAGATCTATAACTCCAACCAGGCCACATTAACGGCCCTGTTACAGCACTGCCACTGCGAAATCATTGACTATGGTATCCTGGCCGATGACCCGGCACTGATCGAGAACACCTTGTTGGATGCCGCCGCCAGTGCCGATCTGATTATCTCCAGCGGCGGGGTTTCGGTCGGTGACCGCGATTATCTCAAGGCCGCCGTCGAAACACTCGGGCAGTTGGAACTGTGGCGCATCGCCATCAAACCTGGCAAACCCATGGCCTTTGGTTATATCCAGTCAACCCCATTCTTCGGCCTGCCCGGCAACCCGGTATCACTATTTATCACCTTTGTCCTGCTCACCCGGCCTTACCTGCTACGCCGGCAAGGCAGCATTGAGAGAGCCATCTCCCCTGTACATGCCATCGCCCGCTTCGATCACCACGGCCCGAAATATCGCCAGGAATATCTGCGCGCCCGGCTGCAACAGGAGACCAATGGAAAAAACAGCGTCATCATCTACCCCAATCAGGGTTCGGCCGTATTAAGTTCGGCCAGCTGGGCCGACTGCCTGGCCATCATACCGATGGACAGCCATATCACAGAAGGTATGGCCATTGATGTTTTACCGTTGAGCGCATTGTTAAGCTGAACATAAAGGTAACAGGTAATGATTACCACAACCCATTTGGCCGTGAACTATGAACAATACCGCTGTCTTTCTAGAAATCTACGGAAATCCCGGAATCAGGCAGTCAATCATCTTTGAAGTGCGAAAGTTACACCAATATTTGCCGCTATAATATGATCAACATAGCTCTACTGCACTATTGGATACGACAATCATTACGGTGAAAGTAATTTTGTTATAGATACCGGAAAAACCAGCACCCCATGGATTCAAAATGAATAAGATTAGGCAATTTTCAATATTAACCCTGGCGATGACATTATCTACATCATTATTTGCATCTGATGCCGCTGAAAGTGAGTCATGGTATTTTAATTTCGGCACCGGACTTTCTTCCATAACCTATGACACGAATACCCAGAACGTATTAAATTTGTTATCTGATAATGGCCTCGATATCCTGATAGATATAGGAGCTTACTGGCCACTCGGCAATAAAACACTACTGGGTGTATCGTTTACAAATGTGATAGACAGATATTCATTTGGTTCCACCTATGAAGTGGATCTGGCACACAATCAGAGCAGCCTTAGCACCATCCATTTCTTTGATGGCATCGGGACACAAGGTCCTTATATTCGCGCTGATATCGGATCGGCAAAACTAACGCTCACAGAGACATTGTTCAACACCACCACAACATCAACAGGCAATGGCGTTGCTTTCGGCGGTGGTTATACCTTGCCGCTAAAAAGCGGGAAGACCCGGGTTATGTTCGGGTTGTTGGCACGAGGATCAACGGTTGACGATGAAGAAGTTAGCGATATAAGCGCCGAGGTAAGCTGGCTATTCTAGAAAGGCTACCAAGGGGGCCGGAACAACCTGCCCCCAACTCCAAAGCGAAGTCTGACGCAGGATTATATTCATTAATTATCAATAAGTTATAACATAACCCGTGCCAAACACAAGCGCATCAAAAATGCAGCTGCACCTATAGAAAAAATTCAGCCGGTCCCATATATATTCAGACATTCCGGACTCAAGTCAGTTAAAATCAGGCAGACCACCATGAAGGATGCTGAAGATATGACTTACTGTGTTGCCATAACGACCCAAAAAGGCCTGGTGTTCTGCTCCGACTCACGGACCAATGCCGGGGCCGACATGCTCTCCACCTACAGCAAGATGCATGTTTTTTGTCCGGCCTCTGACCGTATGTTTATCTTATTAACTGCCGGTAACCTGGCAACCACCCAGGCAATCATCAGCCGCATAGAAAGTGAACTCGAGGAACCGGATAGCAAGGTTAATCTACTGAGTTGCAGGAAGATGGTCGACGCCGCCAAATATATCAACGATATCAATCGTGATGAACAGACCAAGGCCCAGGCCACAACGGCTGCGTCCAAAATAGATACTTCCGCCACCCTGTTATTCGGCGGCCAGATTAAAGACGGCGAGCCGGCCATTTTCCTGATGTATTCGGCTGGCAACTTCATCGCCGCCGCCCACGAGACATCGTTTCTGCAAATCGGTGAAAGCAAATATGGAAAACCGATTCTGGACCGGATCATTACCCGAAACACCTCGCTGGAGGATGCGGCTCGTTGCGCACTCGTCTCTATGGATTCGACAATAAAATCCAACGCCACTGTTGGCCCGCCAATCGAAATCATGGTTTACGAAACGGATTCCTATGAGAGCAATCATTACCTGCGTCTCGATGAGGATGACGACTATCTACGTTCTATTCGCCAGAGCTGGAACGAGGCGATACAAACGGCCTTTGCCGAATTACCCTTACTGGAATGGGAAAAACGTACCATGCAGCCAGCGGCCACCAATATTCATCCCATTATCCACGATAGTCACAATAATTAGGTAATGATCACCCCGTTGCTGATGCCCGACCATGGGCCTGTATCGCAGCGTGCACAAAACGTAATTTGTCGGCGATGACGGGCGTCACCACAAACGGATAAGCATCCCGCAGACCAAGGCTGCGATTCAGCTCATTGACACTCACAGCCAGTTCATTCCAGCACACCAATAGACTATCGATATCGGCATAATCCTTGAGCGGCGCGATGACCTGTCGGCTTACTGCGGTCTCTATCGTATCGAGAGTATGGAGATAATGGGCAAAACATTCCGCCCAGTCCTCCAGCGGATGAACGCTGGCATAGGCACTGATGTAATCATGCTGCCATCCGCTCCGGGGTCCATAGTCATAGTGATATTTCAATGCTTCATCATAGGGCAGCTGCGGATTACCGAACAGACGCTCAAAATTCCCGCGCTGAACCACCAGTAACTCATAATAGAAATGACCCGCCTCATGGCGAAAATGCCCCAGCACCGTGCGGTAACGCTCGGCACTTTGTTCCCGCTGCCGGGCCCGCTGCACATCATCGGCTTCCAGCACGTTAATGGTGATAACGCCATTTCGATGCCCGGTTGAAACAAACTCTTCGGGCACATTAGGGTTACTGCGCTGGTCTTCAAGGAACTCAAAACTCAGCCGGCATGTCTTACCCATCACCGATGCCGACAGCGGCAGGTCAAGAGACAACAAACCGTACAGCAAACGCCGCTTGGCCAGCTCGATACGGCGCCAGCGAAACAGGTTCTCCGCCACTGAAAGATCAGGAATAGTATTATTAAGGCGGCAGGCCAGGCAAAACATCTCGTCAGCGGCGCTATCAACGACACCATTACAGGCCTCGTGCTGCTGCCGGTTGGCGCATAGCCGGTAATTGCCACCTTGGGCCATATCGCGCCACAGCCCGTCATCGGCTTCCAGCGTCAGCATCCGCTGCTCCGACAGGGAATATGCCAGATAATGACCGCAGCTCAAACAAGCAGAGCTATCAAAATAAACGGTCTGACCACACTGGCAATATAAGGTTTTCATGCGGTTATTCGTAACGAAAATAGGTATCGGTAAGGACTTTATGCAGACCATCCGAAGACCGCTGAAATTTATCGATAAACTGGCGCAAACCTGAACGCTTAAGCCTGTTGGTATTAACCTTCTCGATCTCCTTTATCATCTGATTCAACCGCCGCCGCGGCCCCTGGGAACCCGGGACCTCAGACAGACAATGACCAACCTCCTGCAGACAATGCCCCATTGAACGCGGAAAGTCGCGCTGATTAAACAGGTAATCCAGTACATCACCGCCATTCACGCCCAGATAACCCTGCAGACGATAGGCATGAAAGGCATTCAGCGATTTCAGCACATTAATCCAGCGCACTGTGGCAAAGGCCGGGTTAAAATCTTCTTCATCCGATAATAGATTGCCTGCCGCCACATCAACGATACGGCTGCTCATCTCGGCCCGTTCAAGGTTGCGGCCGATCCGCAGAAATTGATAAACCGCGTCGTGGCTCATCGTGCCCATCATAATACCAACCATGGTTTGACTACGACGAATCAAACCACTCATAAAATCATTGCGCTTGCGCCGCGAGATCGCACCCCTGGCATATTCACCGCTGAAATAATGCAGTTCGTTTGCCTGCTCCCATACCTCATTCGGGATAATATCGCGCGTAACTCGGGCATTTTCACGGGCGGCCTTAATACAAGCGATAATGGCACTGGGATTACGTGCGTCGGCAATCAGGTAACGCATGACCGAGTGTTCATCACGCTTGTCGTGATAGAGTTCTTTGAAATGTTCCTCGGCGCCGACAACCTTGATTAACTCAAACCAGGTCACCTCGGCATCCCTGGGCATATCCAGCAGCAGATTGGACATGCTGTTGATCAGCCGCGCGGTATCCTCGGCACGCTCCAGGTAACGCGCCATCCAGTACACATTCTCTGCAACACGTGACAGCATTATTTGCCCCCCACGTTGACAACCCAGGTATCCTTGCTGCCGCCACCCTGAGAGGAATTAACCACCAGTGAACCCTCCGGCAAGGCCACCCGGCTCAGGCCGCCCGTAGTGACATAAGACTTCTTACCCTGCAGGCTGAACGGCCGCAGATCAACATGGCGCGGAACTGCAGCACCATTGATCAGGGTCGGCACGGTGGAAAGATTCAGTGTCGGCTGGGCAATATAGTTGCGTGGATCCTGCTTTATCAGGCTGGCAAACAGCTTCAATTCTTTTTTAGTGGCCTTCGGTCCCACCAGCAGGCCATAACCACCCGACTCATTGGCGGGTTTAACCACCAGCTCATCGAGATGATCCAGCACATAGGCCCGGTCATCATCATACATACAGAGGTAGGTCGGGACATTCGGAATAATGGCCTTCTCTCCCAGATAATAGCGGATGATTTCAGGCACAAAGGTATAAACCACCTTGTCGTCCGCAACCCCGGCGCCGGGGGCATTGGCAATCGCCACATTACCCGCCCGCCACGCACGTATCAGACCTGGCACCCCCAGGGCGGAGTCCTTGCGAAAGGCCTCAGGATCAATAAAATCATCATCAATGCGGCGGTAAATGACATCGACCTGCTTCAGGCCATAGATGGTTTTCATGTAGACGCAGTCATCACCATCAACCATCAGGTCACTACCCTGCACCAGTTCGGCACCCATCTGCTGGGCCAGATAGCTGTGCTCAAAATAGGCGGAGTTGAAAACTCCGGGTGTCAGCACAACCACTTCAGGCACATCCCCCTGACGTGGTGAAATGGTGGTCAGCATATCAAACAGCTGGGTGGTGTAATCATCCACCGGCAGGATTTCGATATCCTGAAACAACTCGGGGAATACCCGCTTCATTACATGGCGGTTTTCCAGCATGTAGGAAACCCCCGACGGCACACGCAGATTATCTTCCAGTACATACTGGGTGCCATCCCCGCCTCGCACCAGATCGGTACCACAAATATTGGCCCAAACCCCGAACGGTGGTGACATACCCACACATTGTTTTCGGAAATTTTTCGCCCCATCCAGTACATCCCGGGGGAAAACACCGTCCTTGACGATTTGCTGGTCGTTATACAGATCATCGATAAACATATTCAACGCCTTCAAGCGCTGCTTCAGACCCTTCTCGGTACGCAGCCACTCACGCGAGCTAACCATGCGCGGAATCAGATCCAGCGGCCAGGAACGATCAATATTGCTACCTTCGGTGTAGACGGTAAACGAAATCCCCAGGGTTTTAATCGCCATATCAACAGCCTGGTCCAGCTCAACAAGCTCATCAGCACCAAGACTGGAAAAATAGCGACACAGGGCATGGGCCACACGCCGCGGATGACCCTGGGTAGAAATCAGCTCATCATAACCCTTCCCCGGGTTATACTTTTTGAAATCAATAGACATATAAAAGGCGTCCGTTATCCTCTAATACACATTTGTTTGTATGATACTCCATTCAGAGATGCTGTCACTGATAATAAGTATCCATTAGCCTAAGTGTATTTAGTCGTTAGAAACTGGAGTTTATCTTAGCGGGGGATATTCAAATAACGCGGAAACAGGAACTTTTTCACTCCTCAAACCTATGTCCTAAGCCCCAAGTCCCAGGCCCTCAATACTTTCACTAACCACCAGCCATTCCGCCTCAACATCCTGCAACCGGGCATCAACATCACGCTGCTGCTCTAACACCTGCTTTAGCTCAGCCCTGCTGTCTTCAGCATAGAGCGTATTATCAAGCAAGCGTTTCTGCACGGCCATTTTTTCTGTGTGTAATGTCTCCAGTTGTTGTTCGAGTTTGCGCAGTTTGTTTTTCAGCGGCTGTAACAGTCGCCGCTGTTCGGCGGCCTGCTGGCGCTGCTGCTTTTTATTATTCGCCGATTCGGCAGCAGGCTGTTCAATGTTGTTATCCTGTTCCCGGGCCTGTTCGCGAGACTGGTCGTTGAGCCAGCACCGGTAATCGTCAAGATCACCATCGAAGGGTCTGACCCTGCCATCGGCCACGAGTAACAGGTCATCGGCGACGGTGCGTAACAAATGCCGGTCATGCGACACCACCACCATGGCGCCGGCAAAGTCCTGTAGCGCCGTGGTCAGGGCATGACGCATTTCCAGGTCGAGATGATTGGTCGGCTCATCAAGCAACAATAGATTGGGCCGCAGATAGACAATCAGCGCCAGCACCAGTCGCGCCTTTTCACCGCCCGACAGGGGCGCCACCGGGCCGGTGGCCATGTCGCCATGAAAGGCAAAACCACCGAGAAAACGCCTGAGTTCCTGTTCTGTGGCCCGGGCATCCAGACGTTGCAGATGACCGATTGGACTGGCCATATCATCGAGCTGTTCAAGCTGGTGCTGGGCAAAATAACCGATATTGAGGGCCTTCGCGGGGCGGCGCTCACCAGCCATGGCATCAATTTCACCGGCCAGTAATTTTATCAGTGTCGACTTGCCCGCACCGTTATGGCCGAGCAGGCCGATGCGATTGCCTGCACTCAGATACAGCGATACATCCGACAGAATCGCTTGATCACCATAACCGGCACTGACCTTGTCGAGCTGTAACAACGGGCTGGCCATCTGTAATGGTTCACGAAAGCTAAAGTCAAACGGCGAATCAACATGGGCCTGGGCAATGACCTCCATACGTTCCAGCGCCTTGACCCGGCTCTGAGCCTGTTTGGCCTTACTGGCCTTGGCCTTGAAGCGCGCCACGAAACCTTCCATCCTGGCCCGTTCACGCTGCTGGCGTTCATAGGCGGCCTGCTGCCCGGCCAGCCGTTCGGCCCGCCGTGTTTCAAAGGCAGAATAATTGCCGCTATATAACACCAGTGCGCCCTGTTCGATATGGGCGATATGACTGACCACGCGGTCCAGAAAATCCCGATCGTGGGAAATCAGGAGTAATGTACCGCTATAGGCACGCAACCATTCTTCGAGCCACAGCACAGCCTCAAGGTCGAGGTGATTGGTCGGTTCGTCGAGCAGCAACAGATCCGAGCGACACATCAGGGCCTGGGCCAGATTCAGGCGCATGCGCCAGCCACCCGAAAACTCGCGCACGGGTAACTGTTCCTGTGCCGTGGTAAAACCCAGACCGTGTAACAAACGCGCAGCGCGACTCGGCGCGGTATAACCATCGAGCGCCTCCAGCCGGGCATACAGCCGGGCCAGTTCTTCGCCGCGGCCGGACTGCTCGGCCTGTTGCACCTGCTGCTCGGCCTGTTGCACCTGCTGTTCGGTCTGGCGCAATTCGGCGTCACCATCCAGCACATAGTCCAGTGCCGATAACTCAACGGCCGGGGTTTCCTGTGCCACATGGGCAATAACCGTCGCGGGTGGCAACGAAAAATCACCACTGTCGGCAGACAATTCACCACGTAACAGCGCAAACAAACTGGACTTGCCAACACCATTGGCACCCGTCAGTCCCACCTTCTGTCCAGCATGGATAGTGCAATTGACATTGTGCAGCAATTCACGTGGTCCACGGCGTAGGCATAGCGCGGTAAATTTCAGCATAGGTTATTACTATTTAATAATGCCATCGACATATAACCAACGGCCATCAACACGTTCAAAACGACTGCGCTCATGCAGGCGCACGGCCTTGCCATTGAGCTTGTAACGGGCCACAAACTCGACAATGCCGCCAGCGTCATGTTTGCCTCCCCCCTCCGTTACCACAATCTTCAGGCCCAGCCATCTGACCGCGCCATCCTGACGCAGATCAGGCGTCTGTGGCCGCGTCTGCCCACTCCAGGTTCGCAGCAAATAATCACTATCCTGCCTGGTATAGGCAGTGTAACGTGAACGCATGAGTTGTTCGGCCGTTGACGGCAGTGCCGTACCCGCGATATAGGCGCCACAACAATCGGCACAGGGGCGTTCAGAACCGCATGGACACATTTCCCGATCCGGCATTATTGATTACGCATGTGATCGGCCACCTTGTACAGGGACTGCAACAGGTGGTCGGTTAACAGGCGGTCATCAATGGCCAGTTCGTTCATCGCCATGCGCATACACAACATCCAGGCATCACGTTCGTCTTCACCGATTGCAAAAGGTAAATGACGGCCGCGCAACCGCGGATGACCGAACTCTTCCATATACAGCGGCGGCCCGCCCAGCCAGCCGGACAGAAACTTGAATAACTTGTCGCGTGCCGTGGACAAATCCGCTGCATGCATGGCACGAATGCCGGCGGCCTCCGGCAGGCTGTCCATCAAATCATAAAACCGCTCAATAAGCTGGCGCAACGCCGGCTCACCACCGAGGCGCTCATAAGGTGTTTTGACATCATTCATCACGGTCACAATACAGGCTTGAAAACTCATCGCAGTTCCTCGGAACCGCTGTACGAAACGCTCTGATTATACACGGATTACAGCATCGAACGGGGCAATAGCGTTGATAACAGTGTTATACTGCCTCTCTGACCATGCTCACTATTAATCACACCCTGCAGATTCCTGATAACGAGATAGACATCAGCCCCATACGTGCCCAGGGGGCCGGTGGCCAGAATGTCAACAAGGTATCCAGCGCCATTCACCTGCGTTTTGATATCCATGCCTCCAGCCTGCCGGAGGTTTATAAACAGCGCCTGCTAGCCCTGAATGATCGCCGTATTACCAAACAGGGCATCATTGTCATCAAGGCCCAGCAATACCGGACGCAGGAACAGAACCGTGAAGCAGCACTGCAACGACTGGCGGAATTGATCAAAGGGATCATGCGTACACACAAACGGCGCATGGCCACCAAACCCAGCCGCAACTCACAGAAAAAACGTCTGGACAGCAAGGCCAAACATGGACGTAATAAATTATTGCGCCGCAAGATTGATCCGGGCGAATAGGCCCCGGAGCCAGACCGACAGTTAAACATTGATGGCGGTCACCAGCGTGCGGCCATCTCACTTCAAAAGGCGCTGAATCTCCGGAATGCAGGAACCACAATTGCTACCGGCCTTTGTCACCCTGGAAACCGCCTCGACCGAGCTCAACCCTTGTAGAGATATGGCATTGATGAGGGTGTTTTCACCCACTGAAAGACAGGCACAGACAATACGCCCGTCATCAATACGTCCAGCGGGTGCCCTGCCACTGAGCAGGGATTGACGTTCATCATCCGCCAGACACTCTTTAACAAACAAACTGCCGAGCCAGTGACGCGCCGGTAAGGCGACATCTGGGGCGATAAAGATACAGCTTTCCACACGTTTATCAGTCAGACGCACCCCTCGGTACTGGCGGGCGGCCGCATCCAGATATTCGACCCAGTTGACGTCACTATCAGCTGCACATAACAAACCACGCGCCCACGCCGCCCAATCTGCAGGCTCCTGTTCGCCCGCCAGTTCATAACGATAATAACCATCACCGGTTGCCCGCGCCCAGTACACGGTATCATGCAACTGTAATTTGCGCCGCGACAACAAAAACCCGTGCCAGGCCGGCTGATAGTGACTTATCTGCACCGGTGTGTGCTTGAATTCAGGCTGACCTGACAGTAGATCAACGGCAGGATTGACCACCTGGTCAACCACGGCATTGCTGGCGTACTGGGCATTCCAGTGTATCGGCACAAACACAT
>Ga0316190_10001322_pt1 | contig 17825 bp, 18 predicted proteins | sample Eddworburrow2_MG_FD_204929 | JGI IMG/M metagenome (GOLD analysis project Ga0316190, IMG submission 204929) | Coastal sediment microbial communities from Maine, United States - Eddy worm burrow 2 | ecosystem: Environmental > Aquatic > Marine > Coastal > Sediment | place: USA: Maine | collected... | reverse complement strand
CATCGATCTTCCCCTCTCGTCGCCTGAGGCCGTGACCTTGACCGCCCAGGCGGTGCCGTCCGGACCACGGCCTCCAGATGGTTGGCTCCAAGGGGTTCAGTGGTCATGGGCGGTGAGGGAGCGTGCGGGGCCAGGGGTGTTGGTGGTTTTGTTCCGGGCGCGCCGATGCGGCCCTCGGGGGTGGTCCGGGGCCGGGTCGGTGGCTTGGGTGGTGGGTGGGTCAGGGGGTGACGGTGGCGGTGGTCTGGGGTTCTAGACGCGTGCCGGTGGTGATCGCTGGGCTTGGGTGTGGGCCGGTCGTGCCGGGGCTGGGATTTGGGTCCAGGTGTTGTCGGGGGTGAGGGCCCAGTGGGTGCCGCCGGGGGTCTCGCTGTCGGGGGGAATGGTGACGATGGTGCCGTCAGGGAGTTTGGCGAGGGTCCAGCCGCCTTGGTGGGTTTGGGTGTGGTGGCGGCGGCACAACAGGACGAGGTTGTCGGGGTTCGTGGGCCCGTGGTGGGAGCGGGGAATGAGGTGGTGGATGTCACAGCGGTCCCAGGCGACGTCACAGCCGGCGAATTGGCAGTGACGGTCCCGGATCTGGACAGCACGGCGCACCGCGGTCGGGATCAGGGGGGTGGCGGTGCCGATGTCGAGGATCTGGGATGGTCCGTCGGTGAGGACCCGGCGCAGGGTGGCGTCGCAGATCAGTTGTTCGATGATGGGCTGGGAGATGGGGTGACCTGAGCCGATCTCGGCGCGCAGGGCATCGAGGTCCAGGCCGGGCCGGTTTTCGAGGGTAGCGATATCGACCAGGACGTCCAGGCTGATCGAGGTGGTGCGCCGCCCCGTCGGACGGGGAGGCCCGGTTGGGGTGTTCTGGGGTGGGGTGTTCTGGGTTGGAGCCGGTTGCGGGTCAGGTGCGGTCTCGGGGTCAGCGGGCTCGGGTTCGGGTTCGGGTTCGGGTTCGGTAGTGGTGTCGGTGGTGTCGGTGGTGCCGGCCGCGAGGTCGACGAGGGCGTCGGCGCGGCGTTGGGCCGCGGTGCGGGCTTCGATGGGTCCGGTCGTGGGATCGGGTGGGGTGTCCAGGGCGTCCGCCACGATCGCGCCCCCGACGGCATCGAGCGCGAAGCTGCCCGACACCCCACCGAACAGGTCCCGGTTCAGGTCCAGGCGCCGGCTTTCGAACGCGGCGGCGCAATCCTCGGAGGCGACGTCGGGCGCGACGCGGGCCCGCCAATGCCGGGCGAGATCACTCACGGCTTTGACATCGCGGGCGGTTTCGGCCCGGGCCAGCAGTTCGGTCTCGTGTTCGGCGTAGTGGTCTTCGAGGCGGGAGTCCACCGCCCGGGCCAACGCATCGACACGGTCGAACCCGATGGCCCCCGAGGCCAGGTGTTCCCCGGTGAGGCGATGACGTTCACAGAACCGACTCACCCGAACCAGGGTGCGGGCCAGTTCGGGGCCACACCCCGCTTCGAGTGCCAAGAACCGCTCGGCCGAGCGGTACCCCAACGCCGAATGAGCCCCCGACGAATCGAGCGGCGAAACCCAACCCGCCGCTTGAGCCAAAGCGGTCAGGGCGACATCGACCAGCTCCGCGGCCCGCGCCCCACACTGGAACGGATTCAAGTCCTCGGGCGACTCCGCCCCGAACGCACCGGCGAGCACCCGCGCCGCGCGACCCGCCATCCCACGGGCCTGACCGTCGACCCGACCGGTCACCGAAGAGATCGTCGGGTTCGTCGCCAGGTTGGTTGTTGCCGAGTTGTCCGCCGCCATGAAGACCATGCTAGAACAGAAGCTCTGGGTACACAAGTTCGATTGGTTGCATGCGAGAGGTACCTGATGAACATGGACGCCGTCCAGGCGTTGCCGGTCTTCTGGTGTCAGAGGCGGGGGAACTCGGCTGGGCGCTTCTCCACGAAGGCGGCGGCCCCCTCGGCGACGTCGGGCCGGTCGAACTGGCCCTGCAGCACTTCCCACATGTCGTCGAGCGAGGCGTCGATGGGCATGCCGGCGTGCTCCCACACCATGCGCTTGTTATCGGCCATGGTCTGGGGCGACACGGTGCCGGCCAGGGTGCGGATGTAGTCCTGGGCGGCCGCCACCGGATCCTCGTCGACCAGATACTCCAGTAGTCCGATGCGGTGGGCCTCTTCCGCATCGACCATGCGGGAGGTCCACAAGAGGTCCAGGGCGCGGCCCGTTCCCACCAACCGGGGTGTGGTCCAGGTGACCCCGTGCTCGCCGATGATCCCCCGCTTGGAGAACACGGTGGTGAAGCGGGCCTCGGGCCCGCCGAACCGGAGGTCGGCCATGGTGGCCAACACGTACCCGCCCCCGGCTGCCACCCCGTTGACCGCCGCGATCACCGGCTTGGGGATACGGGTGAGATAGGAGAACATGCCCTTGCGCTCTCCCGCCGGTGGCGTGGGGACCGCGCCCGACCCGGCGACGGCTTGCAGCGCCGCGGCGTCGAGTCCTGCGCAGAAGCCGCGGCCGGCGCCCGTTACGACCACCCCGACCACGTCAGGGTCTACGGCGGCGGCGTCGAATGCCTCCCGTAGGTCGACCTGCATCTGCCTCGTGAAGGCGTTGAGCCGCTCGGGACGGTTCAGGGTGATGGTGGCCACCGGGTCGGACACGTCATAGATGATCTCGCTCATGGCGCCAGTCTTACCCCGCCGTCACAGCTCATCGCAGCAATGACCGAGTTCAGCCCATCCGGTGGCTCTGGTCGTTCTCGTGACAGGGCGGGTGCGGTTGCGATACGGCGGTTTGTGTTTGGTGACGCGTCGGTACAGTCGAATGGATCATCGTTTCTCCGCGATGTGACGTGGAGGGAAGCGCGTTCGTATTGCGTGAGTGGCGTCCGGAATGGAGACTGGCTCTTCGTTCTCGAAGGGAACGTCCGCCTCACCCTGGGCCAACGTCATGTTCTTGTTCAAGCCGGAGAGTCGGCGGAGCTCTCCACCATGACCCCACATGCTGTTTCCTTTGTCGATCGCGCCGCGGATGTGATCATGCTGTTCGATAGCCACGGCGAACGAGCACATCTCCACGAGACCTGACAGCAAGGCTGCCGCCCCGCTGGGTAAGAACGTTTGACCTCGCGGGGTAAGGACGAGCCTGAGCTCTGGTGTTCGGTCAGGGTTCGCGGCCCGGCAGGAAACGCTGATCGAGCCAGCCCTTGTCGAACGGGGTGAAGAAGGCGATGTCGATCATGGTGGCCGAGATCAACCAACCGTCAGCCCCGGCCGTGTCGTCGCGGCGATACGTGTCGGCGTAGGTGGCGGCCAGCCACATCGCCTGCTCGCCGTCCGGTCCGACGTTGGTGCACGGTTGGAACAACAGCCAGTGCCCCGTCGCCGTGTCGCCACCGGGGTCGATCTCGATGATCGGGTTCATGACCTGGTGGCGGGCGATGGTCACCCGGTCGCCGGCGCCGGCGAAGTGGCGGCGGATCCCCTCGCGCCCCTCGGCCCGTCCGAAGGTGCTGCCCCCATCCCACACGGCGTCCTCGGTGAATACCGACGCCAGTCCGTCGGCGTCATAGTCATCGTCGCAGTAGGCGCAGTAGCGGGCCTTCAACTGCTTGATAGCCTCGATGTCCTCCAGCCGGCGAATACGGGCTTCCAGGTCAGGTGAACTCATCAGATCTCCCGGTCATGTTGCTCTCCCCCTCAACGACACCGTCCAGCACCAGCGAGCGGTAGCGGGTGGCTGCCGATGCTAATTGAGGGGCCTGCCTCAAGCACCGGTGTCGGATGGCGTAACCATCCCGGCTCAGCCCGATTCGGTGGTGCGGTCCTCGATGGCGTAGAGCTCGGCCATGCCGGCGAAGGTGGCCAGCTCGTCGTACACGCCCGCCAGGTGACGGCGGTCCTGGCCGCTTCGACCCTCGGCCAGATAGCCGGCGTAGGCCTGGCGCACCGCGTCGAAGGCGACGACCTGGCCGGTCATGGGATCGATGATCAGCGCCCAGCCCAGCTCGGCCCACTGCTCGGGGGTGCGACGGTCGAACATCGTCATCCCCGCCAACGGGGCGTCGAGCCGCTGGCGAGCTTCGGCCCAGCGGTCCCACGAATCGGGGAACAGCATCAGAATGTCGGCGCCCGCCTCCCGGTAGGCCGAGCAGCGTTCGATCGCCGCCTCCCAGCTCTCATTGCTGACCGCTCCGGTTCTGGCGATGAGCAAGAAGTCGGGGTCGGTGCGGGCCTCGACCGCCACCGCGATCTTGGCCACCATCTCCTCGGTGCTGATCAGATGCTCGATGTGGCGGTGGTGGGACGCCCGCTTGGGGGCCACCTGATCCTCGATCTCAATGGCGGCGGCACCGGTGGCCTCGATCATCCCGATCGTGCGATGCACGTGCACCGGATCGCCGAACCCCACTCCCCCGTCGACGATCAGCGGTAGGCCGGTACGGGCGGTCAGATGGTGGGCCGTGTCGGCCAATTCGGTGAGGCTCAAAAGCGCCTCGGACACCGCGTGGGCGTAGCCCAACGCCCCACCGGACAGGTACACGGCCCCATACCCGGCGCTCTCGGCCAGACGCGCCGTCAACGCGTCGAGGGCCAGCGGGGCCAACACTGGCTCGGGTGCTGAGAGCGCGGCACGGAACCCGGCGCGTATCGTCTCGGTTCGGCTGGTCATGGGATCTCCCCCTCCGGTGCGGTCCCGCCGACCGTAGTGGTTGAACGCACCCGGCGGTCAGAACCCGTCCTCGCGGCTCCTGGCCCGTGGAAAGGACAGTGTTCCGTCCGACAACTTGTCCAAATGTCACGGAAAGGAGGGCCGAGCAGAGCTAGCGTTTAGCCCGATGAAAATAGCAATCGGCGCCGACCACGCGGGCTACCAGCTCAAGACCCATCTCATCGACCACCTGCAGGCCACCGGCCACGAGGTCGACGACCACGGCGCTGACTCGGCCGACCGGATCGACTACCCGCCGATCATGGCCTCGGTGGCGCGGGCCGTCGCTCAGGGAACCGCCGACCGGGGCATCGTGCTCGGCGGTTCGGGACAAGGCGAACAGATCACGGCCAACAAGATCGCCGGCATCCGCGCCGCCCTGTGCAACGACCTCTACACCGCCCGTTTGTCCCGTGAACACAACGACGCCAACGTGTTGGCCATGGGCGCCCGCATCGTCGCCGAAGCACTGGCCGACGAGATCGTGACCGTATGGCTGGCCACCGAGTTCGAAGGCGGCCGCCACGCCCCCCGCCTCGCCCAGATCCACGACATCGAGTCCCAAGCCTGAACGTCGGATCAGTGCACTCTCGTCCGTTTCGACCGTTCGGGGATGCCCTGGCTGCTGTGCTCCTCCGGTCAGCGGATGGTCAGCACCCGAGCGCGTAGCTGATCGCTGAACAGATGCGTTGCATCGTGTCGTCATCCACGTCGCCGACGAAGGCGGTGAGCCTTGCTTGGGCAATCGTGTGAAGGCCATCGCTGTTCACGCCAGCGGCCCGATCGAGGCCGATCGAGTCGTGGTCGAGATCGATCTCTGCAGCAAGGCCGCGTGCCGAGGTGCTGATTTCGGCCACCGTAACGAGCGATCGAACATCGAGCTCCTCAGAGCGAGTGAGCACGAGTACGGACCGGCGCTCGCGTCCCACCTCAGCCAGCCACACCTCGCCACGGTTCACTCGGTTCGCCAGGATTCAGCCTCCGTCCAGACTTCATCGACCAATTCTGGCGTGTCGACATACGCGCGCCGATCGGCTTCAGCGAGGGCCGATCTCACGGCCGCAGCAACACCATCGCGGGCGGCCGCAGACACATTGACCCCAAGCTTGCGGGCCTGTTCGGCAAGAGCCTCGTCAAGGCTGAAGGACATCCGAGTCGAAGCCATAGCACCTCATGCTAAACATCGGGTGCTAGGCATCCGCGCCGCCCTGGGCGACGACCTCTACTTCTGGTCGCAGGCCTTGGGACGACCCATCGAGGACGATTGGGGCGACTCGTGCGTCTGTCCCCCGACGAGGCCGGGTCACGAAGCGCGTTTGCCGCGGTACCGGAATCCAAGCGAGGAAAGAACCGCGTCCATCTCGACCTCAACACGGATGACCGGGAGCACTCTGTCGCTGAGCTCGTCGGGCTAGGCGCAACGGTGATCGACACCCGAACGACCGGCGAGCATACCTGGACGGTCATGGCCGACCCCGAAGGCAACGAGTGCTGCGTCACGTAACCACACCGCCCGCCGGGGACCGACGCGCCGCCACTCGAAGTCCAAGCGCTCCGCCGTCAGACGCTCGGCCTAGGTGGCTGACTTCTCGGCGAGGCGGTCGGCCGCTTCTCGCAGGCGGGTTCGCGCGGCGTCGCTGTTCCAGATCTCGACCTGTCTCGCGACCCGGGCTCGGGGACTCGAGCAGGCGGAGCACCAGGTGCCCGAGCTCGAGGAACATGGTGCGCATGGTCTCGGTGCTCTGGCCCAGGCCCCAACCGATGTTGACACCGTTGGAGAAGAACTTGTCGCCACCGCACAGCAGCACGCCTTGGCCGGCGGCGTTGGCATCGTCAACTACGGCGGATATCTCCCGGAGCACGTCGGTGGTCAGAAGGTGGTGACGCCGTTGGTCAGCCGGATTTTGAGAGAGCCGTCGGCCTGCTCGGTCGTGATGTAGCTACCCATGACGGCGATGCTCGCACACCGCCCTCGAAGCTGTGGGCCTTTGGAGCGTTTGCCTCACCGGTAGTCGGGGCGGGACGATGCAGGGATGGGACGACTCGACAACAAGATTGCCATCATCACCGGCGCGGCTCGCGGCCAGGGGGCCGCGGAAGCCAAGCTGTTCGCCGACGAGGGGGCGACGGTGGTGTTGACCGACGTCATGACCTCCGAAGGCCAGAAGACCGCGGCCGAGGTGGGCGGAACCTTCATCCAGCACGACGTGTCGAGCGAGGAGGGATGGGAGAAGGTGGTGAACGAAACGCTCGCCGCCCATGGCCGTATCGATGTGCTCATCAACAACGCCGGCATCTTCCATCGCGCCAAGATGGTCGACCACAGCCTCGACGACTTCCGCCGCATCATGGATATCAACACCATCGGGGTGTTTTTGGGTATGCGGACCGTTGCGCCGTCGATGATGGAGCACGAGTCGGGCTCGATCGTCAACATCAGCTCCATCGCCGGTCTTGTGGCCGCGCCCGGATCGATCGGCTATGGCGCCTCCAAGTTCGCGGTGACCGGCATGACCAAGACCGCCGCCATCGAGCTGGCCCGATTCGGGATCCGGGTCAACTCCATCCACCCCGGCATGATCGACACCGAGATGATCCACGAGGTGGTCAACCACGACGACACGCGCCTGGAGCGCATGGCAGGGTCCACTCCGTTCCGCCGGTCGGCCGACCCGATCGAGATCGCCAACCTGGCGCTCTACCTGGCGTCGGACGAGTCCAGCTTCAGCAGCGGCAGCGAGTTCGTGGCCGACGGCGCAGTCACCGCGCAGTAACCCTCCGTGAAGCAGCCCACCAAGAAATAGGCGACGCCTATCGCCACCCCGCCCGAATCAGGTAGCGGGAGGGGTGCCATGACGAGCGACGGCCCCCGGCGTAGTGCCGGGGGCCGTCTGGTTCACTATGGTCAGCGGTTGTGCCGCCGGGTCAAGACCCGATCAGGCTCCGTTGCGGAGCAGCTGGCCCGGGGTGGCGCCGGTGCACTCCCCGTCCTCGAAGGTGACCTCACCGTTCACGATGATGTTCTTGTAGCCCTTCGAGCGCTGGATGCGCCGCCACTCGCCGGCGGGCTGATCGTGGACGACCTCACCGACCCAGTCGGGGTCGAGGTCGAGGTCCTCGAGCTTGTAGACCAAGATGTCGGCCGGTGCACCCTCGCGCAGGATGCCCCGGTCCTTGAAGCCGGCGGCGTGGGCGGGCAACGCCGACATCCGGTAGTGAGCTTCTTCCAGGGTGACCTTCTTCTCGTCGCGGACCAGCCAGCGCAAGAAGTCGGTCGTCCAACCCCCGCCGATGAAGAACTTCATGTGGGCGCCACCGTCGGACACGCCGGGGAAGGTATACGGCGAGTCGGTGATCGGCGCCGCCATGTGATCGGCGTTGAAGTTGGGGCCCTCGCCCATGAACTCGGCCTTGAGTCCCGTCGCCAACGAGATGTCGAGCATGACGTCGATGTAGTGCTTGTCCTCGGCCTCGGCGATCGCGGTCAGCGACTGGCCCGAATACTGGCTCAGCTCCGGCTGGCGGTTGACGCCCGACACCATCAGTTTGTGCACCGGGCCACCGACGGCGCCCTGGGTGTTCTGGAAGATGGTGTTGGCGCCCTCGGTCTCGGACTTGATGCGCTCCCGCAGCTCCGGGTCGGCCATCTTGACCATCTTTTCCTCGACGGTGCCGACCGTCGCTTCACGCCAGGCCGGGCTCGAGTCGTAGAGGTTCCAGTTCTCCAGGGTGAACGCAAAACCGGTGCGCAGCGTGGCCGCCTGCCCGTATATGGGCAGGCCGTCCTTCTGGCACTGCTCGATCCATTCGAGGCGCTCCTCGTGGTAGCGAGGATTCTGCTGGGACACCGGGATCACATTGTCGAGAATGGGTCGGCGGGCCACCTCGGCCAGCCGCCGCTTGAAGTCGTGGTCGTCGGGATCGTTGACGATCGAGCTGGTGGCTTGGGTGAGCTGGATGAAGCCTTCATCGCGCTCGCGCAACACCTCGGCCAAGGCGAAGATGTCCTCGTCTGCCATGGTGTCGGTCACCATGGGGCTGCCGTCGTAGTCCGCCTGGGTGGAGTTGGGGCCGAGGCGCTGGATGGAAAAGCCGCTGAGCCCGGCATCCATGCCCTCGTGCAGCAGGCGCTGCATCTCCTTGCGCTCGGCGTTGGTCGCCGGGCGGGTCTTGGCCGCTTCGAGGCCCATGACATAGATCATCAGGGACGCGGTCGGCATGTACTGGATGCAGTTCACGCCCTTGGGCGCACGGTCGAGGCTGTCGAGATACTCGGGGATCGTCTCCCAGTCCCAGCTCATACCCTCTTGCATCGAGGCGAGCGGGATGGCCTCGGTGCGCGACATCATCAGCATGGAACGGTCCTGGAAGTCCGGTTTCACCGGGGCAAAACCGAATCCGCAGTTGCCGAGGACCACCGAGGTGACCCCGTGCCAACCCGAGATCGTGCACCACGGGTCCCAACGGATCTGGGCGTCGTAGTGGGTGTGCAGGTCGATGAAGCCGGGAGCGACGATATGGCCCTCGGCGTCGATCACCCGCTCGGCGACCCCTTGCACCCGGCCGCCGATCTGCGCGATCTTGCCGTCCTTGACCCACAGATCGCCCTTGTACCGGGGCACCCGAGTGCCATCGACGATGGTTCCGTTCTTGATGTGAATGTCGAAATCGGTCATTCGACGTTCCCCCTTGCTCGGGCCGGCGCGTCGCAGGCCATCTGGAAGCACCACCATACCGTCTGGTACGCGGTCGATGTAGCTCTACTCGACTCGGTTCTGGCGCTCAGTGCCGATGAGGGGGCGCCAGGCCCTCGGATGCAGGTGCTGGAGGCTCCGGCTCACCCGTCCAGCTCGGCCAGAATTTCGGCACGGTGCTCGTCGAGGGCCGGCGATGCGCTCGGCGCCGCCCCGGCCCCCTTGACCAGCTGACCGAACTGAAACAGGGCGCCGACATCGGGATACTCGCTGCGGGTCACGAGCCCATTGGCGGCGGCGAGCGGGTGGTTGATCAGCCCGGTCTTGGTCACCGTCGCTCTGAGGTCGCCATCGACGAACTCGAAACCGCCCGCCCCGTCGTCGACCCAGCACCGGTCCTCGGAGGGGCCGGCGAAGTCCCACCCGCCCCGCAGGGCCTCGGGTGCGCCCTCGTAGCGGACGAGCTCGGCGGCCTGCGCGGCGGCACTGGTCTGGGCCAGCGAGGTCCGCACCCGGGTCACCTCACCGGTCCGCAGCCGGTGGTAGAGCGCAGCGACCACACCAAACGCCCCGAGCAGTGGGGTCAGCACATCGTGCACCGCGATGGTCAAGAAGACCGGCTCCGCGTCTCCGCCCTGGGCTTCCATGATCCCGCCGAGCGCTTGCATGAGCGGGTCGAAAGCCGGCGCGTCGGCCATCGACTCGTCGGAGCCGTAGCCCGGTGAGGTGAGCTGGACGAGATCGGGGTTCAGGTCCTTCAGGGTTTCGGCGTCGACGCCGAGACGGGCGGCGACACCGGGTCTGAAGTTTTCGATGACCGCGTCGGCCCGCGAGAGCAGCCGGTGGCCGAGCGCGCGGTCCTCCTCGACCTTGAGGTCGAGCACGATGCTGCGCTTGGCCTGGTTCCAGGCCGTGAACATGGGTCCGATGGCGCGGAACGGGTCGCCGCCCGGCGCCTCGATCTTCACCACTTCGGCGCCGAGCATGCCGAGGTGACGGCTGATGACCGGTCCCGCGATGAACGACGCGAGGTCCACGACCTTCGCCCCGGCGAGCGGCAGATCTCCCTGACCCGAACCGGTGGCCGGCCGATGATCATCCCCCGCCAGTTCCTCGGTGTGTTCTCCGAGCAAGGGCGCCCGGTCGCGCACCGAGCCGGGTCGGGCTTCGGTCACGATGGGGACGCCCATCATCTGGATCTCGCCGAGGTCGGGGTGCGACACCGAGACATCCAGGTCGTTGGCCTCCACGATCGACGACTCGAGGAACTCGGCCCGGCTGAGCACCGGCTGGGCGGGAACGTCGGCCTCGCGCAACGCGCTCAGCCACTCGTCCCGATCCCGGGTCGAGAATGCCTCCTCGAGAATCGGGGCCAGCACCGCGACCGGATCGGGATCGAGCAGGCCCCACGGTGGGCTCGGCAACCGGGGGTCGCCGATGAGGTCCGGTCGCCCGATCAGGGTGACGAGACGCTCGTAGAACCGGGCGGTGCCACACGCCACGAACAGCCAGCGACCGTCCTGGGCCTCGAAGAGCCGGTAGCAGGGCACCCGGCCCTTGGAACCCATCGGGGCCGATCCCGGGCGCTCGTCGACGGACCCGACGGGCTGATGTTCGCCGATCTGGATCGCCGCGCCACCGGCCACGCCCGACACCTCGTAGAGGGGGGCTACACCGTCGCGTTCGCGGGCGAAGAGGGCCGAGGCGATGGCCAGCGCCCCGAGCATGGCCTGGCCGTAGGAGACGAGGGGCAGGACCAGATGGATCGGGGCCTCGGTGTAGGACTGCTGGTTCCACATGAGGCCGCACTCGGCAGCCAACAGATCGGCAGTCGCCGGATCGCCCGAGCGTGACGTGTCATCACCCCACGGGGCCATGGCGACCACGATTGCCCCCGGATGGGCGGCCTTGATCGAACTGGCGCGACCGGGCTGGTCGACGACGATCACATCCGCGGTGGCGAGCAGCCTCTCCTCGTCGGCGGGGTTCGCGACGACCGCCGACCGCTTGTTGCGATTGAAGACTTGGAAGCCCGGCTCAGAACGGTAGGGGTCACCGTCGGGCGGTTCCAGCTTCACCACGTCGGCGCCATGGTCGGCCAGGAACATGGTGGCGTAGGGCGCCGCTATGCCCGACGCCAGCTCGACGACACGTACCCCATCGAAGATTCCATTCACGCCTCGGGACACTACCGGCGACCGCTCGGGCGGCGGGACACTCGCAGCCCGAGCCGAACGAAACCACCATCAAGACCGTTAAGGCAAGACCGTTAAGGCAAGACCGTTAAGGCAAGACCGTTAAGGCAAGACCGTTAGGGCCCGCCCCTGTGTGCTGACCCGGCCCCCGTCCGGCCCCTACCCTGCGGCTGGTGAGACGCTCGTGACGGGGGTCATGACGAACTTGGTGCTCAACAAGAGCCGGTCGGTACGCCCGCCGTCAGCTCGGATCCCGTCGTTGAGGACCACCCGGAAGCGGGCTCCCGTGACGGTCTTTACGCCCCCGTCACCGGTGATCGTGACCGGTGCACGATCGACGCGCCCCGACACCGCGGGCGAGGTCCCGATGGTGATGGCGGCCACCTTGCCCACCTTCGTGTCCTCGAAACGACCGAGGTAGCGGCTCATCGTGGCGGCATCGATCACCCGCAGCCACGACGAGCGCGGGTTGCCGGCCGCGTCGAACGGGTCGGGCGCCCCTCGCAGGTAGGGCAACGCCTTGCTCCAGACGTTCTCGCTGTGCTCGCTGTGTCCACCGTTGGACGACGAATAGTTGGCTACGACGGGTGCCCCGTTGTAGGTGAGGACCTTGCCCGCAGTGGAGGTCACGCCGTTGACCCAACGGTTCCCGCTCGCGACCTGCAGGTGCCGATCACCGGCGTAGACCTGATCAGCCGTCGTGGCCCACAGATCGAAGGGGTGAGCCCAACCCGAGCCCGGCCGGCGGCGCTCGACCGTCTTGGCCACCGCGTAGGAACGGGCGGCGACCGCCTGGGTCTGGAGCGCGGCCGTGGGCCAGCTGTACGGCACCTCGGCGATGCCGAGCAGATAGTCCTCGAGGGCGATCCCGACCACGATCATCAGGAGATGGGCGGGGTCATCCGCGGCCGGACGCACTTCGAGAGACCCGTGCTGGTACGGAACCCCGCCCACGGCAAACCATGATCCAGGTTTCGGGACGATCGACACACCGCCCGCGCAGTCCACCGATGCGCACAGCTCTGTCGAGCCGGTCACAACGCTGAGCGACCGGGCGCTGCGGGCAAAGGCCATCGGAGCCTCCGACACGGTAGCGAGCAGTTGCCCGGCGGCGAAGACATCGGCCTGGCCGTGGACGCCAAGGGTCTCGTACTCGCGGTCGCGAATCGCCACCCGCAAGGGGTCGATGTCGGCCACGGAGCCGACGGCGGTGCCCGGGTAGTATGCGTCGAGAATCTGAGCGAAGTTCATCCCCGCGTCCGCCCGGTTCTTCGTCCCGTACTGGCTAAGCCCCACGCCATGGCCAAAGCCCATACCCGCAAACGAATACTGGGTCGGCGGCGAGGTAGGAATCACCGGCGCAGATGCGGTTGCCAGCACCGCGATCGGCGCCTCACACGCGCTCAGCACGACGAGCAGGAACCCCACGATCGAGACCACCCACGGCTTGCGAATCGCCGGACCTCGGCGCGATGTCCTGCGCCCTATCAATACCGCCCTGAAACCTGTCATGTGTGCTTTTATGCCTTCCCTCATGAACACCGCCTCATCTCCATCGACACGCAAACGCCCCGTATTGAGCGGGATCTGCGCCGAAAGGCCTCCGGGATGGCCTCTGCGGGTACTTCTACTCAGGGTGAGCGGGCACCAACAGGGCGTGTTTCGTCGAGGGGTGGGTCCTATCGGCCGCGGTGATCAAGCACGGCTGGCCGGTTCGCGCTCAGATCCGGTTGGATGGAGCTGATGGCGGTTCGGGTCTGGGCAAGCGTTGTGGCGGCAATCCTCAGCGCGGCGCTGACGGTGGGGATCTCAAAGACCTTGGTCGACACCGCGGTCGGGGCCCGGTTGAGCGAGCCATCCGACCATGACCGGGTCAGCCTGCCGCCTGCTCCTACTTCTACCGCTGGGCCGGTGTCGACGACTTCGATCACACCGCCCGATCCGGCCGCCAACGTTCTGTCGGCGGTTCAGATAGCGGCGCCAAGTCCGAGCGACGCCCCGGCCCTCGCGGCGCGCACCGAGCCGGTCGTGGCGCCACCGGGCGATGGCCGTCTCGAACTGGTCGATACCATCACCGGCGAGATCACCCCGAAGTCGGTCGTGCACCTGCCCGATGGTCGGCTACTGGCCCAGAACATGATGTATCGCCACACGGTCACGGTCTATGGCCCCGACCGGAACCTGATCGCCACGATCGCCGACGAGGTACGCCTGGACGAGCTGGGTGTCAGCGGCTTCGGCGCGGAGTCGCACTCCGGAGCACCGGTCGAGGCGGTGGCGACCAGAGACGGGCGCACCGCGTTTGTGTCGAACTACAAGATGTACGGGCCCGGCTTTGACCGACCCGGGACCGACTCGTGCTCGGGCGAGGGTTGGGACGACAGCTTCGTGTACCGGATCGACCTCGAACGGTATGAGATCGTCGACGCCATCCGGGTCGGGGCGGTGCCCAAGTTCCTGGCGCTGTCGCCGGACGAACAGACCTTGCTGGTGACGAACTGGTGCTCGTCCGATCTGAGCGTCGTGGACGTGGCAGCGGGCGAGGAGATGGCTCGGGTACCGATCGGCCGCCATCCGCGGGGGGTCGCCATCGATCCCGCCGGGACCACCGCTTTCGTCGCCGTGATGGGTGGACGGGATGTTGTCCGGGTCGATCTCAGGGACCTGACACGAACCTGGTTGGTGGACATCGGAGCTTCGCCCCGCCACCTGGTCATGGCACCCGACGGTTCCGCCTTGTACGTGTCACTCAACGCCGAGGGTGCAGTGGTCAAGCTCGATCCGTCCTCGGGCGCCCGGTTGGGTCGGGTAGCCACCGGAGCGGCGCCGCGCAGCATGGTGCTGTCGGCCGATGGTGAGTCGCTGTATGTCACCAACTACGACTCGAACACGCTGAGCACGATCGAAACGGCGACCATGACCGAGGTGCAGGAGGTGGCGACCGGCCATCACCCGATCGGGGTGACGACCGACCCCCGATCCGGCGAGGTGTGGGTCGCCAACTACTCGGGATCGATCATGGTGTTCGCTCCGACCGGCGATCCCCTCGAATAGCCGCCCTGCGAATCTTCCGTGCCCGACAGGTCGCCGCCGACCCCGCCCCACCTCATTCCCCCTCCGTTCGAGGGGTGGGTCCGATTACTATGGCCACAGAACCGACTGAGGGGGACCGGCATGGCGTCACACGGCATCAAGGACCAGGTAGCAATCATCGGAATGGGTTGCACGGACTTCGGTGAGCACTGGGACCGCTCCACCGATGATCTGCTGATCGACGCGGCGCTGGCGGCCATCGCCGATGCCGGCATCGAAAAGAACGACCTCGATGCCTTCTGGTTGGGCACCACCGGTTCGGGGGTGTCAGGGCTGACCCTGTCCCGACCGTTGAAGATCGACTACAAGCCGGTCACCCGGGTCGAGAACATGTGTGCCACCGGCTCCGAGGCGTTCCGCAACGCCTGCTACGCCGTCGCCTCCGGCGCCTATGACATGGTCATGGCCATCGGGGTCGAGAAGCTCAAGGACTCGGGCTTTTCGGGTCTGACCGGAAGCCTGCCGCCCGCGGATGGCACCAGGGCGTCGACCACCGCCCCGGCCAACTTCAGTCTGCTCGCCCCGGCTTACGGCCAGAAGTACGGCGTGGATGAAGACACGATGAAAGAGGTCATGACCCGTATCGCGTGGAAGAACCACAAGAACGGGGCGTTGAACCCGCGGGCCCAGTTCCAAAAAGAGGTGGGCAAGGACACGATCTGCAATTCGCCGCTCGTGGCCGGTCCCCTCGGGATCTTCGACTGTTCGGGTGTGTCCGACGGTTCGGCCGCTGCGATCATCGTGAGGGCTGACGAGGCCCACAAGTACACCGACAACCCTCTGTACGTGAAGGCGCTTTCGTTCGTCGCGGGCCCCGAGGCCGGACCGATCGACCCCGACTACGACTACACGACATTCCATGAGGTCGTCCGCTCGGTCGAGGATGCCTACGCCCAGGCCGGGGTGACCGACCCGCGGGCCGAGCTGGCCATGGCCGAGGTTCACGATTGTTTCACCCCGACCGAGCTCGTCCTCATGGAGGACATGGGTTTCGCCGATAGAGGCATGGCGTGGAAAGAGGCCCTCGCCGGAACGTTCGATCTCGATGGAGAGTTGCCCGTCAACCCCGACGGTGGCCTGAAGAGTTTCGGTCACCCGATCGGGGCATCAGGGTTGAGAATGCTGTTCGAGTGCTGGCTCCAGTTGCGCGGTGAGGCCCCGCCCGAACGCCAGATCGACAATGGCAAGACCCTTGGGCTCACCCACAATCTGGGTGGCCGGCCCGGGGCGTGCGTCAGCTTTGTGTCGATTGTCGGTGCCGAGAGGGGCTGACCCTGGCTACCTCGGTCGGCTCAGCGGAGCTCGGCCGAGGCTTTCCAGGGTTCGGTCACCAGGTCGAGCTGCTGATACAGATCCTCGTCGAGGGTCACGTCGAGCGCGGCCACCGAGTCGGCGAGCTGTTCGGGCCGGCTCGCCCCGATGATCGGCGAGGTGATGGCCGGTTGGGCGAGACACCAAGCCACGGCCAGGGTGACCAGGGACATGCCCGCCTGGTCCGCCAGCGAGCGGAGCTGTTCCACCGCGGCGAACTGGGCTTCGTGCCAGTAGCGGTCCTGGTAGCGGCCCGCGGCCGAACCGAGCGCGAACCGGCCCCCTTTGGGCGGCGCCGCGCTCAGCTGGTGCTTGCCGGACAACAAGCCACCGGCGATCGGGTTGTAGGGGATGACGCCGACACCTTCCAGCGTGGCCAACGGGAACAGCTCCAGCTCGTTGCGGCGGTACAACAGGTTGTAGCGGGGCTGGATCGAGTCGAACCGGGCGAGGCCGAGGGTTTCGCTCTTGCCCAGCGACCGAGCCAGCTGCCACGCCGCGAAGTTCGAGCAGCCCGCGTAACGAATCTTGCCCTGGTGGATCAGGTCGTCGAGCGCGCCCAGGCTCTCCTCGATCGGGGTGGCGGGATCATAGGAGTGGAGCTGGTAGAGATCGATGTAGTCGGTACCGAGCCGCCGGAGTGAGGCGTCGACCGCGTCGAAGATGTGTTTGCGCGACGCACCCCGATCCCAACGCCGCTCGCTCATCACCCCCACACACTTCGTGGCGAGAATCACCTCATCGCGTCGGCCGGCCATCCACTGCCCCACGATCTCCTCGGTGCGGCCCACCGTGGTGAGATCACCACCGAGGGGATAGACGTCGGCGGTGTCGATGAACGTGATCCCGGCTTCGAACGAGGCGTCGAGAATGGCCATCGACTCCTCCTCATCGCGCTGGTACCCGAACGTCATCGTGCCCAGGCACAGCCTCGACACCTGTAGTCCGGTACGGCCCAGATTCACATGGCGGATCATGGCCCGAACGTAGCGGCCCCCGTGGGGTGCCGCTCCGCCCAGGGTCACATAGAAGAGCGCCGATGTAGGTTGTTCACGACTTTCACGGAGGCAGGTAGCGATGGATCAGGGCCAGCAGCTCGCACTCGTGGATCGGATCATGGCGCACCGGGCGGCGGGGAACACGACCGATCTGGCGCCGGCGATGTATCGCAACCCGATCGAGACGTACGTTGACCCCGAGCGGTATCAGGTTGAGGTCGAGCGGTTGTTTCTCGGCTGCCCGGTCCTTGCTGGTCTTTCGGGTGACGTACCGAACCCTGGCGACTATGTCACGCTGTCGATCGCGGATGTACCCATTGTGGTCATGCGCGGCTCGGACGGCGTGGTGCGGGGGTTCCGGAACGTGTGCCGGCACCGTGGTGCGTGTGTCGCCGAGGGTCGCGGGAATGCGGCCAAGTCGTTGTCCTGCCCCTACCACGGTTGGTCGTACCGGCTGGATGGGCGATTGATCAATCCGACCCATAGTCCCGGATTCGACGGGCTCGACCGGGCCGGTCATGGGCTGTCCGAGTTCGGGTGTGACGAGGCGGCCGGCCTCGTGTTCGTCCAGCTCGACTCGGCCCCGGGCACGCTTGACGCGACCGCGTGGCTGTCCGGTGCCGAGGGAGAGCTGGCACCCTTCGACCTTGGCGGATACAGCTTTGTCGAGGCCCGTTCGAGTGTCCGGGACATGAACTGGAAACTCATGTACGACACCTATTGCGAGCCGTACCACATCCGGCATCTGCACCATGCGACGATCGACCCGTACATCTACTCGGACAATGCGGTGAACGATGCGTTCGGACCCCATGGTCGCATCGCCGCTCCCCGCCGCACGATCGACGAGCTCGACT
>Ga0316190_10001321_pt1 | contig 17833 bp, 12 predicted proteins | sample Eddworburrow2_MG_FD_204929 | JGI IMG/M metagenome (GOLD analysis project Ga0316190, IMG submission 204929) | Coastal sediment microbial communities from Maine, United States - Eddy worm burrow 2 | ecosystem: Environmental > Aquatic > Marine > Coastal > Sediment | place: USA: Maine | collected... | reverse complement strand
TTCAATGCTTATTGTCACGCTATTCAGGACCAGATGGTGTGACAGAAGAAGCCGCTTACTGGAGAATTGAACTAAGTAATAAGTCGTCAAATATTATTGATATACCCCTTTTCATTTATAATTTGAAACGAATCCCGAAGGAAATTTCAATCCTAAAAAAACTACGTAAGTTAAACTTGGCAAGCAAGCAACTAACCAGCTTTCCAGAAAATATTTCTGAAATTACGGACTTGCAATCCCTGAACCTCGCTGATAATCAGCTGACCGGTATTCCTGAGGGCATCTCAGCACTTACCAATTTGAACTTCCTAAGCCTTAGTTACAATCAACTGACCAGTATTCCTGAGAACATCTCAGCACTGACAAACTTGGAAACTATATGGCTTTGCCATAATCAGCTAACCCACTTGCCGGAAGAATTTTTAGCGCTAAAAAAACTGAGTAGTTTAGAACTGGAACACAATCAACTGCCCAGCATCCCTGAGGGCATTTCAACACTGTCAGACTTGAAATTCCTGAACCTCGCTGAAAATCAGCTGACCGGTCTTCCAGACAGTATTTCAACACTGTCAAACTTACAATCCCTACATTTTGTTAATAATCAACTGACCAGCCTTCCGGAGAGTATCTCAGCACTGACAAACTTGAGAATTATACACCTTCGTGGGAATCAGTTATCCACCTTGCCAGAGAAAGTTACAATGCTAAGGAAACTACATAGTTTATACTTGTCTCAAAATCAACTGACCAACCTTCCGAGGGGCATTTCAGCACTGACCAATTTGCGACATCTAGACTTTGATTCTAATCAACTGACCAGCCTTCCGGAGAACATTTCAGCATTGACAAACTTGGAAACTATAAGTCTTTGCAGGAATCGGCTATTCAGCTTGCCGGAGAAAGTTACAGTGCTAAGAAAACTGTGTCATCTAAGCCTGAATGAAATTCAACTGACCAGCCTTCCGGAGGGAATCTCAGCACTGACCAATTTGAAATCCCTAACCCTTGATTGCAATCAACTGATCAGTATTCCGGAGGGGACCTCAGCACTGAAAAACTTGAGAACTTTAAGTCTTCGCAAGAATCAGCTGACCAGCTTGCCGGTGGAAATTACAGTGCTAAGAAAATTGAGTTATTTGGACCTAAGAGGCAATCAATTTTCAGATTCTCTTGTCGAAAAAGCCTGTGTATGGATTGGATACCCCTATGGGATCAGCTTCATTATTTCTCAATTTAAAAAAAGAGGTGGTAGTTTTGTATACTGACACCATGACGTACCTTTGTATTATTTCCCATTTGTGATAACATACCTTCAACTATGCTAATCATATGGATTTTAATAACACCGAAATAAACCACTTATTTAATAGGTTTCCCTACAAAAATCTTGAAGCAACCGCATGCTTTTTAGAAACTGTACTCGATCGACAACGCCCACACTGTCCCACTGCCTACCTAAATACATATACCGATTCTCCTCGCAGGCCCTCTCGTTCTGAACTTATTTACCAGTGTTGTACATTGTTGATTCTTGGAAGAGGAACAGAGCTCACTTCCGGACTCAGAGAAAGGACGATTCATCATCTCGCCAACATGTGTTTAGCTGATCTGCATCCACTACAACAATGCGACTTCTTTTTTAAAATCATTCATCCCATGATGTCAGATAAAGAGATTGAACCCCGCATCAAAAAAATCAATCACGGCCTGATCAAGCATTTTCGAGATCATACCCAAGCATCAAAATTGTTCCTGTTTTTAAGCTTACAAATTGAGGAGAACATCAAATCTTTCTACCAGAACTTTATGCTATTAACCGTCCATTCAGATCAATTGAAAACCCGATTAAATACAGCCTGTCAAATGTTTTTGATGCAGCAATCGAAAAGCTCTGTAGAGGATTTATCTCGCCATAAACTGATTGAAATGGTGATGTTGATTTCTTATGTCATCACGAAAGAGGATGACGAATACGTGGAGGGCATTTGTCCCGACTACAGTTTTCAGTACAGTGGCGGCGTCACAATCCCCCCTTTATTAGCAAACAGTCTAAACCAAAGAATCGAGACTGAAAGATTCCTGATTCTCCCCCTGATTCAGTCAACCTATCGAATGCAGTGCGCCTTATTTGTGTTACTTGAGACCATCGGTGAATATTTTCCACACGGGTTTGAAGGAATGACTATTTTGAGTCGTGTTCCCCACATGAACCGAGAAGAATGTCGCAAAAATTACGTTAAACTCGTGGACTGCTATCCCATTGTTCACAGCACCCCAAATCTCTTGGACAACGTGAGTCGTATTCTTACTGGCGAGATCATATAGCCTCATCTTTACACAAAATCACCAATTCCGCATGGTGGGCTTGGAGGTTTTCAATGGCAACAAGTCAGTCTGAAGAGACAATTATCCCCTTTCCCAGTGATCAAAATACGACCGTAGGCCGATATCTTCTCGATCACCTACAGCAGCACGGGGTGGAACACATCTTTGGTATTCCCGGCGATTACATTATCCGTTTTGACAAGCTGATTGAAGAACATCCAATCAAAATGATCAACACCACGCGCGAAAACACTGCGGGCTATATGGCCGATGCCTACGCCAGGATGAAAGGGCTTGGAGTCGCTTGTATCACCTACGGTGTGGGAATCAACATCGTCAACGCGACCGCACAAGCCTATGCAGAAGGAGTTCCCCTCGTGATCATTTCTGGAGCAGCGAGTGCCCAGGAGTTTCATAACAATCCCTTCCTTCATCATATGATCAATTCATCCACCGCTGAAGACCGCGACCTTTCGCAGCTGGAAATCTTCAAGCAAGTCACAATTGATCAGGCTCTTCTTGATAATCCGAAGACAGTCATTGAAGAGATTACACGGGTCATTAATCGCTGCATCAGCGAGAAGAAACCCGTTTACATCGAACTTCCGCGGGATATGGTAGACGTCTCCATTCCCCCTTATACTCCTTCACCTCCACCGGAACGGGAAAGTGATCAAGATGCCCTGGCGGAATCCCTCAAAGAAACCCTCATGATGCTCGAGGGGTCATTTCATCCTGTCATCTGGATGGGTCGAGAGGTGGGATCATTTGGGTTAGCAAAAGAGATATTGACCTTCGCAGAACGATTTAACATCCCTATAGTCTCAACGCTTCTTGGTAAAACGGTCATTGATGAAAGGCATCCTCTTTTTGCAGGGGTCTACCAAGGAGGAATGAGTCTAGAAGAGGTTGAAGACTTCGTAAATAAATCCGACTGTTTGTTGATGCTGGGAGTTTTGAGAAGTGATGTGGATACGGGATTCCATTCTGCTCAGATAGATTCCCATCACCGAATTATCGCCAATACAAGACGTGTTGCGATTGCTCACCATCAGTTTCCCAAGGTTCACTTCAAACATTATATTGAAGCCCTCCCTAGGCTACCGATGAGCAAATCTTTTCAGCTAAACTATCCTAAGAACAGCGAGCGATTGGAATACTTTGAAGCAGAACCTGAAAAACAGATCACAACCGCGCGGATGTTAGAGTGTCTTCAATCCCATTTAAGGCCGCAACACATCATGGCTACAGACTGTGGAGACTGTTTGTTTGCGGGAGCCGATTTTGTACTCGGTCAAAATTCCTACCTCTCCCCTGCCTATTTTGCCACGATGGGATATGGAGTTCCTGGAGCCATTGGTGGTGCGATTGCAGAGCCCGAAAGGCGTGTCATTGCCCTTGTGGGTGACGGCGGCTTTCAGATGACAGCCACGGAACTGACGACCGCTCTTCGTTATGGAGCCGATCCCATTGTCATTGTCATGAACAATCATGGATATGGAACCGAACGCCCATTGATTGAAGGTGAATTCAATGACGTGGTCAATTGGAACTATTCTAAAATCCCCGAGTTTCTAAGTGGTGGGAATGGGGTTCGTGTGACAACTGAAGGTGAATTTGAGAAGGCCTTGAGAACCGCGTTGGAGAAACGCGGAACCTATTGGGTCATTGAGGTGGAGTTAGATAAATTGGATTTTTCCCCTGCGTTGCAGCGTTTCAAAAAGCTTGCTGGCAAGACCGTCTAGATTATTTTACAGGATAAGCAAGATCGCTATCGCGGCAGGATATACAAGATAGTCCTATTATCCTGCGCATCCTGCCGCGATAGCGATCTTGTTTATCCTGTTATTTTTACGTTACCGGAAGAGTCCAAATACTCGAGTAAGGTCATGAAATGTGACAAACAAAAGCAACATGATCAACAGAATAAAAAACGGCACAATTAATTTTTCAAGCACTTCTGGTTTGATCTTTCGCCCTGTCACCATCTCAAACAAGAACATAAGAATATAACCACCGTCCAGCACAGGAATAGGCAATAAATTCAAATACCCTAAGTTAAGACTAATCAGCCCCATCCAGAAAAACACTTCCATAAAGCTCACCTGCCAGCTCTGTTGAACCGCCTGAACAATTCCCACCGGACCGCTAAGCCACTTTGGACTCAAAGACCCAGTAAAGAGAGCTTTTAATGTATTCCACATTTCAGCAGAGACATCAGCAAACATGGTGAAAGGATTTGGACTCACTAATATCGCCTGATCTTGTATCCCACTAAGCCCCAAAATGAGTTCGTTTTTCTCATCTTCTATATACTGGCGCGCTTTCGCTCGAAGCTCTGCTGGCTCCATCGCCTCTATCCGCTTCTCTCGTGCCGCCTGGCGAGCCGCATCATCATCTCGATCTTTTTGCGTGGCAAGTAGATCGCTACGCTTTTTGGGAACGATCGGCTCCAATAACACCAAACTTCCAGATTCTTTGGTGAGCGACTGCGTGCCGATGCTCGAGGCAATCGCACCCAGATCAGACATATCGAATAACTCATCAAATTGTTGATCCGCTTCCCCCCAAGGCACTGTTTTGGTTAATTCGGGATTACGAAGAACAATCACGTTCACCTTGTTCTGCTGGAGCTGATAAAACACCTGGTAGGCAAACTTAATCGGAACGCCGTCCACTGAAAGAATCTGGTCACCTTCCAGCAAAGGCTCTTCACGCTCAGAAAATACTTGTTCGGGAAACATTTCCGATCCCACTTCCTGATCAATAAAGCGCAAACGTTTTTCAACAATAGCATTGGGAGTGATATCATATGGGATGTCGTAAAGTTCATTAAGCTTCTGACTTGTCAGGCCTGATTCAAATTGGTAATCGGTCAACTCATTCTTAATGTCCTGACCAAGCCGTAGCTCATGAATTGCGACTCTAGGAACCCGCCGAAGCAATACTTCGTCACCACGCTTCACCGTAAGGAGCGCCATTCCGGAATTAAGAATTTTTTTCAGTTGCTGGTTCGAGAAAACCTGCTCACCATCCGCCCAGATAATTCGATCACCCTCTTCAATTCCCTTCACATTTTCATCTAAAGCACTTGCCTGCTGTCTCTGTTCTTCTGAAAGCTTTGAAGGACGATAAATCACTTGGCTGGCCGGCTCAACAATACCTGAAGTCAGAATCTCTTCGTTCATAGAAAAAGGGTGCGGGTACGGAGTAACCGTGTAATCAAAAGCTTCCTTTTGTCCGGTCCAATAATTGATATGCTGCCCCTGAACTCGAAGCTCTTCTCCAGATGTCATGGCCGCATACATATGATCTTTTGAAGAGGCATAGTCATTTCCGTTATAAGAGATGATCTCATCACCGGGCCGAACTCCCTTTTCGTACAATTCAGATTTTGGGTCCACCCAACCGATCTTTTTAGTGTATTCTGCATACGTTTTTTCTCGCCCGCCCACAAGCCAGATCGCAGTGAACATAAGAAGAGCGAACAAAAGATTAACCAAAGGCCCCGCAAAGGCGACCTTAATCCGATCGATTGGCGGCTTAGTAAAAAAGCCCCCGGGTATCGCATAGGGATCCTCACCCTTTTTCAACTCCATGCCAGCGATCTTTACATAACCCCCAAACGGCAACCAGTTCAAACGCCATTCGACACCATCACGTTTCCATGTGTAAACCGATTTTCCAAAGCCAATGCCAAAGGCTTCCACTTTCATCCCCACATACTTGGCCATAAAATAGTGACCAAGCTCATGGATAAAGATTAAAAACCCAAGGGCTAGAAAGGCGAGAATAAAATAAATGTAATGATCGAACATGATCCCTCAAATGTGTTCTGCTTCTTCACGTACCGCACGGTCAATATCTTGGAGGTCCTGCAGACTCCCAATCTTCACCACGTTATGGCAAGACAGCAATTGCTCTAATTTTTTTCCAATCTCCAGCCATCCAATTTTTTTCTTTAAAAACCGCTCAACAAGCACTTCGTTGGCGGCATTCATCGCACATGGAAGGCTCCCCCCCTTTTCCAAAGCACTGATCGCCAAAGCTAAACAGGGGAACTTATCGGTGTCAGGATGGTGGAATTGTAGCACCCTACTTTGTAAAAAGTCAAATGGAGGGAGGAGGCCCTGTTTACGCTCCGGAAAGGTCAAGGAATATTGGATCGGAATCAACATACTGGGCTCCGACATTTGCGCTTTTATCGAACCATCGCAGAATTCAACCATACTGTGGATAATACTCTGAGGATGAACGACTACCTCGAGTTGTTCGGGAGGAATATCGAAAAGCCAGCGCGCTTCAATCAGCTCGAGTCCCTTATTCATCAAAGTCGAGGAATCAATGGTCACTTTAGCCCCCATCGACCAATTTGGATGCTTGAGCGCCCGCTCCACCGTCACTTTCTCAAGCTCCTCAAGAGGGGTATTAAGAAATGGACCGCCTGAAGCTGTCAAAACCAGGCGTCGAATAGTTTTGGGGTCTTCCCCTACCAAGCATTGAAAAAGCGCACTATGTTCGCTATCAATAGGAATCAACTTAATTTGGTACTGATTGACCAAGCTCATCACAAATTCACCGCCTGAAACGAGCACCTCTTTGTTCGCCAATCCGACGTCCTTGCCAGCTTTGATCGCTTCGATGGTGGGTAGGAGTCCTGCCAGTCCCGACATGGCCGAAACCACAAAATTAGCTTCTGAATGAGTGGCCACAGCGACAGCACCCTCACCCCCCGCTACAACCTCAATATTGGGAAGACGCTTTTGAAGTTCTGCGGCCTTATCGTGATCGAAAACAGCAATCAATTGAGGGTGAAATTCTTTTGCCTGTTGTTCGAGAAGGTCAATATTCCGGCGAGCGGCCAAGGCTACAACAGTATAGTCGTCCCCAAGGTGACGGACAACCTCAAGAGTACTTGTTCCAATAGACCCTGTAGAACCCAAAATTGAGATTTTTTTCATGACACACGCCCCGGCATAATGCGGCAAGTGTATCAAAAGAGAATTTAAAACCCCAACTCTATAATTTCTTGCATAATTGCCAATTTTCTTGTATAATTTAATGTAATTTAGCCCCCAAATTTACAATGACTCTATTTTTCAAATTCAAATCATTTCTATTAGTCGCTTTTGCTTTAAGTATCGTGTGCCTCTTCACGCTTTATGGCACATCTGAAAGCGATGCCTCACCAGCGGGTGACACACGATCCCATACAGCCCTAGTCAGCATCAATCCCTACAAGAATATCGTGGATCGAATTGCTGGAGACACCTTAAAAGTCGTGGTTGTGGTCCCTCCCGGTGCCAACATGCACACATTTGAGCCGACTCCCAAGCAGATGATGCAGGTCAGTCAAGCCGATATTTGGTTTCGGATGGGTGAGTCTTTTGAAGAAAAAGCCTTGGCATCCTTAAAGAGTTACAATAATTCTCTTCAAGTTGTGGATTTGCGAGATGGTGTTGACCTGATTTGTTCAACTCCGCAAAGTACCTGCCCACATTGTCGCGATGGATGTGATTTACACTTTTGGCTCGATCCCATGATCGTGAAATTGCAAGCAAAAAAAATTGCACAGTCGCTAATCAAGTTATATCCGGAAAATGCGGAAGTTTACGAAGAGAATTTACGCGTGCTAAATACTGAGCTTGACCAGCTTGATGATGAAATTCGCACCATGTTGGCGCCGTTAAAAAACCGTTCAATTTTTGTCTCTCACTCTGCCTTCAGTTATTTTACTAAACAGTACGACTTGGTGCAGTATGCACTCGAATATGAGGGGCGAGATCCAACACCTCAGCAATTGACCAGGATCTTGGAAACGGCACGAAAAAATCAAGTCAAAACAATCTTTATCCAGCGTCAGTTTAATAATAAGGGAGCTCGCCTTGTGGCACAGGAACTGGGAGCAGATCTTGTGGTGTTGGATCCTTACGCAGACGACTATATTTTAGAAATGCGAAAAACTGCAACGGAGTTTTCGAGAAAGTAGATGCCTGATTCTTCTTCTGTCATTCAGTTTAATGATGTCTCTTTTGGCTATGACCACTTATTCACATTAAAAAACATTAGCTTTGTCATCCATCCTGGTGATTTTGTAGGAATCATTGGCCCAAATGGCAGTGGCAAAACAACGATTCTTAAGCTTATTCTCGGGATGCTCGAACCGAAGCTGGGATCTATCGAAATTTTTGGTCGCAAGCCCTCGGACAGTTATCAGCAAATGGGATATGTTCCACAGCGCTTGCATCTCGATCCCAAATTTCCCATTTCCGTGATGGAGCTGGTTTTGACAGGGCGACTCTCTTATCTCCCCTGGTATGGACGTTATCACCAAACTGATCGAGATATTGCACTCCAGGCTCTTGAAACAGTGAATATCGCTGAGCTCAAAGATCAGCAGTTTGGCACACTTTCAACCGGACAAGCGCAGCGAGCATTAATGGCTCGGGCACTTGCTGGACAACCTGAACTTTTGATCCTTGATGAACCCACGGCAAACGTCGATCCCGAATCCTCTGCCGAAATTCATCGAATCTTGAAAGAGTTATCGAAAAAAATGACCGTGGTCATGGTCACTCATGACCTCCATACCGTTATTCATGACACCCAAAAAGTTCTCTGTGTTCATGAGGGTGTTACGGAAATTGCCCCGAACAAAGTATGTGAACACTTTGCCTATGGGCTGTATCACACGCCATTAATTCGGCAAGAGGAGCGGTAGATTATGGAATTTCTTTATGCGCTTCAATCTAACCCCCTTCTTTTCTACGCCGTTTTGGCGGGATTTTTGGCCTCTATTTGCAGCGGTGTTATTGGATCTTATGTCGTCGTCAAACGAATCGTGTTAATTAGTGGAAGCATTGCTCACTCAATTCTGGGTGGTATTGGTCTTTGTGTGTGGTTGCAACGCGCCCATGGCATCAGCTGGGCGTCGCCGCTTTATGGAGCTTTGATTACAGGCGTCCTTTCGGCACTCCTCATAGGATGGATACATCTGCATTACCGCGAGCGGGAGGACACTGTTATCGCAGCAGTCTGGTCTTTAGGAATGGCATCTGGAGTGATCTTTATTTCTCAAACTCCCGGATTTAATGTTGAATTGACCAGCTTTTTGATTGGAAATATTCTATGGGTCTCCCCACAAGATTTATTCCTTCTTGGGGTTCTTGACCTGATTGTTTTGTCCTCTGTTGTGATCCTACACAAACGGTTTTTAGTCATTTGTTTTGATGAAGAACAGGCGAGATTACAGGGGGTGAGTGTTAATTTCTATTATCTACTCCTGTTATCCTTGATCGCTATCACCATTGTGATGTTGATCCAGGTGGTGGGAATTATTTTGGTCATGACACTCCTAACGATTCCTGCCGCAATTGGGAATATGATGACTGGGCGGCTCTCGCGGATGATGATAGCCGCAGTGGGTTTGTGTGCCCTCTTTACGTTTACTGGAACGGCGAGTTCATACTATCTGGATTGGCCATCGGGCGCCACGATTGCCCTGTTGGCCGGAGCCTGTTATTTAATATCGCTTCTTGTCATAAATCGATCTCGTCGTGTATCATAGCTTTTGTTTCTAAGGAAAGATGGCCGAGCGGCCGAAGGCGCGTCCCTGCTAAGGACGTATACCCGTGAGGGTATCGAGGGTTCGAATCCCTCTCTTTCCGACTCCAAAACCTTGAACGTAAAAGCGTTCAAGGTTTTTTTTATCCCCTCTTGCACCGATTCAAATTATTCCTTATAGATTATAGATACAGACACAGATAAGACTATTTCATAAACAACTTATTTTGTAGAGGTTATGATGGCTAAGGATAAAAAAGTCATGCTCATTACAGGAGCTAGCGGCCGGATTGGAAAAAACTGCGTGCACCGTTTCGCCGATGAGTACCAGGTTGTTGGATTTGACCGACATGAGCATAAGCATGAAAAGGATATGGTCCATATTAATATGGATATTTCCTCTGATGAGAGTGTCAAAGATGCTCTTAACCAAGTGAGAAATCGATTCGGAAACGATATAGGTCCAGTGATTCACCTTGCCGCATACTACACTTTTTCCGATCAGAAGGCCGACCTTTATGACGCCATCACCGTTCAAGGGACCCGAAGAATGCTAGAAGGGCTCCACGAATTCAATAGCGTGGACCAATTCATGTTTTCGAGCACACTGCTTGTTCATAAGCCGTGTGAAGTTGGTCAGACGATCAATGAAAATTCCCCTATTGATCCAAAATGGGACTACCCAAAGTCAAAGGTGAAAACAGAAAAGGTGATCAATGATCTTCATGGAGATATTCCAGCTGTCGTGATGCGAATTGCGGGATGCTATGATGATCTTTGCCACTCGATTCCAATTGCCCATAACATTCAAAGAATTTACCAGCACGAGGTCGACGCTCATTTATATCCCGGCAATGTAACTCATGGTAATCCCTTCTTGCATTTGGAAGATTTGACCGATGCCATTCAATTGGCGATCACAAAGCGAAACGAACTTCCCAATCCCTTTGTGGTGATCATTGGTGAAGATAAAACGATGAGCTATGCGGATCTGCAGAATGCCATTTCTGAGATTCTAGAACACAAAGACTACCATGTCTATAGAGTGCCAAAGTGGTTAGCAAAGGATGGAGCGTGGGTCGAGAATCGACTCCCCTTCTTCAATGACAATTTCATTCAACCTTGGATGATCGACATGGCAGATGATCACTATGCATTAGATATTTCATGTGCCGAAAAACACCTCGGCTGGAGACCTAAGCACTATATAGGCACATCACTTCCGGTGATGATGGAACTATTAAAGACCGATCCTGTGCAATGGTACGAGGAGAATGGTCTGGTGATGCCAAAACATTTAAGAAAACACATCGAGGCTCATGCAAAATAACAGTTGGACCCATTTTGGGATTCTCATATTAGGCCTGTGGATGATCGCGAGCGCGCTATCATTTAGCCACAATAGCCTGGCGATCACGGTAAGTGATATTGTCAGCGGATTATTTCTAATAGGCTTAACCCTTTGTTGGATGTCACATCCATGTTATTGGCCACGGTGGCCTTTAGCATTGGTGGGGGTCTGGTTGCAATTTGCGCCGCTGATTTTTTGGGCTCCAAAAGCTGTGTCCTATTTAAATGATACGCTAGTTGGGGCCGGTGTGATCGCATTAGCGGTTTTGTTGACACGTGATACCCTTGAAGAATCTGTTCCTGGTGCGACGGTTCCGCCGGGATGGTCTTACAATCCTTCTTCATGGCCACAAAGAATTCCGATCATTTTTCTGGGCTTTTTTGCATGGATGTTTGCGCGCTACATGGCCGCATATCAATTAGGATATTTAGATAGTGTCTACGATCCCGTTTTTGGAGACGGCACTCTGAAGGTGATCACCTCACGAGTTTCTCAAGCCTTTCCCGTTGCCGATGCAGGACTTGGGGCCATGGCTTATACGCTTGAAGCATTAATGGGAGCCCATGGTGGTGTCCGCAGGTGGCATACGATTCCGTGGTTTGTCATCTTATTTGCTATTTTAGTCGTTCCACTTGGTTTTGTTAGTATTGTGTTGATTATGCTGCAACCCATTATGGTGGGCCACTGGTGTTTCTGGTGCCTTCTCACCGCTGTCTGTATGCTGTTTATGATCGCCTTAGCACTGGATGAGGTCGTAGCAGTCCTGCAGTATTTACACAAGGCGCGCAAAGAAGGAAGACTCTCCAAAGTGTTTTGGCGTGGTGGAGATTCTGAAGGTGATCAGGTAGAAGATCGGACTCCTTCCCTTTCTTCAAAGCGTTTTTTCCCCTGTATGGTTTGGGGAATCGGCTTTCCATGGAATCTCTGGTGTACAGCTGCTTTAGGGATTTGGCTGATGTTTTCGCCATCACTTCTTGGGGAAGCTGGGTGGATTGCCGATCTTGATCACATTATCGGAGCATTAACCGTAGCCCTCTCCATTATCGCAATGGCAGAGGTGGCCAGGGGAGCTCGTTACCTAAATATCCTTTTCGGAATCATCGCAATTATTTTGGCCTTTTTCAGCGATGGACCTGGACTCATAAGTCATATTATTGTAGGTTTAGCACTGAGTATTTTAACGATACCGCGTGGTATGATCAAAGAATCATATGGCACGTGGGACCGTTATATCGTCTAAGACCAAAACCAAACTGCAATGTATGACCAAAATATGTCTTTCTGAGTTTGTTAGCACACTAACGCCTCTGTTTACAGATCTCAAACGGGATGAATTGACCAATATCTATGCCCAATCGTGTTTAATGTGCACGGCAAGCGAAGAAGAATTTGCCTACATACGTTCAAAAGACGAAATAGTCAAAAGAACTGTCTTTATTTTTCCTCGTCAAAATCTGTTTTACATCTCCTTTAAAAAAAAAGACCTGGATCATATCAATCGCAATTTAGCGTCCATAAGGCAAAATAAGCAGTTGAGAAAAATATTGGGCACATTCGCCAAAATTGGATTTGTTCGAGAGCGAGGACGCACTAACACTTGTACCCCTATGATTCGCGTTAATCTCTATTCACGCCCTGCGATTGAGATAAAAGCCAAAGTAACTCGGCTGGTCCATCGCGAGAACATTCTTTATCCAAGCCAGGAGTTAGTCAGACAGATTGATAATGAAATGAAGTACCGAGAGGATTATAACGATGATCCAAACGTGCCCAAACTCGAGTATCATGGCTATTATATGGGAGCTCATGCGGATGAAACCTGGCTCAAACATTTAGAAATAAGCGAGCTTCTGCGCGACCTGCATCGCATGATTCACACCGAACTTGTCAGATTTTCTCAGCCCCAAAAATTTCAAATTCTTTATCAAATCGTTAATATCTTAAACACTCTGCATGCAGATGGAATTATTCACGGCGATGTGAAACCAGAAAATATTTATCTCAGATCGGAAGAAGAGAAGAACTATCTCGCCAAACTTGGCGACTTTGGACATTTGGCAGAATTACATAAACTCCATGAGACAAATGGGACCGAGATCTATTGGTCGCCTGAACACATCCTCTATGCATTCACGCAACACCCGAATGATCGAAGTGCCGTTAGCTTTCCTGCAGATATTTGGTGCGTCGGATGGATTGTGGTTCATCTATTCAACTTAAAGGTTCCCTTGTGGTATCATCGGCAACTGGATTTTATTGAGAGCCCTTCTGAGTCTACTTATTTGGAATATCAAAAAGCGCTCAGAGAATTTGACGCTCTCCCCTACCCCTCATCGGGGACCATACAAGAACAGATCCTTTGGTATTGCTGGAGAGCAAACCCAAATGAGCGTATTCAAACTGATGGATTACTAGAAATCCTGTGATGCCAATGTCGTTGTCAGACGCCCCTAAAACGAGTTGAAAAACATTTCGCTAGCCTACCACAAAAAGGACTATTCAAGATGCAGTTTGAGAAAAAATTCATCATATTCATCCTCCTTTTTTTCTCAATTTTTAGACTCTCACTTCTTTCAACACCATCCACAATTTCTTATAATAATCAACTAATTGACATCCCAATTCCCGATGATTTTTTAGAGGATTACCAAGAGTATATTGATCTATTTCCCTCGCTAAACGCCGCACTTGGCCAGCCGTTGGTCGTGAATCAAAGTCCTTCATTGGAAATCATGAGTTGGAGATCATCCTACAACTTTCGTGGAATCATTCTGATCCCTCAATATTTTAACAGAGAGTGCACCGCCGTCATTGTCATGCACCCCTGGTCTGTGAATGAAGAGGCGTGGGGGTTAAAAGTTCCCGAGCCTCATGGTGTCTGTTTTGATACGCCCGACTCTCTTGATGGGTATAAGTCCCACATGGAAACTAAGATCCAACCTTTTATTGACGCTGTCAGGCCCTATGTCAAACATATTGCTTTTTCATTACCAGGTTCAAAGGACACGTTAAGAAAAAACATCTATCTCAGCGGCGGCAATAAATCAATACAAGCTCAGAAATCACTGCAGCATCTATTAGATCAATTCAACTATTTTGGTTACTCAATCCCAACTTCATTATCCCTTAACCCCCTCTTGCCCATCACCGATTATTTTCGTTTATTTCCACCTCTAGATGCTTCAGATTATTACAATGGAAAAGGCTTTTGGAATCTTCCCATCCCCCTTCACACTTCACTCTTATGGAATGAATCAGATTTGTTCTTTTTTGATGGTGAGGGTTACGAATCGATTAAAAGACAACTCAAGAAAAAGGGAATAAAAAATATTCTTCTATGCGGTTACGCACTAAACCTATGCATCAAAGGGAGCGTACTTGGATATGAAAACTTAAAGAAGGATTTCAATGTTCTGATTGTTGCAGACGCCTGCCTCAGTTCATCAAGGGCAACACCATTCACTCCCCTGTTGACCTTTTCAGATATTTTCGATTGTTCGTTAAACAATCTCATGACACAAACTTCGTGGGTCAAGCCACAGCAAAACACTTTATCCACCTTCCAAAACAAATCGCTCTCCAATATCGATGGGAAAAAGGCTCAACCCCATTGATCATGCGATCATAATCCTCAATTATATTCGGGGAGATGATGCCGTTAGATGTATCAACTGCATTTGTTAACAGCAGTCGAAATCTGGGATCTTTTACCCACACTTCTTCTGCAGTTGCAAATCCTATTTTGTCTCTGCGCCGATAAATTTGGTTTGGAATCGTTCCCTTCATCGACTCTCGCAGCACCCTCTTTGTTGTCCCTTCTGAAATGAGAGAAGTGTTCGATAAATTCAAAGTTAACTCAACCAATCTCGAGTCTAGGAAAGGGGTCCTAGCTTCCACAGAATGTGCCATTGAATCACGATCTTCAAAGTGAAGCAGCATCGGCAGGCTACTTGTCATTGTCATGTGGCGGCAATATTCCGGTAAATCCATTTTGGGAGCCATAGGAAAAGGATCTCGATCCTCAGCGATCAGGTGTCGAAAACAAAGCCATTTTGGATTTTTTGACGGCCGCCGATAAAGACGACTTAGCGGAGTCCTTAACCAATCTGGAACGAGTTTACTCCCCAAAAGAACAAAAGGGTTGACGTGAGGGAGCGACGGTTTTGCCAAAGACATTTCTCTTAACAACACTCGCCATTGAAGAGATCGAAAAAGATGCAGAAAATGTGGGCCATAACAACTGGTATACCCCCCTAGCTGTTCATCCGCCCCCTGCCCATCTAGCATCACCTTTACATGATGCTCTTTGGAAAGTTTGAATACTTCCCATTGGGCAAAAATGCTTGTTGACCCAAAGGGCTCATCTTGATGCCAGATGATTTGATCCAACTCCTCCAATAACCGTCGATGATCAGGATATATGAAGTGGGCCTGATGATTTGTCTGAGAGATGACGTGATCCATGAACTGGCGCTCATCAAATTTTTTGACCGTTGAGCATGCAGAAAATGTCATTTGCCGATCATGATTTCCCTGACTTTTCAATATCTCATGAATTGAGCAAACGATAGAAGAGGAGTCTAGGCCACCTGACAAACAAGACCCCACTTTAACATCAGATCTAAGCCTCAGGGCGACTGAATCGATGAAAAGATCTCGATAGTGTTCTGTCGCATCATCAAAAGTTCCCTTAAAGGGTTCATGCTTAATCGTATACCATTTAGACCTGGAATCTTGAAGACGATCAACACTTTCTCCCCAACACTCTCCCCCTCTCAGCTGCCTCACTCCGGAAAACAAGGTTTCATCAGTGTGATCATGAACAGCCCAGTTCAAAAAATCGTAGGCTCTTTGGTGGTTTATACACGGTTGAAAGTCGGGAAGTGCCAAGAGTTGTTTGATTTCCGAAGCAAAAGCTAGATAGCCGTTTTTTGAGACCCAAAAATAAAGAGGTTTAATTCCAAATCGATCTCTTGCAGCAAAGAATTTTTTTTCTTCAGAATCGTATATGACAAAGGCAAACATCCCGTTGAGTTTGCACAGGCAGCTTTGACCCCATTCGGAAAAGGCAGCCAGGAGAACCTCTGTGTCACACTGAGAGTTGAATTGATGTCCTCTTTTCTCAAGGTCTTTTTTTAGCTCTATATAGTTATAAATCTCGCCGTTATAGGTGATATGGAACCGGTCATCAGGTGAAGACATCGGCTGGTTGCCATGTTCAGATAGATCTAGAATAGACAACCGTCGGTGGCCCAGGTGAGCGACATCTTGTCCATTATGTGAAAAAAAACGATGTCCAGCAGCATCAGGCCCTCGGTGGAAGACCATATCTGTCATTTGTTTGATCGTTTCCTGACCTGGAACGAGGCCAAAGAGAGCTGCTATTCCACACATAACACCTGAGTATAAAAGAGACTGATTTCCAGGAACAGTCCTTTTACGCAACCAAAAAGAAAACCACTAAGCGTTTCAGATTGACCTTGTGAGATGGGTCGGGTATGATTGGCAGTCTATTATCAAGGTAGTCAAAAGATTATGTGCGGAATTGGCGGCATCCTATCACTTTCTCAAGAACCATTAGCAGATCTCAATCATCACTTAAATGTAATGAATCGGATTCAAAGGCACCGCGGGCCCGATGACCAAACCACCTGGTCCCACCCGAAAAGAATCCTTGGATTTGCCCATCAACGACTAAGTATTATAGACTTAGAGACAGGGCAACAGCCCATGACCGATGATTTCGGCAACACCGTTTGCTTCAATGGCGAGATCTATAATTTTATTGAACTCAAGAAACAACTGACCGATTATCCTTTTCGCACCACATCCGATACCGAAGTGATCCTGGCGGCCTATCACAAATGGGGAGACCGCTGTGTTGACCATTTTCGCGGAATGTTTGCCTTTGCCCTATGGGACGAAAGGGAACAACGTCTGTTTTGTGCTCGCGACCGCTTTGGAATTAAGCCGTTTTATACCGCTCGGGTGGGAGACAAACTCTATTTTGCTTCAGAAATCAAGACACTTCTCCCTTTTATTCCTGAAGTGGAAACAAACCTTGAAGCATTGAGCGACTATCTCGCTTTTCAATTTTATTTAGGAAAGAAAACCCTATTTAAGGGAATTGAAGAGCTGTCCCCTGCCCACACACTGCTTGTTGAAAATGGAACACTCTCAATAAAAAAATACTGGGATGTCTTTTACTGTTTAGATTTCGAGCATACAGGCCAATATTTCCATGAAAAGCTTCAATGGCTTTTAAAAGATTCTGTGCATGTTCACACAAGGAGCGACGTCCCGATTGGCGCTTACATCAGCGGCGGCGTTGACTCGGGCATTATCGCCTCACTGGCTGCAAAATCAGACAAACTGATCTCCTTTAATGGACAATTTCAAGAAGGTGATCAATTTAACGAGAGTGCCTACGCACGGGCACAAGCTGAAAAAATTGGAATCCCTCTCTATGAAACCACGATTACAGCAAATGATTTTATTCAATCTATCGAAAAAGTGATTTACCATTTAGACCAACCTGTCGGGGGGCCGGGATCATTTGCCCAGTATCATGTATCTCAACTTGCTGCGCAGCAT
>Ga0316190_10001320_pt1 | contig 17839 bp, 13 predicted proteins | sample Eddworburrow2_MG_FD_204929 | JGI IMG/M metagenome (GOLD analysis project Ga0316190, IMG submission 204929) | Coastal sediment microbial communities from Maine, United States - Eddy worm burrow 2 | ecosystem: Environmental > Aquatic > Marine > Coastal > Sediment | place: USA: Maine | collected... | reverse complement strand
ATTGATGTCACCGAGCCTACGGTCGAGGAGACCATTGATATCCTTAAGGGGCTGAAGTCCCGCTTTGAGGAGCATCACCATATCCGCTATACCCCAAAGGCATTGCGCGCGGCAGCGGAATTGTCTGCACGCTACATCAATGACCGCCACCTGCCGGACAAGGCCATTGATGTGATCGATGAAGCAGGTGCCAATGTGCAGCTGAAACCCATCTCCAAGCGCAAAAAGAGCATTGGTATCCATGATATCGAAAACATCATTGCCAAGATGGCCCGCATCCCGCCAAAAACCGTGTCAATCTCCGATACTGAGGCCCTGAAAGACCTGACCAAGAATCTACAAATGGTGGTATTTGGACAGGATGAGGCAATAGGAACCCTGAGCACCGCGATTCGCATGAGCCGCTCTGGCTTGGGTGCGGAGGAAAAGCCGGTGGGCTCCTTCCTGTTTGCGGGACCAACGGGTGTCGGCAAAACAGAGATAACACGGCAGCTGGCACGGATTATGGGAATGCAGCTGATTCGATTCGACATGTCCGAGTATATGGAAAGGCATACCGTCTCCCGTCTGATTGGCGCACCGCCCGGATATGTGGGATTTGACCAGGGTGGTTTGCTGACTGAAGAGGTCACCAAGCACCCCCATGCGGTCCTACTATTGGATGAGATTGAGAAGGCCCATCCCGATGTCTTTAACCTGCTTTTGCAGGTAATGGATCACGGTACCTTGACGGACAACAATGGACGCAAGGCAGATTTCCGCAATGTGGTTATCGTTATGACCACCAATGCAGGGGCTGGGGAGATGGATCGCTCGTCCATTGGTTTTACTCCCCAGGATCACACCACCGACGGAATGGAGGCCATCAAGCGGATATTCTCACCGGAGTTCCGCAATCGTCTGGATGGCATCATCCAGTTTAAGCCCCTCGCGGGTGACAGCCTGGGCCATGTGGTTGATAAGTTCCTGTTCGAGCTGGAAGGCCAGCTGGAAGAGAAGAAGGTGACGCTGACAATCGAGTCTGATGTCCGTGCCTGGCTGGCGGAGCATGGCTATGACCCCAAGATGGGTGCGCGTCCGATGGCGCGTGTGATTCAGGAAAAGATCAAGAAGCCTCTGGCCGAAGAGCTGTTATTTGGGAAACTGGCCGGTGGCGGCCATGTCCGCATCGACGTGGTCGATGGGGAGCTTGCTTTCGATATAGAGGAGTGCGCCGTTCACTGATGGGGCCCATAGAGGGCACCCCGGCGTGGCGAGGGGCGCTTTATCGGGCGCGGTAGGTGATGCGACCCTTGGTCAGGTCATAGGGGGTCAACTGCACGGTCACCTTATCACCCGTCAGGATGCGGATGTAATGCTTACGCATCTTGCCCGAGATATGAGCCGTAACCACATGCCCGTTCTCCAGCTCTACCCGAAACATCGTGTTAGGAAGGGTTTCAACCACAGTCCCTTCCATCTCAATAAAGTCTTCTTTAGCCATTCGGTCTCCGGTTGCCTTGGCAACGTTGATTTGCGGCGGGAGTATAGCACAAGGCCGCGAAAACTAAGCCCGCATCCATAAAAAATATTAATTATTTACCGATACCCAAATCATTATGACACCATCCGGGCTCTAAATCGGGAATTTCTGGGATAGAGATCGTTTCCCCCGGTCCTGCCTCCTGCCATTGTTCCTGGCTACGAACCTGCAGTGGACGATACTCCTGCTTGTACGCCATCTTGTTGCAGCCTGGTACCCAGTAGCCCAGATAGAGCCATGGGAGTCCGATTTGCTGTGCATGTCTGATCTGCCAGAGTATGGCGCAGGTGCCCAGGCCAAGTTTGGGCAGGTCAGGCTCGTAGAAGGTGTAAACAGCAGACAATCCTCGTGGCAACAGGTCGGTAACGGCTACCGCCAGCAGCTGATCATCCAGACGAAATTCAAAGAATTGAGTATCACTCCAACTACAGCTTAAAAAGCCGATAAACTCCTCTGCAGAGGCATCAGCCATCTCCCCCCCGGGGTGGCGTTTGGCCATATAACGGCAATAGAGATCATACTGCTCAGTATTAAACTCCGCAGGCTGTGAAATTACCTTGGTCTGTTGATTTTGGCGCCATACACGGCGTTGACTGCGCCGAGGGTGGAATCGAGCAACAGGCAGGCGTGTGGGGATACAGGCCTGGCAATTGTCACAATGGGGGCGGTAGATGTATTCACCACTGCGACGAAAACCCCTTTCAATCAAAAAACTATAAAGCAGGGGGTCTTTGGGCGCAGCTGGGTCGATAAACAGGTTTTTGGCGGTTCTGTCAGGCAGGTAGGGACAGGGGTGATTCTGACTGAGATACAGGGCCAGGGTTTCATGGCCATTATCGTGATCGGTCACGGCTGCTGTGGTTTTCGGTTAGCAGGCTGTTCCTCTGCGAAGCACTGCTCCGTGGGATACCTGGGCTCACCACGCCAAGACTCCATATGTCCCGGCAGCTCACACCAGTCATCCAGGTGCTGGATGAAATCCTCGCGGCTGATCTCTTCTGCACCCAGGCTGATCAAATGTTGGGAATAGACCTGGCAATCTATCAAGCGAAAACCCCACTCAGTCAGACGGGATACCAGATGGGCCAAGGCAACCTTGGAGGCGTCCGTGGCGCGGCTGAACATGGATTCACCAAAGAACACCTTCCCGATAGCGATGCCATAGAGACCACCGACCAGTTCAGAGCCTCGCCATGTCTCCACGGAATGGGCATGCCCCAGTTCATGCATCTGGGTATAGGCCGTCGCCATGGCGGGGGTGATCCAGGTACCCTCGTCACCGTCCCGGGGTTCAGCACAGGCTTGGATAACCTTCTCGTAGCACATATCGATAGAGACAGAGAATTCCTGTTTGCGCAGGGTTTTACGCAGGCTGCGGGAGAGCTTTAGGTGTTCCGGAAAGAGCACCGTCCTGGGGTCTGGGGACCACCAGAGAATAGGCTGCCCCTCGCTATACCAGGGGAAGATCCCATGCCGATAGGCACTGAGGAGACGGGTGGGGGAAAGCTCGCCACCAACGGCAAGCAGGCCATTAGGCTCCTTTTCTGCCTGATTGGCACTGGGAAAGGGTGCATCAGGGTTGCGAGGATCAAGCAGATACAACATTGACCATGTTCCAACTTAAGCTAGAGATTTCCTTAATCGCCCGCTAGCCTTTAGCTAGGGACTCTAGGTTCTATCAATCGAAGCTAAATAGCCCGGCGATGGGAACCATGAACGCACATCCGGTGTTGCTCATCTGAGTATTACACATTTAACATGGTGCTGCGGCTTCTGTATACCATCGTTGATCGAGGCTGAGAGCAGGATAATTGGGAGAGGGGTAATCTGTAGGTGACAACGATTCGACTAAACCTTGAGGTCGGAGAGATCATACAACTCCAGCCGATGCTGCCGGGTAGCACAGACCGTTATGCGGTGAAGGTTGTCGGTTATCTGCCTGGGGGCATAGCCTTATCGTAACCACTCCTGAGAGCAAGGGGAGGGTGGTCCTGGTGAGGGAAGGGCAGCGTTTTGCTGCCCGCATGCTTACCGGTGGCAGTGTCTATGGCTTTGTGGCGTCCGTGTTACGTTCCTGTAGCCAGCCCTATCCCTATCTGCACCTGAGTTATCCTACCGATGTGGAAAGCATTGTGGTGCGTAATGCGCCACGGGAGGCCATTCGCATCAAGGCATGGGTGCGCAATACCAAAGATCCGCGGGATGATGCCCATCGTCATGGGATTGAACTGGTGGATCTGAGCAGCACCGGCGCCTGTCTGACATCTTCAACGGCGGTTGCTGAGGTTGGTGACCAGGTGGAACTGCAGATGCGTCTAAAGGTGTATGAGGTGGAAGAGGACCTGGCCATTGCGGCTGATGTGCGAAACCGAAGTGATGCAGATGATGGTGAAAGCCACCGCTACGGTGTGGAATTTCGTGCACTGAACGCCTATCAAAAACTGCTTATCTACAGCTTTGTGTTGGATCACACCCTTAACCGGGAAGTCATGGACTAAGGCTGATAAGGCAGCATGTGGCATCTCCCTATGCCACATGCCAGGATCCTGCCCTATTTCACTTCTAAGGCATCCAGATGACGCTCTGCATCCAATGCCGCCATGCAGCCAGTGCCGGCAGAGGTGATGGCCTGACGATAGACATGATCCTGCACGTCACCGGCGGCAAACACGCCCGGGATGCTGGTTTGGGTGGCATTGCCCTCACTGCCACCCTGTACCTTCAGATAGCCATACTCCATATCCAGTTGGCCCTCAAACAGGTCGGTATTGGGTTTATGGCCGATGGCGACAAAGACGCCCTGTAGGTCGATATCCTTGGTCGCGCCATCCTTAACGTTCTTGATGCGCATGCCGGTGACGCCGGTCTGGTCACCCAGCACCTCCTCCAGCACGTGATCCCATTCGATGGTCACATTGCCTGACTCGGCCTTCTGAATAAGTTGGTCGGAGAGGATCTTCTCTGAGCGGAACTGGTCCCGGCGATGTACAACCACAACTTCGGCCGCAATATTCGAAAGATAAAGGGCCTCTTCGACAGCGGTGCTGCCACCACCAATGACGGCAACCTTTTGGTTGCGATAGAAGAAGCCGTCACATGTCGCACAGGCGGATACCCCTCGTCCCTGGAACTCCTCCTCTGAGGGCAGGCCAAGGTACTGGGCAGAGGCACCAGTGGCAATGATCAGGGCATCGCAGGTATAGACGCCACTGTCGCCGGTCAGGCGGAAGGGACGCTCGGTCAATTCCGCCTTGTTGATGTGATCAAAAATGATTTCGGTATCGAAGCGCTCGGCATGTTTGAGCATGCGATCCATCAATTCCGGACCCATGACGCCATCCTGGTCGCCTGGCCAGTTGTCCACCTCGGTCGTGGTGGTCAGCTGCCCACCCTGTTGGATGCCGGTGATAAGAACGGGATTGAGATTAGCGCGTGCTGCATAAACCGCTGCGGTGTAGCCGGCAGGGCCGGAACCGAGGATAAGCAGAGGACAGTGCCTGGGCTCGCTCATGTATAATTACTCCTGGATGTTGGCTTAGTACGCAGAGGAGTTGTTTCTTCTCCAGACAGCGTATCTAACTGTTTCAGAAAGGTTAAAGAAATCTTTGCGGTGATATGATGGCCCAAGGTACGGGCAATAGAGCTCAGGGATCGCCAAATTGGGCTAAATAGTACGCAATGTTGCATGAAGGGTAAAGGAGAGGTGATGCAGGTCGGAATTCCACGTGAAATTAAACCCCTTGAAGGGCGTGTTGGGCTGATCCCCGAGGCCTGTGGTGACCTCATCCATGCTGGGCATGAGGTATTTCTGGAGAAGGGTGCGGGCGAGGCAAGTGGTTTTTCCGATAAGGTATACCAGGCCGTTGGGGTGAAGATTCTTCCGGATGCCAAGAGCATCTATAAAAAAGCCAAGTTGATTGTGAAGGTAAAGGAGCCGGTCGAGCCGGAACTGGGGCTGCTCCAACCGGATCATCTGCTGTTCAGCTTTTTGCATCTGGCGGCTGAACCGGCCTTGAGCAAACACCTGCAGAAGATTGGCCTGACTGCCATTGCCTTTGAAACGGTACAGGAGCCGGATGGGCTGCCGGTATTGGCACCCATGAGTGATATTGCGGGCCGCCTGTCGGTACAGATCGGTACCCATCTGCTGCATCACCCTCAGGGAGGCAAGGGGGTTTTGCTCGGAGGGCTTCCCTGTGCACCACGAGGCAAGGTTGTGATCCTGGGTTCAGGTAATGCCGGGGGCAATGCCGCCCGGGTGGCTGCGGGCCTTGGGGCGGAGGTCACGGTGTTCAGCAACAATCGACAGCAGCTGGCTGCCATGCGGGATATTGGCGATAACGTGACCGCCCTATACTCCTACGCCGAACAGATCGATGCGGCGGTAAAGGAGGCGGATCTGTTGATCGGTGCCGTATTGGTAACGGGGGGGCGGACCCCCCATCTGGTTTCCGCCAAACAGGTGGCTCAGATGGAACCCGGCAGCGTGATTATCGACATCTCGGTGGATCAGGGGGGCTGTATCGAGACCATTCGCCCGACCAATTATGAGAATCCGACCTATGTGGAGTCGGGTGTCATACACTTTGGTGTAACCAATATGCCGGGGGCGGTTCCGCGGAGTGCCTCCCAGGCCCTTTCAGCCGCTCTCATTCCCTATGTAAATGCCTTGGCGGCAGGTAACTGGGAGCAGAACCCCGCCCTTATGCGGGGCGTCAATGTGCGTGATGGCAAGATTGCCCATCCGGCATTGCTATGAAATTAGACGAAATAAGCTACCTAAGTCTATAATCAGTAAAATATTTGTTGGAGAGGCAAGGACCTGCTAAGACGAACCCAGTCGGCTCTGTTGCGTCTGAAAAAGCGTCAATCTAGGCGCGAGGAGTGCAGTTTGGTTATTCCAAATAAACAACGAGCAACAACGAGTGGCGTTTTTTCAGGCGCAACCCGAAGGGCTGGGTCTATTTTTCCGCCCAGCGGCGTTATCATTCGCTCATGTAGAGTGACTACACTTCGCTCATTCTGCCTTGCTGGACGAAAAAATAGTCCCAGCAGAGCTGATTGGGTTCGTCTTAGCAGGTCCTAGATGGCACAAGCCAGTCAGCACGGCATGAATGGGGGGGCATCCGGTATGCATATGGGGCGACGTCTGAGAGAAGGGGCCCTGTTGCTATTGGTGGCAATTGCTGGCTATTTCCTGCTCTCCTTCCTCAGCTATTCACCGGAAGATCCGGGCTGGACCTATATCGGCCCAAGGCAGCAGATAGAGAATGCCGGTGGACCGGTCGGCGCCTGGCTGGCGGATGTCTTCCTTTATCTGTTTGGTTTTCTGGCCTACCTGTTCCCCATTATGGTCGCCTGGAGCGGTTGGCTGCTCTATAAAGAGCGCAATCCGGACGATACGATCAACATTCACCTGCTGGCACTGCGCTGGGCCGGTTTCCTCATTACTCTGGGCGCCGGCAGTGCCCTGGCGGCCATGCATGTCTCCAATTTCCAGGTCCCCTTACAGGCCGGGAGTGGGGGCATCCTGGGGACATTTCTTCAGACCCAATTGGTTGCAGTTTTTAGCGGTGCCGGCAGCAGCCTGCTTCTGCTGGCGCTCTTTCTGAGCGGTTTTACCCTGTTTACCGGCATCTCCTGGTTGACCGTGATGGATGTGCTTGGTGGCCTGACCCTGAACGCATTCCAGTGGTTGAAGGGGTTTGGTGGCCGCCTCGCCGAGGCCCAGGAGGGGCGAAAGGCGCGTCAACAGCGCAGTGAGGCGGTACGGGTTGAGACCGAGAAGAAGGCCAAGCGTAAGCCACCGCGTATCGAACCGGTGATCAAGGAGATCAAGCCCAGCGCCAGGATGGAAAAGGAAAAACAGGCACCGTTGTTCGAGGCCGGTGAGGATACTGAACTGCCGCCCCTTGCCCTGCTGGATGCCGCCCGTGCCAGTGGTCACGGTTATTCCGATGATGCCCTGGAGGCCCTGTCCCGACTGGTCGAGATAAAGCTGCGGGATTTTGGCATCGAGGTCGAGGTAGTGGCGGTCCATCCTGGCCCCGTCATTACCCTGTTCGAACTGCAGCCGGCACCCGGCATCAAGGCATCGCGTATCACCAGCCTGTCCAAGGACCTGGCGCGCGCCTTGTCGACCATCAGCGTGCGGGTGGTGGAGGTGATTCCGGGCAAATCGGTGGTCGGCCTGGAGATCCCCAATGAGCAGCGGGAGATGGTTTATCTCAGTGAAGTGCTCCAATCCGAGGCCTATGACCATGCCAAGGCGCCCCTGACCCTGGCCCTGGGAAAGGACATCGCCGGCAATCCGGTGGTGGCCAATCTGGGCAAAATGCCCCATGCCCTTATCGCCGGTACCACCGGCTCCGGTAAGTCGGTGGCGATCAATGCCATGATCCTGAGCCTACTCTACAAGGCCAGTCCCAAGGATGTGCGCCTGATCATGATCGACCCCAAGATGTTGGAGCTGTCGGTCTATGAGGGCATCCCCCACCTGTTGACCCCCGTGGTGACGGATATGAAAGAGGCCGCCAACGCCCTGCGTTGGTGCGTGGGGGAGATGGAACGGCGTTATCGCCTGATGGCGGCCCTTGGGGTGCGCAACATCGCCGGCTATAACCGCAAGGTGCTGGATGCGGAAAAGGCGGGAGAGCCCCTGCGGGATCCTCTGTTCCAGGCTGTGCCAGGTGCAGAGGGGGAGGCCGCCCTGGCCCCGGAACTGCAGACCCTGCCCTATGTGGTGGTGGTCATCGATGAGCTGGCGGACATGATGATGATCGTGGGCAAGAAGGTGGAGGAGCTGATTGCACGCCTGGCCCAGAAGGCCCGCGCCGCCGGTATCCACCTGCTGCTTGCCACCCAGCGCCCCTCGGTGGATGTGATCACCGGCCTGATCAAGGCCAATATCCCCACAAGAATCGCCTTCCAGGTCTCGGCCCGTGTGGATTCCCGCACCATCCTGGATCAGATGGGGGCGGAGCACCTGTTGGGCAATGGCGATATGCTCTATCTGGCCCCGGGAGGCGGCATCCCCCAGCGCATCCACGGCGCCTTTGTGGATGACAATGAGGTGCATCGGGTGGTCAAGCACCTCAAGAAGACTGGCAAACCGGAATATATCGAAGAGATCCTGATGGAACCCACGGAGGCCATCCCGGGTCTATCGGGAGAGCCTGTGGATACGGAGGATGCTGATCCCCTGTTTGATCAGGCGGTGCAGATTGTGACTGAAAGCCGGCGGGCCTCCATCTCCGGTGTGCAGCGACGATTGAAGATTGGCTATAATCGGGCCGCCCGCATGATCGAGGAGATGGAGCGTATCGGCATCGTCGGCCCGGCGGAGACCAATGGCAACCGTGAGGTGCTGGCACCACCACCGGTACAAGATTAGCGGACCACCAGAGCAGCAACACTTCTAAACCCAATCATCAGTTCATATGAGGTATCCCTTGTACCCACGGTTTCTTATTTTCTGGCTGTTATTGTGCCTGCTGCCCGGGCTTTCCTTGGCTGGGAGCGGCCCGGACCGGTTGAACGCCTTCCTTGAGAATCTGGTGACGCTTCAGGCCCGATTTGAGCAATCCATATTGGACAAGACCCACAGCCGGGCAGAGCGTTTCCAAGGGACATTCTCCCTTAAACGGCCGGGCCAGTTTCGCTGGGATTACCATGAGCCCTATGAGCAGCTGATCGTGGCGGATGGCGACCGCATCTGGGTCTATGACAGTGACCTGGAGCAGGTCAGCAACCGTTCCCAGGAGGATGCCCTGCGGGGCACGCCGGCCCAGCTGTTGAGCGACACCACACCACTGGATGCCAACTTTGAGGTGATCGATCTTGGTGAAAGCCAGGATATGGACTGGGTGGAGCTGATCCCCCGGGATAAGGAGAGCCAGTTCATCCGCATCCTGCTGGCCTTTGTGGGCACGGAGCTTCGCCGCATGGAGATGGCGGACCAGTTTGGCCAGGTGACCCGTTTTCAGTTCTATGACTCCCGGCGTAATCCCGAACTGCCTGATGAACTTTTCGTCTTTGTTCCGCCGGCAGAGTTCGACGTGCTCGAACAATAGTCAGCCATGAGTACTGACGATCTATTTGCCAAGACCGGGGGCGACCCTATACGACCCTTGGCGGATCGGATGCGCCCCCGTGACCTGGATGAGTATCTGGGGCAGACCCACATCATGGGAGGCGGCAAGCCCTTGCGGGAGGCCATCGAGGCGGATCGCCTGCACTCCATGATCTTCTGGGGCCCACCGGGCACCGGCAAGACCACCCTGGCAAGGCTGATTGCCCATCGATCCGGTGCCTGCTTCCTGAGCCTTTCCGCGGTGTTGGCTGGGGTCAAGGACATCCGCCAGGCGGTGGAGCAGGCCAAGGCGGTACGGCAGACGGAAGGGCGGCCCACGGTGCTCTTTATCGATGAGGTGCACCGCTTCAACAAGGCCCAGCAGGATGCCTTCCTGCCCCATGTGGAGGATGGCACCCTGGTGTTCATCGGTGCCACCACGGAAAACCCCTCATTCGAACTCAACAACGCCTTGCTCTCCCGAGCCCGGGTCTATGTGCTCAAAGCCCTTGGCACGGATGATCTACAGCAGATCCTGGAACGCGCCCTCCATGATTCGGAACGTGGGCTTGGCCAGCGGGAACTGCAGCTGGCTCCGGAAGAGTGTCGGCTCATCGCCGAGGCCGCCGATGGCGATGCCCGTCGGGCCTTGAACCTGCTGGAGATCGCGGTGGATCTCAGTGATGGCGGTTCCATCAGTCGTGAGACCGTCGAGGAGGTGGTTTCCGGTGGGGTACGCCGTTTCGATAAGGGCGGTGAAGCCTTTTATGATCAGATCTCCGCCCTGCATAAATCAGTACGGGGTTCGGCCCCGGATGCAGCACTCTACTGGATGTGCCGCATGCTGGACGGGGGCTGCGACCCTATCTATCTTGCCCGGCGCGTGGTGCGCATGGCCTCCGAGGATATCGGCAATGCCGACCCCCGGGCCCTGACCATCGCCCTCAATGCCTGGGAGGTGCAGGAGCGCCTGGGCAGCCCCGAGGGTGAGCTGGCCATTGCCCAGGCCGTTACCTATCTGGCCTGTGCCCCCAAGAGCAATGCGGCCTATATGGCCTTCAAGGCGGCCATGGCGGATGCAAAAAGCCACGGCTCCCTGGAGATTCCCATCCACCTGCGCAATGCCCCCACCAAACTGATGAAGGAGTTGGGTTACGGCAAGGCCTACCGTTATGCCCACGATGAGCCCGAGGCCTATGCGGCGGGGGAGAGCTATTTTCCCGAGGAGATGGGGGAGCCTAGCTACTATGAGCCGGTTGAGCGCGGGCTGGAGATCAAGATTGCAGAAAAACTTGCCCGATTAAGGGCATTGGATCGACAAGCGGGAAAAGGCGGCCAGAAAAACAAAGGGCCATCTCAATGATGGCCCTTGTTTAGACGGAATCTTCGTTGCTGTTATTTTGATTTGGCCACTGCCGGGCGCGGGAAAAGGCGACTGCCAAACAGCAGGAACAGGGCCAACATGACCATCACGGCCTGCACTGCCAGCCCCTCCAGGTTGGGATAGATTCCCAGTAGATCAAAGCGTGGAAAATCCACCGGACTCAGTGTCATCTTGCCGGCCTCTTGTAGGGCGGCGATGCCCTTGCCGGCAAAGATCATGGCCAGCAGAAACATGAAGAGGCCGGTCACCGCAAAGAACTGGCGCAGGGGCAGGCGGGTGCTGTAGCGCAGGATCAGCCAGCCCAGTACGAAAAGCAGCAGTGAGGCCAAGACCAGGCCCGAAAGGATCATGCTGTGGCCATTTTGGTCAGCCTGGATCCACAGGGCCTGATAAAAGAGCACGGTCTCGAACATCTCCCGGTAGACGGCAATGAAGGAGAGGGTGGCCAGGCCCCACAGGGTTCCCTTGCTCAGGGCCTTCTGAATATTGCCTTCGATAAAGCGCTTCCATTGGATTGCGCTGGTTTTGCCATGTAGCCAGAAACCTACGTAGAAGAGCACCGTGGCCGCAAACAGGGCGGCAAAGCCCTCCGTCAGTTCCCGCTGTGCACCGCTGATGTCTATGATGGTGGTAGATGCCAGCCAGGTTAGCCCCCCCATGATCAGCGCAAGGATCAAGCCGCCGTAGAGATAGGGCAGGCCGTCACGGCGTCCGGTTTTGATCAGGAAGGCCCCCAGGGCAGCAAGCACCAGCAGGGCCTCCAGCCCCTCGCGCAGCAGGATAATAAAGGCACCGGTAAAGGCGGCTTCGCCGGAGAGGGTGGTGGAGTCCAGTCGGGTCTGTGCCTGTTTCAGCAGGGCCAGGGTATGTTCGGCATGTGTTTCAAGCGCAGGGATGGGGGCGGCTGTGCGGACCATGGTGCGATAGGCCGTCATGGCCTCTTCAATAGAGAGACGCAACTCGGCATCGACCGTATTCAGGGTGTTCTCGGCCAATTCAAACCCTTCCAGGTAGGCATCAACGGCCACCTTGTAGGCCTGCTCACTCTCCCCAGCCTGTGCCAGGCTGAGGCTTTCCTGTAGTCTGCGCTGGCTGTAGGCCAATGGTGACTCCTGCTGTGTGAACAGTACCCCCGGTTGTGTGCGTAAAAAGGCAACTAGAGCAAGCCCATCCTCGCCGGCTTCTTGTTGCACCTGGGCCGGGGTCAGGGTGGTCAGCGCATCCAGTTGGGCCAGCGGTGAGGCCTCTCCCGCCGCCTGCCAGAGGCCATTTCCCGCCTGCTGTTCCACACTCCTGGTAGCCAGCTGGCCAGTATAGAAGGCCAGACTCCAACGCTCATGCCCACTCAAGCCTGAGAAGGGATTCATTCCCGTCCCTTCAACACCGTAGGTGATGGTGTTGTAGAGTCCGTAGAGGGTACGTTGCAGGTAGCGCTCGCGATCACGAAAATCCGTGGGGGCGGGATCAAGTGACTTGGCCAATGGCCCATCACCCTGGCCGCTAACCCCGTGACAACTGACACAGTTGTCGGCATAGAGACGCTTGGCAAGTTGCAGATCCGGTGTGCGCCTAGGCACTGCTATGATATTGAACCCATTGATAATCTGGAGACGCATACTGGCGGTTAGGGCACTGACAATCGGGGGCTCCACACGGTCAGCGACAAGGCTGATGAGTTTGTCCGCCTGGGCCTGTAACTGCTGTGCCGCTCCACTAGTGGGCAACTGTCCGGCCTGAGACTGAATTGCAGCGGCAAAATCCTGCATCTCCCCATATTCGGCTGGATTGATTACCACACCATCCTTTACTGCCTCTTCATAATCTACGCCTACATAGTCAACGAGTTGTAGCAGCTGTTCCACATCCTCACCGGCTGTGAGGGTGAGGGGAAAGAGGAGGGCAAGAACAAGAATAATGAGCTGTTTCACGACACAGAAACCTTAGTCCGTTAGAAGTGCTCAGAATGATAATCATTATCATTCGCAATGTAAAGCTATTTCCTGTCTTTTTAGTAAGGGCATTAAAGGACTGCGGATTTGGAGTAAGGCGGCATGAGATAGGGCTAAAGGTTTTGTTGTTTAGTGCGATATAGCTCTTGTTGCATAGGGGTTTTTCCTATGCCAACACCTTTATTTGTAACAAGAGCTGGATAGCAAAATAATTAAAAGTAGTCACAACGCATTCACTTTGACTTCCTGTTTGGCTCAGGCGGATGGCTACTCACATGATGTGGCGTTTTCTATTTCTATGAGGGAAAGGATATGGGTTTTCTGAGTAAGCAGATTTTTTGGAAACTATTTCTCCCAGTCGGAGGGCTTTTTGTCGTTGGAATTCTGGTGGCCATGTGGGCCATTCCAGTCGCATATGAAGCGAATGCCCGCCAGGAGGCGATTGATACTGCCAGTAAGACCGTGGAACAGTTCAAGACAATCCGAGCCTATTACACAAAAAACGTCATAAAGAAGGTGCTTGCCGAATCCAGCCTGAAGCCGAGTTTCAATCATAAAACTGAAAAAAATGGTGTACCGCTTCCGGCAACGTTGATTCATGATTTGAGTGAATTGCTTACGGAAAAGGGCACCATGCTTAAACTCTATAGCCCATTTCCCTTCCCAAATCGTCAGGCGCGCAAGTTAGATGACTTTGGGACGGCGGCATGGGGAAAATTGCAAGCGAATCCAGATCAACCTTTTGTCGAAAGTTATGAGGCAGAGGGCAAGACTTGGGTTCGGGTGGGTATCGCCGACACTATGGCCAGTGAGGTCTGCGTTGGCTGCCATAATAGCCATCCACAGACCCCTAAGAATGATTGGGCATTGGGTGATCTTCGGGGCATTCTGGAAGTTAGTGTCCCCATTGATGAGCAGTTGGCCCATGGCCAGATGCTAAGCTATCAGATCGTTGGTGGCATTGTGATTGCCCTGATCTTGATTCTTTTGTCGGCGTGGTTCATATATCGCCTGATGATTCAATCCCGTCTCAATAACCTGGTCGAGGCGCTGGAGAACATTGCAGGTGGTGATGGGGATCTTACCCGCACCATGGCGGAAGAAGGAAATGACGAGGTTGCCCGTATCGGCAAGGCCTTTAACCGCTTCTCGAATAATATGCGCAAGGATATCCAACAGATCTCTGGGGCATCTGAGCATGTCTATCAACTGGTGGAACAACTGAGAGGTATCTATCAATCCACCTCTGACGGCATGCTTAAGCAGCAGTCAGAAACCGATATGGTAGCAACCGCCATGAATCAGATGGCGGCGAGTGTCGATGAGATATCACGTACTGCATCTGCCGCATCCGATGCGGCAAAAAGTGCCGATGAACATGTGGCCGATGGTAAGCAGGTGGTGCAGCAGGCTGAATCATCTATTACAAATCTGGCAGCTCAGGTTGAACAGGTGGCGGAGGTGATCAACCGATTGGAGAATGATAGCGAGAACATTGGTTCAGTTCTTGATGTGATTCGCGGTATTGCTGAACAGACGAATCTGCTGGCATTGAATGCCGCCATTGAGGCCGCACGTGCGGGTGAACAGGGACGCGGATTCGCTGTGGTAGCTGATGAGGTGCGTACCTTGGCGAACCGCACCCAGCAGTCGACGGAAGAGATCCAGAAAATGATTGAGAGCCTACAGGCCGGCAGTAGAAATGCCGTTGAGGCCATGACGCGTGGTCGGGAACAGACCCAATCCAGTGTCGAACACACACGTAAGGTAAGTGAAACGCTGGATGCGATTGCACAGGCGGTATCAAGCATTCATGAGATGAATATGTCTGTAGCCAGTGCTACCGAGGAACAGAGCGCCGTCTCTCAAGAGGTCAATCAGAATATCACCAGTATTCATGATGTGACCACGGACCATGTAGCGTCATCACAGACTGTTTCAGCCACCAATGACCAATTGGCCGCCGTTGCCGAGCAGCTTCATCAAATGGTCAGTCGTTATAAAACTTAAAGTATCGCTATTAAACGGTACTTTTTCAGCCTAAGGAGCCGGCCATCTGTGAAGCAGGTGGCCGGCTTTAGTTTTATATACTATATGACCAATATTGAATTTAGCTGTATCGATATTATTTGATTATGTAGTTTGCGCGAAAAATAAAGGCTTGTTAATATGCGCGCCATTTTATTTAGTCTATGCTGAATAATGATGTTCTTTGGCTAAGATATAATCAAATTTTCCAACTGGGAAAACTCATGGCAAAAACCAAGAATCTTAAACAGCTTGTGTACAGTGCGGAATCGGAGATTCATGGCACTGGTCTGTTTGCAAAAAAACCCATAAAAAAAGGTGAGCACATCGGCACCTATGAGGGGCCAGAAGTTAAGAAAAATGGCACCTATGTGCTGTGGGTATATGAGGAAGATGACAACCCGATCGGGCGCAACGGCAAGAATCTTCTGCGTTACCTTAATCACTCAGTAGCAGGGAATGCCGAGTTTGATGGCTTCGATCTCTACGCCCTAAAGAAAATCAAGCCCCATGATGAGATCACCTTCGACTACAAGGAGTTTGATTGATTAGGTAGGGGGCTGGTGGGCTCTGGTTGCGGCTAACCTAGCTGGGTACAGCGATAACAGGGGACTAGCGGGTGCATCCTGTTGATTCTTTCCTGGTTTATAGTCCTCAATAGCCTCCCATAGCGCGCTACCATCCCATCCCTTGGCATCTTTACTATAGAGCGCCCGCTCAAGCCCTATTATTTCCACCGACGCCCTGTTATCAAGCTGCGCTGCTATTTCACTCAGGTTGTGGGGTGGCAAATCCCCCCATAGTGCCTGACCCCATTCCAATAGGTTATTGCGAGCGGCCAGTGTGTTGTTTTCCATGCAGGCGCGCTTCAGGGCTGCCCGTATCTGTTTTGGTGATTTTCTGGCAGGAGACAGGATTTCAGCAGTGGCATTCTGTTGTAATGATCGTTTTTTATTGTGGCGCCACCAGGCCACTATGGTTACCAGCCAAGCCATTGCAAGGAACAGAGACAACCACTGATAGGGGAAATCCTGTTCGCGGGTAGTTGCTGCCCCCTTGGGCGCTATCTGTGGCAATGATTGATCCGTTAACCCTGGTGTCACCGAGGGTTTGCTTTCCGCTATCACTGGCTGTGGCTGTACCGACCTGCTTTGCTCCACACCGGGGGCGGGCAAGACATTAACATGACGCTCTGGAAGATGGGCCATCTCCAGGCTGTCCGTTTTCGTGTTCCACCAGGCCACTTTAATCCCAGGCAGTGTGAAGTTGCCTGCCATGGTTGGAATGATGGCGATCTTCTCTTCGCGTATGCCTGTGATGCCATTGTTGGCCTTGTGATCCTGCACTGCCGGCTGATCCGGATACTGTTTGAAACTGTCCGGCACCCTCGCATTGATTAAGGGCAGTTGGTTGGAGCTTGCACCTGATGCCTGTAGTCGCAAGGTGCGCGTAATGGGTTCGCCGACAAGGAATTTTTGTTCCTCCTGCGGCCAGTCCTCGGATAGCAGCACTGCAGCCGCAGGCAGCCAGGGCTCACCCTGAGTATCCGCTGCCGGTTTGACTGTGACGCTAATTGATTTTGATCGCCAACGCTTGAGTGGACCCGCTTGGTCAAACACATTGAAGGGGGAGCGATGCCCCCTGCTTTGTTGTTGCAGCACTCGCGCCTGAAAAACAGGGGCTTCAATGACCATATTGCCGCTGTGTTGAGGAAAGATGGCGTAATTGATCTCATTGACTAGATAGCGCTTGCCCTGGCGGCGTGTTTCATAGCTTCGTTCATCACCGAGTTGTTCGATGATGGTATCGGGATCACTGCTTGTAGGCTCGCTCAGATTGGCATCGGCGATATTGACTGATCTGAATAGCCGCACATGATAAATAAGTTGTTGCCGGATATAGGCTGCTTGAGGCTCAACTGACACCTCAAGCCAAATATCATTGCCGCCATTGCCTGATTTGTTTTGCGGCGCTGCCTGTATCTGAAGATTGAGCGGTTGACTACGATCACTTCCAAATGTGATGGTCGGGATCTGAAGTTTGCCGGTGCGCTTGGCCATGAGTGAGAGCAGCCAGCGTGTGTTGCGACTGTAACGACCATTGATCATCTGAATGCTTTGGTTCTGGCTGCGTTGCAGAATCTGAAAGTCCTGTTCCAATGGCGAGAAATCGGGCTCTGCATCGACAGAACCCTCTGCGGTAAAGGTCAACTCAAAGGACTCATCAATGGCAACCGGGTTACGAGACACCTCAGCTGTGATGGTAGCGCCGAAGGATGCAGCCGTATGGAAGAGGGCGCTTAATAAAAGCAACCATCCAAGATGCTTGGCAGTGAAATTTTTGAAGCAATTAATCATCTCTATCATCTGAAAATCTGTCAGCTGGCATGCTATTAAGCTACCAGGGTTGCTGCTCCCGGTTTTTCTTACCCATGTTTCGGTATTGATAATGAAACTTGCGCCGTAGCAGGCCACTGGGGTCATCCGGTATGCGCTTTAGCCACTGTTCCGTAGCGGGATCAACGGTGTTCTTGTTTTCTGCCAATTCGATTGCAGCGGCCTCAGTCTGTTCCGACTCTTCGTGCGGTTCCTTAGCAGAGTCCTGTTCTGCATTGTCAGCCTGTGATGCTTCACTACTGTCAGGTTCTTCAGGCGCCTGATCACTTTCCGCCTGTTGGGATGGTTGTTTCTGTTCTGAAGCGTCATCGTCAGATGCCTGCTGTTGCTGATTATCTTCCTGCGTTTGGGAGTCTGATTCATTCTCACCTTGCTGCTGGTTTTGCTCTCCAGGCTGCTGCTGATCTTCGCTGTTCTCCTGATTATCCCCATTTTCACCAGACTGCTGTTGTTCTTGATTTTGTTGTTGCTGCTGCTCCAACTGCTTCT
>Ga0316190_10001319_pt1 | contig 17847 bp, 26 predicted proteins | sample Eddworburrow2_MG_FD_204929 | JGI IMG/M metagenome (GOLD analysis project Ga0316190, IMG submission 204929) | Coastal sediment microbial communities from Maine, United States - Eddy worm burrow 2 | ecosystem: Environmental > Aquatic > Marine > Coastal > Sediment | place: USA: Maine | collected... | reverse complement strand
TGGAAAGTTCTACGCAGATACTTCACGCGAATTGCTGCAGGATGCAGAACATAAAGTTCTTTAGACCAAATTGGATTCTCATTCATCAATGGATGAGTCATGAGAGAAATATCGCCGTAAGGAGTCATCCATTTTGACACTTTCATGCCAAAATCAGTTTGACCAGGAGCAATATTTATAACACCGTCCAACTGAGCAATCTTATTCAACACACCAATTACAGTATTACCACAAAACGCAATACGCTCGTTTGGCTGACCTTTGATATTACGTTCAAAGATCGTTTGCAGGAAATTATCAATATCTTCCCACTGCGTATTTGTGGTTTGTGAAGACGTGTTGGTTGTGATCTGATTAACAATACCGTCCATTGTGCGGAAAGGTTTGTTATTCAGAGTGCCGATCGTTTTCTTGCCCCATAGAAAAGCTTTTTCGATCTTCTCAGCGTGAAAAACACCTGCGTCTGCCTTGTTTTTGGCAACAACATCACCAGTATGATAGGAAACAGCTTTGGCGGTTCCTGTAGCATCCCAAGAATCACGCATAATCTGCATGTAATTGAAACGCGGGTAACCAACATTCGCAATTGAAGTAGGTTTAGAACTTCCTTCCTCGTGTGCAGTTGTAATAATCTGGACTTTGTCAGTCGCAGAAATCGAGGTATTGGTTGTACCACCAAAACCACGAGTCACAGTCGCAACAAGTCCAGAAATAGACTCGATGAAAATGTATTCACCAGTGCCTTGATTTAGAATCAGCATTCCGGCAAGCAATTCTGAAATATCAGCAGCAGAAAAATTCAACGAGGGGCCAGTGCCTGCGGCATTAGTTACAGTGAGATAGCCAGCAAGATGGTTTTCTTCAAACCAAGTTGTGACTACGGATTTAACATCTGAAGAATTCATTCCAGATGAGAGTGCCAGAAGCGGCGCAGAACCTGTTGGGTGAACCTGCAAAATTGCTGACGCAAAATCACCTTTGGGAGTACCTGCAATATTCTGGTCAGAAGCGAAAACGCCTTTCACGGCCATGGTGTACCTCTCAGTTTATTTTATCAAAGTTGGTTTAGGTTTTACCGGTTAAAACGTCAAGCCAATCATCGTGGCTTTCTTTTCCGCTATTATTATCTTGTCCAGATCCAGGGAACTGCGGATTCCCAGAATTGCTGTTTGGTGGTTGCGAACTCGAACCCATTTTGTCAAAGAAAGCTTTGACACCCTCAATCGCTTGTTCTGTCGAGGATGAATTTTTTAATGCTTGTGTTAGTACGGCTTTTGCTACAGGCGCAATATCTGCATCTGAGGTAAAAGGCAAAGCTTTGTTCATTTCGGCAACGGCCATATTAGAATTTACGGACGCATTTGCATTTGCAGTTGCTTCTTCAGTGACCTTTGCAATTTTAGCATCCATGATGCTATTCATATCTTTCATCGCCGCCTGATATGCATTCGCGCTTGCAGTTGCTAAAGCTGCATCAAACGATTCCGTTTTGTTCTCACGCATATCTTCCATGATTTGCGCTGAATTAATACCATCAGTCAACTTCAAACTTTCAATGTGCGCCGTCATTTGTTCAGCAGGCGTTTTTGGTTCTGGCTGATTAATAACTTTAACAGTTTGTGGTTCACTGCTATTATTTGCATCACTCTTATCTTTATTATCCCAAAACGACGTGTTAGCGTCAACGTTATTCGCGTTGTTATTGTCATTGTTACTGTTGTTTTGCGAATTGTTTGCGTTTTGATCCGAACTATTGTTATTCGAATCGGTGTTTTTGTTGCTGTTGTCGTTACCGCCGTTTCCAAAAACAGTGTCTAAAAAGCTCATGATAATTACCTCAATGGTGTAATAGGAGTTATGTGTCTAAAGAATCTTTTGTTATCTTAATCAAAGCAAGCACGTTGTTGATGTAAGAAATTTCAGTTTTTAATTCTGCAAGTTTGCGCAAAAACTGTGCATCTGTTTCCTCCGCTGTTCTAAATGAGGCTAAATACGCTTGCTCTGCGCGCACTTTTTCTAGCACAAATAGTTGTTGAACAGCTGGATTCAAAAACGCCTCAGAAAGAAGCATTTGCATGTTTGAATCCAGCTGTTTTACTGTGCGTTCGATCATGCTTGTTGTGCAGCCGCTTGGCCACCGCCCTGTTGCTTCGCCATGGCCGCCTGCAATAATTGAAACGCCATATCTTTTTGCTCAGGAGGCAATTTATCAATTTCAGATTTGAATTTAAATTGGGAAAAATCCGTCCGATCACCCAACATTGAAGTCCAATAATTGATAATCGCCGTGACGTCCATTTGCTGTGATGCTTGTTGCGATTGAACAATCGTGTTTAAAACTTCTTTGATCGACATGATCATTGATAATTTATCGAGACCTTGTAAACCTTCAGATATTTGAAACTCTAGCCGTGTATCTCGAAATTCTGCAGGATTAATCGCAACTAATTCACCTTCAGGAGTTATTAACTCTGCAGATTGCTGATACTGCAGAATGTTATACATCTGCATGCGATTGACCAAATTCAAACCTTGGTCATAAATTACACGGGCAATTTTCAAATTTCTCCGATTGGCTCCTTGAACTGTGGCTGCTGACTGATATTGTGTTGCACGATCCAAACCAGCAACTTGGCGTAAAATATCAGTTGGTAGAATCTTCTGCATCATGTCCGACATCGCGCTGATGTTGTTAAGCATTGCATTTGTTTCTGGTGTATCATTCACAAAACGTAATGCTTTATTTAAATCTGCGTCTGGTGGCGCATTGACAGAAATTTTCCCTCCAGTTGGATCGTAATTGTCATCAAGATCAACAACGTTTTTATTGTAAAACAATAAACCATATAAAGCTTTCCTGTGCGATTTTGTCATAACATTTAACTGGAAAGACGCGAAAGTCTGGAACGCGTTTAATAATTCAGCGTATGATTTTGTATCGTGTGTAAAACCATCATCCCAAGGCATTGAAATACCGACAGGCAACATACCATGTGCATTATTCATTTTTTCGGCATACACAACACGCGTAGAATTGAGTACACGAAAACGCCAAATTTCAAATTTATCATCGGTAGATAATGCGAAGTTCTTCGGGTTGACCCAGATGTGCATTTCGATTATTTCATTATTCGGCACACTTTCTTTTGCTGCGCCTTGCGATAACATCGAAATGAAATCCGTATCCGCATTTGTGTTTTTACCGGACCTAATGGCTGGACGAGATTCGTAATAATTAGTAAACGTAGTTGCAGGAGACAGCGCACCTTCTGTATTAAACAGTTCTTTTTCCAGTGTTTGTTTTTTCAAACGAAACGTTGTGGCTGTTTTACATGTGGCAAAAAACTCACCCTCACTAGCCAATTTAGTTGGTGGAACTGAACTGTCATAAAAGAAATTATACACATCAATTACGTCTAATTTGTTACCTGCGTACACAACTTGTGGAGTAACTACAGGTGCTGTTCGCGCCTCGTTGTTAGTTAATTTATTTCCATACACCTTATGCCAGGAAGGAATTAACCCAGAAAAGTTATACTTTAATGCGTCAAACAGAAATTTACCAACCTCTGTGATATGAGAAAATTGCTGCGCGTTTTCATTCATGACAGCAGAAAAAGCCGTAGCGACTGCTTGTTTTTCGCGTTCCGCAATTGCAGAGTAAAGACCCGCGTCGTTTTGAATTACTTCAGATAAAAAAGTAGTCGCTTCATCTAAACTTGTGAGTGTCATTGGTAAACTGGATTCGACAGGCTTAATTCCATAACCTTTTTCGTTATCGTTTTCGCGTTTCTGGTCGCCCTCATCCAAAACCAAATAGCCGTAAACAGCTTTATCAATAACGGCAAACTTTTCAACTTGTCTGTCACGCAAATCTTTTGCCAGCACCATACGTTCCATAATATGATCAAGCAGCTTTTTGTGGTTTGTTTTCGATAATGTTATCTTCTCAGCTACTGGAAAACGTTCTGCTTTTGCACGTGCCATGATTTAATCCTTACAGAGTTGATAAGAGTTTTGTGTCTGACTTTCGGTTTTCACTTGGTAGATGCGCATTATTAAATATAAATATCTGTCTAACATTTGCGGGCCGTAAGCTGCTGCATCTATGTAATCATCGTTATTATGTTTTTTATCTGGGCGATAAGTTAGTAACTGCTGAGTTATAAAAAAGTCACCTTCATTAATCGCGTATTCTTTGGCTTTTACCATCGCAGCCCAACCGATAATTCTTTGGGCTTTTCTTCCTGAGGCTGCTAGAGGAACAAACGTAATTCCATGATCACCTTCTTGTGGAATATTATTCCGTAAGCATTCGTGACGCCAAACGTGTTTCAAACTTGCTTGATATGCAACATCTTCGATGCCTACAGTTAAAATACGCCAATAATTAGCTAACTCGATTAACTCCCAGAATAACGCAATCGGGTCGATACCTTTGAAACCTTTATACTGCACAACTTGCCAACAACCATTTTCGCCAGCTTCCTCAACGAAACCGTGAACACAGATTACAGTTTCGTGAGCATATGTGGCTTCTGAAATTGCCAAATCGATTGTTACGAAACCGAATTTAATATCTTCAGGCCCGCGATCTGGTTGATAATAAATTTCTTCTGCTTTGATTATTCCACGCCCGCCAGCAGTTGGCATATTCATCATTTCAGCAAACCAAACATCTGCCATGCCAGCTTCTTTATATTCGGTATAATCTTGTTTTAGTTTCTCAATCGGCCACGCGTCAGGCCAAAGAGGCAAGCCGTTTTTTAGCAAACAACCATAAACACGAGAATGCCAAAAACGCGATTGGCAATGTTCAGCGATTAAAGTTTCGTTTTCTGTTAAGTTTCCGATGTGGATGATTTTGTGATCGAATTTGTTGAGGCATTTTTTAAACGGACCGTAAAACCACTTTTTAAGTTTTTGAAAAAGCTCTGGTGTGGCGTTATTAACGGAGTCTTCGATATCATCACATACCGCCAACTGGGGACGCTGGTGAAGTACGTTAATTCCTCGGACTTGCATTCCAGCACCATGTGCTCGCAGGATACAAGTTTTCTCGCCAAGTTTGAATACATAAATCCCCTTCCCATCTTGTCGAGTGATAAATTCAATCTCACCGAATACAGCTTTAAAATTTTCGCACAAGAAAAAATTAATAATGTCATTTGTTGACGGTATCGAAATTGAAACCGTGTTTGACATGTATAAGATAAAATTATACTTCGAGAATAAAAAATACCAAACACAGGCCAATTTCGCTAATGTGGTTTTCGCATGATCCCGAGGAACTGCACACGCAAACTGGTCAACATCGGATTCTACCATTAAGTCAAACAATTCAGGGTGAAAATCAGGAACAGGATATAATAATTCATCGCCCAAGAAAAAGTTAATTAAAAATTCAGCATCGTGTTCTAATGCGTATTTTATCTCAGGTACAGATATCTGAACTGCTGATTGTTCAATCATGTTACAGGTAAAGAATTAAGAGGAACAAACTCAGGTAATTCTTCACTTACTTGTTCAACTCGTTCATCTGCATGGGGAATGTGTAATAAATCTTGGACACATTTAGGTGCTAGAAAGTTAACTGATTTCTTTTGGTTTACTAAACTTTTATTTTCATTTTTATTACCCAAAACAGCATTTCCCTGCAACTGTTGGACGAAAGTATTGTTTAAAATAACAACAGCTTTTAAACCGCCAGCTGCCGTTGCAATTGGGTTATTCCTGTGATTCCCTCGACGCTGTGCTTTGTTTGCCAGGGCCGCCGCTTTTAGGGCAAATTCTGGATCTGGATCTGCATCCAGATGCTCAAGAACCTTATTAATTCCTAACGCTTCAATGCCATCCCAACCAGAATTAACTAACTCCTGCTGTTCAAACTGTTCATTCGCTACAACTTCTTCAATTTTTAAAAAATCGTCTGATTTAAAAATCTGCGATAACCGACTTTCTGACAAATTGGTGGCGACAGCAATCTCAACAGCCTGCATTCCTGCAGATCGCATACGGGCTAGTTTTTCTAGCTGCGGTTGATTTTTAATTTCATTGCTCATTGGGCCACCTCCACAATTAGATCACGTTATTCACGACGCTTCTGTGTTTCTTCTTTCAACTCATCACCAACTTCCTTTCCAACTTTCAGCAAAACCGTCACCAACACAAAAATAAATAAGCCCAAAACGCCAGCCTGTAAAAAGAACCCAATCAATCCGTCAATAAATGTAAGCATGTCAATCATCCGGCCAAGTACATATCATATAAATACCTACACCACAATATAATACGAAACAAATAGTAAGCGTTGTCATGTCGATTCCAAAAAGTTTAGAAAAAATGTGAGTGTGACAATTTATAGGGTGGTGGCCTGTAAAAAAATAGGGGGTAAGTACCCCCCTTTGTAAAAACATTATTTCTGTAGGGTTATTATACAGCTTGGTTCTGTACGAGTGATGGTATCAGCTCACGTCCTGCTGTTGTCAGGATGAGACGACAACCGGATTTCTGTCTGTTAGTTGTTATATAACCACGACGCAACAGGGGATAAGCCGAAGATAGCTTGCATTCACGTAGTATATCCATGTCACCTGTTGCTATTGCTAGCAGTGCTGTGATTTCTGCGTCGTTCAGTGGTTGAGTTGTTTGGTGTTGAGTCATTATGCAACCTCCACAGGTTGCGTATCTACACGCAAAGCTTCTAAATCACAACCAAAATATATATGACAAATTTCATTGCAAAGATAAATATCCTGTTGTAGCTCAGATCCAACATCATGCAGTAAAAATTCCTCTATACTTCCCCGCAATTCCATTTCTGCCGCTGATAAAGCAGCAACATTTTCCGCTATCTGGTTAAGTTGTTTTCTGCGTTTATTTATGTGATTCATTTTGAATACTCTCTTTGGTTGTGGTGTGTATTGAAAGTATAAGATAGTATTTAAAATAAGTCAAGGATTAAATGTGAAAAAAGGAAAAGCCCCCACAATTGAGGGCTAATCCATTTCAGCAGAAATTAAACCAGTTGATCGATGTCAGTCAAATCGACGTCCTTCATATCGATGGTTTCAGTATCGCGTGTTGATACCCAATGACGCAAACCAGATACGTCAATGTTGTCCTTTTCAGCATGGGCAATCATTGAGTTAAGAACTGCAACCCAATTGGCTTGCGGCAAGCGTGGGTACTGCTGTTCGGCAAATGAAGCAGATGCCAGGATTTGACGCAACAGAGCTTTAGACATCAGTTTCAAGCCTTTCTTCTTCAGTGCTTTAACAAAGAGAGTTGCTACGTGGTTGAAACCAGCCAAACCAGATGCACGGGACGAGGTGCAAAAGTCAACGATTGAGAGTGGGATGGATGTTAGTTGACCTTCTTTCTGTTTGCATGAGGCTGCAACTTGACGCACAAGGTTGTCCAGGGTTTGCTTGCGGATAAACGCTTGCCCTTCTGGTTTTTCGAGAATGGCCTCAAAATCTGGAATGGCGGCAATCGCTACACCTTTGGTCACATTCCCGAAACCTTCCACGCGCTCTGTCAGTGGGATGATTGCTAGACCGTGTGTTTCGGGGAAGTCTTCATCAGGGTTGAAATTCAGAACTGGATCGAGTTCATTTTCAGCGCAGACAGCAATAACAGTCCCCATTGCTTCCTGCGCGGCATCCATTGCGGTTGATGGAAAATACTGGCGGGCTACATCTTGCAGTTGCTCGGCTGGTGTTTTGGTTGCTGGTGCTTGTGGCGCTTCTTGATTTGATCCTGCTTGCGTGTTGTCGGCTAGTTGGTTCATTTGATTGATTCCTTAAAGTGTTTAATTGGTTTGCTGAAAAGAGCGGAAACGGTTTCCCCACTCACAATACTAGTCTAGCACGGGGTTGGAATCTGTCAAGGGTTATATATAAAGGAGTAAAGGAATAACAAGGGGATAACAAAGGAATAACAAGTGCAATATCATAACAGGTTACATTACAGATTGAGTAACAGATTACACCTCAGGATAACCGGTCACGCCTACCCCTTTGAACCTCCTAATCCACCACTTTTCAGATCTCCCAACAAATCTATTGCGCACTGCTATTTATATCTAGTTATGCGTACTGTATTTAGTATAGCCAGTATATTGTGTATGTATTAGTAGGTATACCTATAAAAAATTTGAGGAGGGGGGTATAGTTTGAACTAATTGGATAAGTGTTTTAGGGGATAAATAATAATAGGTGGTTTAGATTTAAAAGTGAACAAATGGGGGTTGGTTGAATTAGGAGGTCTGGAGGGTAGGGAAGGCTAGGCGGGTGTGGTGTGTTATCTGTTATGTAATGTTAGGCGTAATGTTAGTGGTTATGTAATGTGTGATGTAATGTGAATTGTTATAGGGCTGTAATCGGTTATGTTTTGGATTGTGTTTTTGGGTATGTATATATAAAGGAGTATGGAGAAAGTAGGGTTGAATTAGAGGTTGACATCATGGAAGGGATCTGGTATACTGGGTTACTGTAATAGAAATAAATGTGCATGAAAGTTTTAATCGACTAATTACACTCTAGCAATTCTGACAGAATCAACGGGTGTTAACTTAAAGGTAATGAGATGAAATTTGAACAGCTACGAAACGCAATAAAACTGAAAGAAAAAGAATTCGATAAACCACGTACTGATATGCTTACAGGGCAAAATCTGAATTCTGTTGATGAACAGGAACAAGATGAACAAACAGAAGCTATCATCCAACAGTTGAAAAACAAGAAAAAAATAGCTGAATTCCACAATCCCGATAACCCGGGCAAGTTTTTGCAAGCTGAGAAGAAAAAGAAAAATAAAGCTTTTATAAAGGAAATGGAAGAAAACCCTGATGTAATGGGGATGGTGCAAGAGATTTGCAAGACAGAGAATAAAGCACTAGAGAATAAATTAGCAAAAGCGGCCAAAGCTGAAGAATTAGCAACTTTGTTCACTGCGCATGATGTGAATTTTCAGCCGTTAATGCAAAGTTACTGTTGTAAAACTGGCAGATATTTGCACAATGTGGATTTAGCGCAATTGCAGCGAGTGGTTAATATCTTAGGCAGGGAAAGAGGGCTAGAGGTTTTAAGACTAAACGCTGTACAGAATACTAGTTTAGAATGGTTACACACAGAGCCAGAGACATTAAATAAATTAATGATTAACGACTGTACAGGGTATTTTGTTTATTGTACGTCGTTAATGTTTCAGACAGAATATACAATTGCTTCCAATGCAGGCACAAGTGCGCCGAATGTTAGTAATAAAAACTTTGATGAGTTAGATTCTTTATTAAACTCTCTTCCTGATTTTGGAACGCAAGCAGGAACAACAGAAGAATTAAACTTTCACGCATTGCCGGTAAAAGATCAAACAAGATACAATAATCTAATGGATAAAGTATCAGCCAGAGAAAATCTGGAGTTGTTAAACGATAATGTTTTAGTAATGCAAGCGAATGAGTTAATGCGTAGGTTGCTAGGTTTAGCGAGTGCAAGCAATATTGCCAAGATGGGCATTTTTCAATCTGTAACCTTGGAAGGAATTACTGATTCCAGACTCGCACTGATTGGATTTATTGCAGAATTACAAGCTACGCTTAAGACTGTGTTTATCCAGTTTTTCCGTGGGATGCATTATACAAAAGCAGAGTTTGTTATTGATCGGTTACGCACTAGAACAATAACCGCGCAGAATATAGCAGCAATTAAAGCAGAGTTTAAAGGGCGGTCTAATTTTCACAAACAACCCAAAATTAAAAACTTAACTGATAAACAAAAACAAGAAGCGGCAATTTTAAATGATTTAATGAATTTTTGGGATGAGCAAATCGAAACAGGAAGTAATGTTGACGAGGCAATGGAACAAACTGATGAGCTACTGGGTTGTGTATTTGATTTGGAAGAAAAGCCGAAAAATAGACAAACAGATAGCACAAGCAGCGAAGCCAAACCGTTAAATATAAAAACTGTAAAACTCGGTGATAAAAACCTAGAAGCACAGCCACATATCGCAGAACAGTTTAAGCATAATTCGAGTGAAATATTAAAACAAATTAAAAAAGCTGAGAAACCGAAAAGTTTCAAGCTGGATGTAAAAAAGAATGTAGGTTTTAAATTGAAATTAAATAAGGAGTAATGAAATGCCGACAATTTTGCAAGCAAGCCCAAAACACGTACAGGATGAATTAGAAGCCTGCAAATTTGCTGATTATTTAAACCAAATAAAAGCAATCAAAGCAAAACAACTTGCGATATTCTGCGAAAATGGTTTATTAGACCATGCTACATGGTGCAAAAAAGGCAAGCCCCAACTGTGGGAAAGCGTCGAAGTTTTGGAATATGCGCAGAATATTTATGAAGTGTGGCTAGATGGTGCATATGGGTATATGGCCGTTTTTATAAATGGAAAACTGACAGCAATCAGTAAAAAGGCTGTGTACCTAAATGATGTAGTAGTCTTGAACAAGCACCTTTGTGAAATTAACCGCTGCATTTGGGCGAACATCGAAGCATAAACCTGAAAGGAATAAATTAAATGAAAAAACCTTATACGAGCTGTGTCGGCAATGACAGAAAATTTTATGTTAACGGCCCCGGAGATGGTTGCGGATATTACTCGGGCACGTTGTGGCCAGAGCTTAGAAATACAGAAGAAGCAACAAACAAAAAATGTGCCACGTTTGCAAATATTGGCTATGAACAAGGATACTTGCAAGCACAAAAGGATATGCGAAAAGCTTTCGGAATCAAAGCATAACTTTTTTATTTAACTGAATGAGGTAATACGATGAAACTCAACTTCTCACCTGATGTAGCAATAGTTGCAGCTATTCATGAAACTTTGCACACCAACACAAAACCAAAAAAGCCAAACAAAAAATATTATAAACATTGTGACGGATATCCAGGCATTAAAAAACATCGCGCAAAAAGAAAGCTAAAGAATAAACGCGCAGCACAAGCAAGAAAGCTTAATCGGAGTTAATTATTATGCATATCAGCACACAAATACTTTTTGTTGTTTCCCTGCTTTATTTAGTCGCTGCATTCATTGATTATCACTGGTTTAATTCAGCAATTGTTTGCAAATTTAACAAACAAATTCAACAGCTAAAAACAATTATTTTTCTTGCTTGGATTATTAATGCAATAATCCATATAATTTATTTTGAGAATTAATCATGAAACTAAAACTTAAAGATTTAAAAAAGGCAAAATCCAAACCTTTGTCTTTAAAACCCAAAACGAAACCTGTACACCACTTGCAGGAAACTGACAAAATAATTAGAGGTTCGGGGATCAATTTAAAAACCGCAAAACAATCTGATAAAGATCAGGAGAGATTGCGACAAGAATCTTATAATTATGCAGAAACGCATAAGGATGAAATTGGGGAGTTATTGCGTTTAAATCTCCCAACTTCATTATTAAACACAGATCAAGTTTTGGGCGAGGCACAACAGGCTGCTGTTGACGGTTTATTAAACCAGCAATATGGTTGTGTTGTTGGGCAGGCCGGAGTGGGCAAAACTACAACAGTGAAAGCTATCGTTTCCTCAATGCTTCCCACAATTCCAATTATCAACATGAATGAAGCGCGCTTAATGCAGCAAAAAACAGAAACAGAAGACTTAAATATCTCACTATGTCTAGTTTCTTTTATGGGCAAATCGGTACAGCAAATTAAGCGCGCAATGCCTGAAGAATATCATCCATTATGCCAGACTATCCATTCTTGCTTAGGTTATGCGCCGGAAATTATAGAAACTTTGGACGAAAACGGTAATTTAACAGAGAAAAAACTCTTTCGCCCAACTTTCACAGCTTTAAACAAACTACCATATAAAGTCTGCTTGGTTGACGAGGCTGGCACGGTTCCAGTTCATTTGTGGAATGAGTTAATCGCCGCGCTTCCAGTAGATTGTCGTATTATCTTAATGGGCGATTTGAACCAGCTTCCCCCAGTATCTGGCAAGTCTATCTTAGGTTATGCAATTTCAGCGTGGCCTACATTTGTACTTGATAAAATTTACAGAAACGCTGGTCAAATCGTTATTAACGCGGATAAAATAATTCACGGCATGAAACCAGTGTCAGATCCTAAGACATTCATTGTCAAAACTGTGCCAGATTCAGGATTTGCGGCCTTCCAGCAATCTGTGGGAATAATCCAAGCGCTACACAAAAAAGGTTTATTCGATCCTTTGCGTGATGCTTTTATCGTGCCGCAAAACAAAGACACATTGGGGCAAGAAGCGTTCAACGAAAAATTAGTGCGCTATTTTAATCCCACGCGGAAAATCGAAAATATTGCGGTTAATCCCCCGATTGTAGTTTCAGCAGGCTATCAACATTTTACATATGCCGTCGGCGATAAAGTGATGGTATTGTCGAATGATAGAGAATTAGGTTTAACAAACGGCATGATAGGCGTAGTTAAAGAATTAATCCCGAATGCTAAATTCAAAGGTGAATCTGTTGCCGATGATGCACTAAAAAATGTTAATCTAATGCAGGAATGTCTCGATTTAACTAATTTAGAGGAAGAGATTAAATCGCAAAAAGCAGAGATTGAGGAATTAGAAGAAGCAGAACGACAAGCCTCGCATATAATGGTTGTAAAATATCAACATGTTGAGGATGAAGTTAGCTATACCACGACGGGTTCTTATCGAAAGATAACGCATTCCTATGCAATGACTTGTCACAAATCACAGGGTTCTGAATATGAAACAGTTGTCGTTCTATGTCATTCTTCTAATCTCAATATGCTCTCCCGCGAATGGTTATATACTGCTGTAACTCGTGCGCAGAAACGGGTTGTTTTGCTAGTGAACCACCGTGGGTTGACTCAAGCAGTTAATCGCCAGTTGATCAAAGGTAAAACGCTGGAAGAAAAAGCGAAGAATTATATTATTAAATCTGGGGCTGTTATGAAAAATGGGAAAGCGGCGGCTCCGAATTTGCCTGAAAGAAGGAGAGTTTAAATGTTACGCATTACATTCAAGAAACATGAACGAAAAAATGTAGACTACTGGTGTGTTTTTATTTACAACGTCAAAAATGACGTAAAGCTTTTATTTTGTAGTGAAAGTGAAACGCTAGCAAAAGAAGAATTAACTAAATGGGCTACTTTTTTCGGTTGCAACGAGGGTGGAGAATAAAATGACTAATCAATTAGTAGACAAAGAAAATCCAATCTTAAAACGCACAGCCCTAGAAGTACCTCACCGAGAAAACAAAATCAATCTAATCCACGGCATGATCCAAGTGATGAAAAAGCGCGGTGGAATTGGATTGGCCGCGCCGCAAGTGGGCATTTCTCAACGTGTAATTATTATCCGTTTTGGTGATGATGCGCAGGAAATTATAAACCCTGTAATTATAAAACGATACGGAGGCCAAAGTTCACAAATGGAGGGCTGCTTATCGTTCCCAAATCAGGAAGTAAAAAAGAAACGCTACAAACGTATAAAAGTTGAGGGCTATGATTTAGATTGGCAGCGTGTCAGCTTGAAACTTTCTGGTTTAGAGGCGCGTTGTGTGCAGCATGCGGTTGATCATTTGAATGGGATAACGATAAAATAAATCACAATGATTAAACAATATCCAGTCAGCATTGCGCAACAAAATGAATGCCAAAAAGCATTACAGCAGCAAAAATTTAATGCGCAACACCCACAAGTACAAGCATTTATACAAACTCATAAATGCGATTTATGTAATGACGGCTTGTGGGTGTCGTTTTCAAAAATAGAAATCACAGAGAAACAGTACTGTGTAGAATGCGCGCTTTTGATTGCTGAGTTTCCAAACAAGTTTGGTGTTTTTAGATTTGATACGGAAAAAATAACTGCGCTACGACAACCAGAAAGACAAGGCTGTTTCTCGCAGAAAGTTAATTTTTATTTTCAAAAACTGGATGCGTTTTTCACAAGCAGAATCTTTAACGATTACGAATGAGGATTAATCCGATGAAATATATTTGCATAATAAATTTCGGAAACCAGCAAGAAATCTTTGTGTTTCCGAAAACAATTAATCATGCCTATATGGCTGATCTCTTACATTGTCCAGTTATTTCAGCTGGTTTTGTATCAATAGCTAATATGTGTTTTGGCGAAAGTTTAACGCTTGATTTAAAATCTCGTGGCCAAATTGACACAGACATTCTAGCAAAACAATTCTTAGTATAACTGAAGAAACCCCTTGACATTCATTGAATAGTATGATATACTATTTGCCACAAAACAGGAATTCGGAAAATGCCAGAAAATAAACCTGAAGAAGAAATATTAAGCGACATTGATTTTGATATGTCACTGTTTGAGGAAGATGCTGAGACAGAAAGTGATGTTTTAGAAACAGCAAAACAAACAGCATCGATACAACGATTAAAACCCAAAGTACAATTGCTGCATTTTCTGGAAGATGTAAAAATGGATGAAGAATTTGACTTTCGTTTTGTTGGTTCTATGCCAGAAGCTAAAGCGTACATTCATGCAATGCGAGTTGAACTTTCGAGATTGCGTGATAAAGTTCGAAAAATGGGTAAACGTAATATCGTTTTTAGTGTTGTAGTTGTTTCAGTTATTAGAGAAAACGCATCAGGTAATTTACTTATCACATTAAAAAGAACTCAACAGAAAGAAAACACTGCGGCACCAATTTCATCCGCTGTACTTGACGCATTAACTGGAGAATAGGGCGATGGCTTTAACTGTCAAAGATTTGTTGAAGAAAAAAGAAGAAAAGAAATCAGTTGTGCAAGCTGAAGAAATTACAGATGCTGTTAATGATGTGATGGGTGCGCTGGCTGATAAAGTTGAAACTGAACCACCGAAGGCATTGACGCCAATGCAAAAATTGGCGAATACGTTGGCGAAGAATCAGTCAAAAGCACGTAAAGGAATTCAACAAACCCCACAAGCAGCCAGTGCAGGAAAAGAATTAATTGGTGCGCGTCCTGATCTTGTCGTCACAGATGACATTCTCGAACAGACAACACCAGCACGCACAAACCAGCAAATGCAAAACCCAACAATGGAAGACGTTTCCAACTACGTCTTTGAAGAGCAGCCAGAAGAATCAACTTTGGAAATAACCAACAAATTTGATGAGCTGCTTGAGTCATTAGTTACTGCCACAGGTAATGACATCCCTGATTTGTTAGCTAAAAATCTAGAGTTCATTAAAGAACACGCCTTCCTTGCTGAGATTTTAAAACCTGAATCAATCGGCCATTTGTGTAATGCTATGCGTAAATCATACGGGCATGTTGTGCAAGCGAAGAATGAGAGGACGAAAAAAACTTCAGCCAGAGCGAAGAAAGAGAATGCTGTCATGGATTCATTAGCTTCTATTGATTTTGGTTTCTGAGCCAATTATGAAAAACACAATTGAAGAAAATTGGCTTTCTTACAAAGAAGCTGTTATTCCTGCAACAGCTTCAACCATTCAAATAGAAGAAACAAAGAAAGCGTTTTTTGCTGGAGCACATTCGATGTTATACATCCTTTGTTGCGAAGAAAATAAAGACATGGCAGATGAAGCTTTTGCTGAATTAATGTGTGGCTTGAATGATGAAATCGAAATGTTTATTAACTGCGTTAAAGCTGGAGAAATAAATGTCAACAAATTATCCAGCTGATGTGCTAGAAATCTCGCACTCAACAATGAACATGTTTCATTCGTGCCCGAGAAAATTAGAGTTCTCCAAATTCTTTTCTTACAATTTGCGCAGTAACTCATTAGCTGGTGACGGCGGCAACGCAATTCATTTAGGCGTCGGTGAATATTTAATCTCGCGTGACAAACAAAAAGCTATTATCACTTTCATGCTTGCGTACCCGATTCACTTATGCACAAATCCCACGTGGAACTGGTCACTCGAAGCTGCTTATGGGGCATTTCTCTCAGTCATTTCTTTCCTCGATTCGCGTCCTGATTTAGAACTCGCAATGATCGAAGATGCAAATGGCGTACCGCAACCAGCAGTGGAAGTGCCATTTTTAATCAACGTTGAACATGGCATAGCAAACTTTCTCAAAGTTGTTTACCGTGGTTTTATCGATTTAGTATTCTACGATAGAATTAATAATAACTATTTCGTAATTGATTTGAAAAACACAGCCAGAAAGATAACTGACTTTGATTCTGTCTACCATTACGACACACAATGCACACCGTATGCTTTGGTTTTACAACGCGCATTGGGATTAGAATTAAATTCTTTGCAAACGAATTACCTAGTGCAACCTGTAGAACTATCCCCACCACAACCTTATTTTTTAGAGTTTGAAAAAACAGCACAAGACGTACAAGAATGGGCACAAGATTTGTTAATGGATTTAAATACAATGAGTGTGTATTATAATTCAAAATGGTTTCCACGCAGATCAGCCAGTTGTTTTGGGTTTAATCGCAGATGCAAATTCTTTTCTCTTTGTGGCACGAAGAAAATGGAGACGATGAAAATGATATTGGCTGGCATGGAGAAGCCGAAGCCCATGGAATTTGAGCCTTGGATTACACTTGATCTTGAGTTGGCTGCTTAGTTGTGTTGGAGAATTTCACACAGATGAATGCGGAACAACAAACACTTACTGAAACCTTTGGAGTTATCAGCATGAACAATGAACAAACACCACAACAGTTCATCAAAATAACTTGTGGAGCAACGCACACTTGGTATGCAAACGAAAAGGGTTTAGTTTGTCCTTTACAACGAGTGCAAGATTCTGCCAGTTACTTTATTGTAAACTCTAATGACAGAGAACGTGTCGCAAAATGCGACGCAATCCTCTGCGCATCTGACGGTGGCAGTCTAAAAGAACAAACTGCAATTGATGCAACTTTAGAAGCGCGAGGTGATCGATACGGTAAGTTTGACGGACATGCTGAAATAACGCAAGCTATTAAGCATGCGATGATTTACTCTGAAACATCAAAATGGCATCAATTATCTGACGATAAAAAAGAAACACTTGAAATGATTGCCCACAAAATCGGGCGCATTCTCAACGGCGACCCTGATTACATCGACAACTGGCATGACATTCAAGGTTACGCAAAATTAGTTGAAGACATTTTACAAAAGGAACAATCTAATGATGACAAGTAAACAAATCAAATTGCGTCTCCAAATTCTACTCGCTGTTATCTGCATCGCTGGTATTGCGCACTGGTTTGAGGTTGAAACATTCAAACCAACAACTGTAGAATTCCCTGTACAACTTAATGAGTTGATAAACCAATGATTTCTGATGCACACAGACAGGCAGAGTTTGAGCAGGAACGCATGTACCAAGCTGCGCGTTTGCGTGAACAAAAAATCGAAGACCACATTGAGAGATTTTGTGATAATCCTGAAATTCTAAATGAAATCATCGGTGATTATATCAACGAGAAAAACATCGGTGATACATACGACAGAATCATGCAAAAAATTATGACAGTTCCGTATTATAAATTGATACGAGAACAAGGAAAAGAGCCTGTTCTTGCGGTTATTCACCATGTCAGAATGTTACAGGATTTAACACATACAGCTGTAAAAGATTACGCGATTAAATTAATAGATAAAGAAACAGGTTAATGACATGGATCAGAATCACGACGAAAAGAAATTATCTGAAGCGTTGAAAAATGCGCCGGGAAGAATACAGGTTCCTTTGTTCCCTGGTTTCATGCGCCCTAATGGTTTCTTAACTTCTGCGCGTGGTTGTCACGGTTTGTTTTATTATTACCTTTGCGCGATGCGCAACTATGAACATGAAGAAGGTCGCGTAGTTTACGAAGGTGATACAGATCCTATTGTCAAATATCGTAATTTATTCACATC
>Ga0316190_10001318_pt1 | contig 17849 bp, 13 predicted proteins | sample Eddworburrow2_MG_FD_204929 | JGI IMG/M metagenome (GOLD analysis project Ga0316190, IMG submission 204929) | Coastal sediment microbial communities from Maine, United States - Eddy worm burrow 2 | ecosystem: Environmental > Aquatic > Marine > Coastal > Sediment | place: USA: Maine | collected... | reverse complement strand
ACCTATTACAATATCAAGGATTTACTTAGCGCGGACAGCCAGTTTAAAAAGGCATTTGCCAATGGCGTACTTACCCATACCTTCCTGAACGTAAATGATTATCACCGCTATCATTTCGCTGTGGGGGGAACCATTCTGGAGAGCAAAAGGATCGTGCAGAACTTTGCCCTTGAGGTTGCGTGGAGCCCGGAGCATGGCAGATATGTTCCGATTGACTCGACGGGTTGGCAATTTTCTCAAACACGCGGTTACGTGATCATGGATACAGGCAAATATGGTCTGGTCGCACTTATTCCCATGGGCATGGCCCAAGTGTCTTCTGTCAATTTCGAGGATGAGGTCAAGGTGGGCGCCACCCTTGAGAAAGGTGCGATGTTTGGCAATTTCCTGTTTGGAGGCTCTGATTTCATCATGCTTTTCCAACAAAAGGCCGGGTTTGAAATCACGGCACCGGCTGAACATAAGGTGGCCGCAAAGCCCGATTCCGATCATGGCCATAAAATAATTGCCTACAAGCATCTTCTTATGGGGCAAAGCTATGGCGTCATGAAGGGTCAGAAAAAATAGGCTGAATTAACAGAGGACGCATCAAGCTAAAAAACAGCAGCATCTTTAGGGAGCGACCATGAAAACGACACTAAAAGCCTTAGGCACACTTTATGTATTGGTCTGTCTTAACCTGTTAGGCATCTCGCCGTCACTTGCCTGTACAACCATGATCATTACAAAGGGCGCCTCAGTGGATGGGTCGGTTTTTGTGGCTCATTCAGATGACAGTGAGATGTTTGACAATCGCCTGGTTCATGTGCCCGCTGCCGACCACAAACCCGGTTCGCTCCGCCCTGTTTACTACGATGCTTCCGCACTGGGAAATAGACCGGAATATAATGCAGATGTACTTCGTCGCTACGTTGGCACAGACAGATGTTTCGTTTATGAAGATAAGGATCACCCACAAAGTATTCCTCTGGGTTATATCCCCCAGGTCGAACACACCTATGCCTATTTTGATGGTAGCTATGGAATCATGAACGAGCATCAGCTGATGTTCGGAGAAGCCACAAACGGCGCAAAAATCACGGCCGAACCCATACCTGGAAAGCTCATCTTTTACAGTGCCGAGCTTTCACGCGTCGCACTTGAGAGAACAAAAACTGCAAGAGAAGCCATCAAGCTTATCGGTGAGTTGATCGAGACCTATGGCTACTACGGTACAGGGGAAACCCTGCCCGTTGCCGACAAAAACGAGGGCTGGGTGATTGAGATGGCTCCAAGCCCGGAGGGAAAGGGTGGCCTCTGGGTTGCCAAAAGAGTCCCGGATGGAGAGATATTTGTAGCCGCTAATGAGTTCAGAATCAGGGAAATCGACCCTGATGATCCCAATATCATGTACTCAAAGAGCCTTCATGAAATCGCAAAGAAGCATGGCTGGTGGGACCCCAAAGAGGGTAAGCTGGATTGGTTAAGAACAGTCAGTGAAGGCGAATACAGCCATCCATACTACTCACTGCGAAGAGTCTGGAGGCTGCAATCCAAAATAGCCCCATCGATGAATCCGTCCCCTTGGGTAAAAGATGGCTTCACCAAACAATTCCCATTTTCAATTAAGCCCGATAAAAGGCTTGATGTTCGTGATGTCATAGACCTATACCGCGACTACTATCAGGGAACCGAGTTTGACCAGACAAAAGGCATCACAGCTGGCCCTTTTGGTAATCCCTACCGATATCCCGGCCCTATGGATGCAGGAAACGATACGGGCGACCCAAATGCGAAATTAGAAGGCGCATGGGAAAGGCCTCTTTCAATTTACAGAAGTGGCTACAGCTTTGTGCTTCAAGCGCGCAATTGGCTTCCCGACCCGATTGGGGGGATTGTCTGGTTTGGTCCGGATGAGCCGATGAGCACCGTCATCACACCCTTTTATGTGGGTGTAAACTCCATTGCTAAACCGTACTACACGGGGTTCAGTGATAAATTTGATCAGCAAAGTGCCTGGTGGGCATTTAACTTTACGGCCAATTGGGCAGCCCTCAAATACAGCTATATCATCAAAGACATCAAGCAAAAGCAGGATGAGCTTGAGTTCGCCGCATATGAGAGCATCAAACAGACAGATGCAAAAGCCCAGAAGCTTTATATGGAAGACCCGAAAAAGGCTACAGATATGCTCACTGAGTTCTCAAAGAACCAAGCCAACAGGGTTGTGGATGAATGGTGGAAGCTTGCGTGGAGGCTGGTTGCAAAATATAGCGACGGCTATGTCAATGAGCCTGGGAAAATGGCTCAGGAAGTCGGTTATCCCAAGCCATGGTATAAGAAATCGCAGTGGCCCAATGGCCCCGTTACATATGAAAAGCCACAACAACTGCAACCGGGAGATTAATCAGCTAACCCGACGCTTCCATCGCCTACCCTTTCTCCACTGAAGTGGCATAGGCAAGCTTTAAAGCCCCGGCCTCCCAGCAACATGGGCAGGACCTGAAACGGTATAAACAATTTCCTCATCTTTTCATTACCCGAGCGGATTCCACTCCCGTTTAATCCACCCTATCGGAAGCATTCGCTTCGATATCTGTACAAGGCTATCGCAAATGCTCCCCTTCACGAAGTTTCACAAAGTAAAGCGCAACGCCACTTGCGACCGCAAGGACCATTAAGTAGTAGGCTGGCGCGGCAATATTGTTGGTTTCAGCAATCATCCAGGTACAGATCATCGGCGCAGTACCTCCGAAAAATGCCAATGTAATATTATACCCGATGGCAATACCGGAAAAACGGTATTTCGTAGGAAACATTTCCACCATGGTTGCCGGCATCGGCCCCTGAATAAGGGCAAGAAAAAAAGCAAAAACAAGTTGTGCAGCCAAGGCTTCCATCATTGAACCCTGATCAAGAACAACAAAAAGAGGATAGGCGAAAAGCCCGATCAGAAGAGTCCCGGTCCCGATAATCGTTTTGCGGCCAAACCGGTCGGATAGTTTCCCGGCAATGAGAAAGGATGATATTAAGAATGCCATGGAGATGGTATTCACGAGGAGAGCGTGTTCCACCGGTGGATCCACAATCTTAGTAAGATAGGTGGGCATCCAGACAAAAAGCATATAAAAACCTGTCCCGAAGAGTAAAACCATGCAGGAAAGCTGAAAAATCTCCTTCGGCATTTCTTTCAAAACCTCGATAACAGGGTTTTGAGGGAGAGCCCCCGCATCTTTAACTTTTTGAAAATCTGGCGATTCGTCCAGGTTTCTTCTCAACCAAATTCCAACGACCCCGATAATAATTCCCGCAAGGAAAGGAATACGCCAGCCATATTCCTGCATAGCCCCTTGATCAAGGGTATTGGTAAGAATAGTTGCCACACCGGAACCGACCAAAACTCCGCCGATTGCGCTAAAGAGGGTCAAACTGCCGTAATATCCCCGTTCTTTCGGGGGAGCAATTTCAGAAATGAAACTCATGGAGCCGACAAGCTCTCCACCTACGGAGATTCCCTGCACGAGTCGGCAGGCAATGAGAAGAAGTGCTGCCATTGCTCCGGCAGACTCATGAGTGGGAAGAAGCCCAACACAGACGGTCGGAACGCACATAAGAAAGATAGAAAGCTGGAGGGCTTTTTTTCTTCCAAGACGGTCACCTATGTAACCAAAAATCATGCCCCCGATAGGACGCATCAGATAACCGATAGCAAAAACACCGTAGGTTTTAATTAAGCCGACGAGATAATCTTCAGAGGGGAAAAAGAGAGGGCTGATGATGGGGGCGAGAAAACCAAAAACAGCAAAATCGTACCATTCCATAACGTTACCGATGGACCCGGCAATGGTATTTTTCTTCAAACGCTGTGCATCAGACATTTCTGTCCCCCCTATTTTACACCCGTTAATCAGTAACCTTGCCGCGAAAGGATTTCAGTTTTCCACGTTTGCTTTTACTTTCCAGACGCCGCTTTTTTGACCCGAGAGATGCCCGCGTCGGCCGCCGCTTCTTCTGAACAACCATGACTGCCCGAATCAGCTCCTGCAAGCGGCTTAAGGCATCCGCCCGGTTTTTCTCCTGACTGCGGTGCTGCTGAGCTTTGATAATAATCACACCATCGGAGCTGATGCGCTGGTCACGCCATTGCAGCAGTTTGTCTTTATATTCCTGCGGCAGCGACGATACGCCGATATCAAAGCGCAGATGAATCGCGCTGGATACCTTATTTACGTTCTGTCCACCGCGGCCCTGAGCGCGGATGGCCTGCATATCGATTTCGTCATCGGGAATGCTGACTGAGGCCGTGATTTCCAACATCAGTCGTTTTTGAATTCCCTGAGCGAATAGCGCTCCTTCGCCGTCAAATCCTTAAAGGTGAATTGGTCCGCTTTTCCCGCATAGACGGCATCGGTGAGCCATTGTTGCTCCACTTCGGTGTCCTGCTCGGCAACAGCCATGCTCCACACGCCTTTCTTCTGTTTACCGTTCTCATTGAAAATGAAGCCAGGTAGCCAGCGATATCCGTGCGCCCTCAAATCATCCTTTTTCTCAAAGGGGGCTCGCACGGCAAACAATCGGCGGCTAGTTTCCCGGGCATGGGTTAATAAGTTGACCATGGCCAGTTTGCCGGACTCTGGCAGGGCTTTGGTCAGCAGATGCAAGGTGGCCTGCGCATCATTGACTGCCCGGTGCCCATCAAAGAAATAGCCCAGTCTGTAGGCAAGGTAATCAAGTTTTAGGCTGGCGATACCTTCATCCTGCCAGTCGATACCAAACAAGGTGCAGGCCCAGTTGGCTTTTTCAGCCAGCGGCAAGCGACGCTCAAGCATCTGGCGATCAAAAGCCGCATTATGAGCAATGATCAGATCCGCCTTTTCCAGCCACACATTGATTTCGTCATCATCAAGATGTTTTCCGATAAGCATGTCATCGGTGATGCCGGTGATTTGTATAATTAGGTCTTTCAGTGGTTCACCCGGATCTTCAAAACCGCCATAGCTGTGCAGGATGCGGTAAATCAGACCGGTATTTGCATCGTATTCAAAGGCAACAAAACCCAATTCGATGATTTTATCCCGAACCGTATCCAGTCCGGTCGCTTCAACATCAAGCACTAGCCCGATGCGAGGCGTGGCAGGTTTTCCCTCACAGTAGCGCTGCGGAGCACTCAGCCGTTCTATGACCCTGTACTGGCCTGATTCCTCCAGCTGTTTGATCGCCTCAATATCGTTCATTCAACCATCCCGTGAGTTTTTTATTTGCTGCACAAGCATGCATCCCAAAGGGGAACCATAACATGCTGGCGGAGCAAGTGGCTTAGCAAAGCGTGGATTCAGGAACTCATGGCATACAACAGCAGCAGGTAGGCACAAAAACCGGACAGCAGCACTCCGCCTTCAATCCGGTTGATGCGTCCGGGGCCGCGGAAGCCATAAGCCACAAGAAAAAGCACAAACGTAAAGGCAAACATCACCGGCATATCGCGATACAGCGCCTCGCCATCAAATATCTGCGGATCAATCAATGCCGGCATACTCAGAACGGCCAGAATATTCACCATATTGGAGCCAACTACATTGCCAATGGCGATATCCGGCTCATTTTTCAGCACGCTAACGATGCAAGCCATCACCTCCGGAAGACTGGTTCCGATGGCCACGATAGTCAGCCCGATCACCAGATCACTCACCCCAAAGGTCTGGGCAATATGCACAGCTCCCCAAACCACCAGGCGGGAAGCAAACACAAGCACGATCAGGCCGGCGAAGAACCATAAAATGGATTTTTTCATGGATTGGCTGGCAGGAATCGATTCGGAGAATTCGTCTTGCAAGGCATCTTTTCGATCGCGCATGCCAAGCAGCACCAGCCACCAGAACAGCACTACCAATCCAGCAAGAAGCACAAACCCGTCCAGACGACCCAACTCCCCGTCCAGCATCAGGCCAAGGGCGAGCAGCATGACAAGAAACAGGATGGGTAACTGACGTTTGATGAGCTGCGAACGAACGGTAAGCGGTGCAATCAGTGCAGTGAGCCCCAGAACCAGACCGATATTGGCGATATTGGAACCCAGCGCGTTACCGATAGCCATACCGGGCGTGCCGTCCATGGCCGCCAGAATTGCAACAACAATCTCAGGCGCAGATGTCCCCAAACTAACGATGGTCAGGCCGATAATCATCGGAGGAACACCCAGTATGCGGGCGATCGAGGAAGCGCCGCCCACAAACCGGTCCGCCGACCAGGCCAGCAGCAGAAACCCGACAATTACTGCAATACAGAATAGAACCATAACAATCCCTAAAATACAGCAAATCAGGGTAGGAAACAAAAGCTCCCTTCATCTGTCAGCGAACATTCGGAGCAAGGCATTGCCAGAAACGATAAACAGGGCCACGCTATGACAAGCTGCAGAGACTAGAAAAGCATGAGGGTGGAAATATGGATCAATTTTTACAGGCAGCCATCGAGGAAGCGAAAAAAGGACTGGCCGATGGTGGCATCCCGATCGGATCCGTGCTGGTGATCGACGGGAAGATCGTTGGACGCGGACACAACCGACGGGTACAGAACGGTAGTGCTGTCCTGCATGCAGAAATGGATTGCCTGGAAAATGCCGGACGCTTGAAGGCTGCCGATTATCGCAGGGCTACCCTGTATTCGACCCTTTCCCCCTGCGACATGTGCAGCGGTGCTGCGCTGCTTTATGGCATCCCCAAAGTGGTATTGGGAGAGCACCGCACCTTTAAGGGGCCCGAGGATTATGTGCGCTCACGTGGTGTGGAGGTGGTTAATCTCGATGATGAAACGTGCTACCAGTTGATGCAGGACTTTATCGCCAGCAGTCCCGAGCTGTGGAATGAAGATATTGGCGAATAGTCAGGGACGGTTGATGCTCATCGCCGCATATAGATGGTGAAGTCATTCTTCAGGTAATTGTCTTGCAAGGCACAGTCCGGGCATAGTCCACGACACCAGCTCAACATCTCCTCCGGCTGATGGCTTTGTAGATCGTGGGCATTCAGGTGGCGGGCATCAAGCAGATTGAATGCCACCCCCTTTCGGCATAATGCATACATGCGCTCGATGCTTCTCCTGGCATACTCACCGTCGTCTTGTAGTTGCTCATTTAAAGCGCCGGAAAGAATCACCCAATCGAAACTCCGCTCGGCAAACGCCATATCAAACAGGTCGCCGCAATGAAAGGTGACATCCGGATGACGTTTCCCTCCTTCAGCCAACAGGTCCGGCGAAAGATCGATACCAGTATAATCCAGCGCCCCATCTAGATTCTCGAACCACGAGTTAAAATCCCCGAAGCCGCAACCGACATCCAGCAGAGAATCCCCGCCCACAATGCCGATACCAGCCAGCATTTCAAAACGTAGTTCCTGAATCTCCCGCGTGCTCCAGTACAGAGCATTGGGATGATAGCCATGCCGTTTCAAGCTATCCCGATGCCGATCCACAATCCGTTTGCGCTGTTCCTTTCTCATCTGCTGAACTTAACACAAAGCATTGAAGTCAGAGAAGACATTCAATAATTCAAGCGATTGGGAGCTGAATTTTACCAACCTTGTGGATCTTCCTTTTACTATTGTCTTGTCATTCAATAGCTTCGATTGATGAACGAGCAACCCGACAACCCCCTGCACGGAATGAAGCTGGAGATGATACTCAATGAATTGGTGACGTATTACGGCTGGGGCGAGCTAGGTATCTATGTGCGCATCAAATGCTTCAACACCAACCCGTCGGTGAAATCCAGCCTGACCTTCCTGCGCAGAAATGAATGGGCGCGAAAGAAGGTTGAAAACCTGTATCTCGATATGCTGGATGAGAAAAAGCGAGCCGAAGGCTCACCCTGGCCGGGCAGAAAGTGAGTTGAGCCATCGTGGCTTGATGAGGGCCTCGCCCACACAATAGGCTGCCCTGCATAATTATTAACCATGATTCAGGCTAAAACACGAGGAAATAACGAGAAATCAGGGTATTCCCTTGGCATCACTATTGCTCAATAAAGTCTAAGCCTTTAACCTGTGTTAAGCTTCACGAAGGACATCATCGCCGCCTTCGAAATAAGGATCATTCACAGGTTAAGACTTCCGCATTGCGGAACATCGCTGATGGCTGTAATTATTTGAGCAATCGCAAAAGAGAACGGGATAGATGCTATGACTAAAACCACAAAGACACATAAGCATGCAAAGAATAAGGCACCTGCGCATGTGTGGGACCAGTTGATTAACCTGAAGCTGGCTGCGCTTGGCATGCCCACATGCAAGCTCAAAGAAGGCGATTACACCTATCTCGAGATGGCCGACAGTGTACTTAAGCGTTACGCACGGCTTAGGCGCTTGCTGTCGACCTACCGCTGCCCTGCCGATCAACGCATCCAGAACTTTCTTAATGCATACCTGACTGAAAACGGTGTGGCTGAAGCCGTTGAAATTCCCGGAACATCATTGATTGTGGATAAGCCCGGCATGGCACGCGAGATGTCGATACCGCTGAATGGCAATCATTTCCGCTCGGATATCGTTGAATCCTATCGTCTTCTGCAAGGCGTGCTGAACAATCCAAAAAGTGACCGCAGAACCACCAAGGGCGTCTTCCATATTGTTGCCGGTGGCCTTCCGGTTCCAGCCGATAAACTGGAAGTACCTGTCAATGTTTATGCTGCCCTATTGAAAGAGGCATTCAATCCTCCCCGCAAGCTGCTTGAGTTGCCGGCAACCAGCGAAGAGGACAAAAAAGCCGAGCTTTGGGTATCGCTGTTGCTGCGCCCAACGGTCCGCCCCGAGGTTGCAGGCGTTTTGCCTGCCAAGAGCCTTGAAGTGCGCTTTTTTGCGCCTGCCGGGCTGGTTTCCAATCTCGACTTTGTCGAATCCATCTTCGGCAATGCCGGTGACCCCTACCTGCCTGAAAATGATGCTGCGCTGGATATTGAGCACTGGACCGGTCAAACCGGTTGCATCATTCTCGCCCCGCATCTGGTCGGCCTGAAGAAAAAGGAACTTGGTCTGCCACATATCAATGAAGCCAGCGAACGACAGCGCCGCGACGGCATGTGCTGGGAAAACGACGATGACTTATACAACGATGGCAATGCCTTCAAGATTGTCTGCCGCGATATGCGCGGTGTGATTGTAACCGTTATCGCCGACAACTATTTCGGCTACAGCAAGAAAGAGATCAAGTCCCACATCAGCTACTCGGCCAACCTGTTTGGCGGATGTGAGGAAGAACATGCTGGCGGAGCGCTGGCCTTCCCACGTTACAATCTTGGCGAGATTTATCTGCCGCACTCAAGCTATATGGTTGATACCCATACCTTTGCGGGCTTGTGCCGCAGGCTTGGCGATAGGATTGAGTTGCAGCCCGTAGGCTTCGCCATCGACAAACGATATCCCGAAATCATGTATGTCCCTGAAGACACACAGATTAACATTCATGAGCTGAGCGTGACCTGGCAGGGCGACAAGGGCCCGCAGAACATCAAGTTGCTGGCCAAGCAGACATACATCTACCCCAGCGGTTTCAGAGTGCATATGGAGCGCCATCCCGATGCGCCAAGCTGGCGACTGATCGGCACCATCGGTGAAGGCACCTTCTGTCACAAGCCGAGTACGGTTTCCGGCGGAGGAAAATCAGAGATCTCCAAATGCATCGCGGGCGCAATTATTTCCGGACCTGTGTATGTGGATAATTTTGAGGAAGACATCGCACAGGTCAGGGCTGTATTTGAGCATGATTATTCCGCACGTTTTCGCGACCCCGAAGCGCAGGATCTGGACACTCGTAGCCTGCTGAGCAAAGAGCGCAGTCTGGGCTCGGTGATTAAGCTGCTAACACCATCGGACGAAGATTATTCAGATGAATACAACCAGTGGCTGGAAAACATGCCGCAACACATTCTGGCTTTGGTTTTCATGATCAAACGCTTTTACAGAACCGCTTGGGGCAGCGACTGGGATCATCATTTCTCCGTGGATAAGGTAAATGGCCATCCCGGCCATGAGTTACGCCACCACGGCCGCAAACTGATGGCCAGCTACCTGCGTGTCGGATTCGGCACAGATGGCAGCTGGAGGCTGTTTAAACTGCGTCAGGACTATATCGCAGCAGACAAAATGCAGATGGAAGACGATATTACTGCTTCGACAGTGATTCCGACATCCTATGTGGAAGGCTTAAACCCCGACTTCGACCACCCGAGCATCAAGATTACGGGCAACTGCGAAAACCGCCTGTTTCAGCGGCCCGATGAAGCCATTAACCGTGGTGCGGATCTGCAAACAGAAACCGACCTGTCCACGGGAAACAGCTTTATCTCTAATTTTGAGCCCATGCAGCGTGGTGATGCACAGGAGATGATTGAGGATGTGGTGCACTTCGAGGAGTTCAGCACCCCAATGAGGCGGCTGATAAAAAATGCCGCGCATATGGATGAATCCCTGTATTTCGTTTCTTCGGCCCACCCGCGCATGGTGAATGGCAAGCCCAGCCTGAATGTGCGCTACCTTCAGGACAGACCTGACCTGGCCAATCCGCGTTCCGCCTATCTGGCAGAAATAAGCACCCGCTTAAGGCGTGGTCTTGAGTCGGAGCAAGCCGTGCATTTGGCAGTCAATGCAGTGCTCACCGGCCGCCGCAACAATCCACCGGCCGAGGGAGTAAGATCACTGGCTGTCTACAACCCCATCCACTATCAGGAATTGCCAGAGCTGTTCATGGACTTTATCTGCAGCCTGACCGGAAAATCACCATCCACCACCGGAGCCGGTTCGGAGGGGGCGTTGACCAAAGGCCCATTCAACTCGCTTTCGGCCACGGCTGACCTAAACAATGCGCTGGTATCCTTCATCCTGTGCGGCTACGACGGATTCTCCACCGCCGCAGGCCATATCGGGGTAGACCGGCGCATCGATCACGATATCAGCATGTTGATTCCGGAAATCTGGTGTCGCTTGCCCGCCAAGGTTCACAAGCCGGCCTATATGATCAAGCGCGGATACCTCGAAAAAATGGATGATTTTAAATACAAGGGGCAACCCGTGCTGGCCAGCAGGCTTGGTTACCGTATGACTGAGCGCTTCGTTCATGATCATTTCGGTAAAATATTCGATAGACCGATGGCTGTTCTCGATGAGGCCATGCTCAGACCTGAAACCCAGGGCATGGAAGACTTCGTGGATGGCATTAATAATATCTGCGAAGCTCAGAAGCGTGTGGCCCAGGATTATTTCCTTGATGGCTCCATCGATGATGCCTGCCCACCTCTGAAGGCCCTGCTGCATATCATGGCCAATGGCAGCTATGAAGGCATGACAGAGGATGATTCCGCCTTCCGCGCGATGTTCACCCGCGAGTACCTGTTGGAAAGTGACTGGTACAAAGAACGCCTGCTCATTAAGCAAAGCAGAGATAAGGAACTTTGGCTTCAGAACAAGGAATATCTCAACGGCCAATTGCAGGAACTCGATGAGGATGAAGCAGCCAGGCAAAAGGACCTGAACGAGCGCATTATCGAAGCGGACAGGATGATTGCCCGCGTATCAGGCAACGAATATTTTGAACGGCTAAAGGGTACGCTGGGAGCAGACTGGATCCATCGCCAACAGTAAAAACTGATCAAATAGGAAGGTTCTTCTCCACATTCAGCACTTCTCAAGCAGTATGGAGGTAAGCATCAACACGGAGGGAGAGTTCGCCTTTAGAGTGAATCTCAAGGCCATGTCTGCCACGACCATGACCACATCGTTCTCTCTCCAATACAGATATCCTAAACACTATTCAGGATTCGAACAAAACCCCATTATGAATGAACCTGATACCCATCATGAATGAACTGAATTCGTCTTCACAGGATGACTTGGCCTCTGCAGCTGCACACCAGACCACATGTCCATACATTTTGAGATGAGCTTTGTCACACATAACACCCAGGCAGACTTTCTCCCCCTGATCCAAAGACCCATTGACCTTCAAGCCTATACCATTGGATGATACGTCGCGTATGCATTCCACTTTAAAGCTCTGGTTTGACTTGCTGTGATGGAGCACCCCTTTGGATAGTTCCGGAGCAGCGACGCGTTCATCTTTTCTTTGTTCTTCCCCCATGAAGCCCTCCCCAGTTCAGGAAAAAAGCTGCTTTCTAAACTGGTTGTATAATATTATAGATTAACAGGGGGAGAATCCACATATTAAATAAGCGCATCTCTTTTTTATAGCGCAGATAGGCTTTAAGCTGCCGGATACAAATAAGCGGCTATACGGGACAAGCGTCTGGTTAGCCAGCTTGATTTGTATTGAATGGAAGTCCTTTATGCAAAGAATATCGTGATCACCGATAGGGAATAGTAATTGGCAGAGGGTGTTCTGACTTGTTCAGAACACCCTTTGTCTATTTGGTCAGCGAGATAAACAGCTCGGGAAGCTTCTCGGGCAGGCGTTCGATTTTATCGATTACAGTGTACTGGCGACCGAAGATGTCACCCACGTATTCATCCGCCTTGGCATCAAGCGTGATGCAGTAGCTGAAGATGCCATCCCGATCCAGCTCATTGACCGCCTGTTTCGCATCCTCAATGAGCAAGCGCTCGTCCTTGGAGTCGATATCGGCTGGTTCGCCATCGGTGAGAATAAGCAGCAGTTTCTTATCTGCCGGCTGAGCCTTCAGAAAATGCCCGGCGTGGCGCATGGCCGCGCCCATGCGGGTTGAAAAAGCCGCTTCCATCGCCGCCATTCGTCCTTTCACCTGATCATCAAACTTTTCGTTAAAGCCCTTGATGTGCAGGAAACGCACATCGTGCCGGGTGTTGGAATGGAAACCCGAAATAGCAAACGGATCGCCCAAATGATCCACTGCCCAGGCCAGTAGCGATACGGCTTCCTGCGACAATTCGAGAATCGACTGGCCTGTGCCCGGCACTTTCTCGTTCAGTGATTCTGAAAGATCGAGAAGCAAGGTTACGGCGATATTGCGACCATCGGTACGATGGCTCATATTGATACGTGGATCGGGTGATGAGCCACCCTTGAAATCGATCAGCGAGCGCACAGCAACATCGAGATCAAGCTCTGATCCCTCTTCCTGATAGCGGATACGCACTTTCTCCTGCGGCTTGATCATATCGAGGATGCGCTTCATGCGCTTGGCTAGCCCCGCGTGCTTCTCCAGAAGGCGATCCACCTTGCTGGCACTGCCACCCGGGTGAAGGGTTTCGTACACACTCACCCAGTCCGGGCGATAGCTCTTGTTGGTATAGTCCCATTCGTCGTAATGGCGTGGCGGAAGACCTTTAAGCTCTTCTTCATCCTGCTGCTTCTTATCGAGATGCTCAAAGGTGGTTTCCTCATCATCTCCTTGCTCAATGTAAATCCACAGATGCCGATTATCGTCACGATATTCCACTTCCGTGTTTTCGAACAATATATTGGGTGAGTAATCTTTGGGGGTACGGGCAATAAACAACAGGGCAAGACTGGCCATCTCTGGAGTGCTGGCCTCACCCTTACTCATGATCTCATGGAAACGGGCCGTGAAATCCTGAATTCTCTCATCCTTACACTCAAATTCAGGATCCAGAATGGAACGCGACAAAAGAGCCAAACGTATACGAATGGTTGAAGAATCCGGGGTGTCCAAATGGCTCTCGTCAGCTATCGGATGCAGGGCCATGTAAATGCGTCTAAGTCCAGGATAACGTTGCATGGTCAGCCAATCCACGCGACAATCCTCAAAGCACTCCACGCCGACACGCTGGATCGGGCTCCAGTTATCGACCACCACCTTGGTACTCCAGCGCCGGTGGGCTGCAATATGTGCCAAGGTAGCCCGGTAACGATCCATGCCCGAAACATCAGGCAAGTCGTCATACACATCCGGGATACGAATACCCTGTTCATCAAAATAAGGCATCGGTTTGGCCTGCTCGTCGAAAGCCAGGGAATACGGCACAAGGTGATCGTGATCGGACCACAGACCGCGCATATACATGTCCAGCTTACGCTCGTTATCGATAAACAATGTGCCGTGCCGCTCGCGCTGCAACACGGCCATCGAATCAGCCGATTCCAGTGTGAAATACTCAATCTGACGATTCGCGTGATCGTTGTAATAACGGATGCCGTAATCAATCCAGTTTTTAAAGCCGGCCAGCGGCACCATGGAGAGAATGCGTGGCGCCTGCTTGAGCAGGTCGGAGAGGCCAGGACTGGGGAAAGTTGTATGGTGGCCGTGAACTGAAGCGGACGTCCGGGTCATCATATCGCGCACAATTTCAATATACTGTTTAAACAGCTCATGGCTGTGCAGCAAGCGCGCAACTGCTGCGCTGGTTTGCAGGAATGGCACGATGGACTTGAAATTGGTATGCGTGGACATGTAGTGGGCAAACTCGCGCAACTCCACCAACGCCTCTTCACTCAGAGCATGCGCCACGGCCGGAGCCTCTTCCAGATAGACCAGCAGCGGTTCGGGGCCGCGTCCCATCTTGCCGAGAAAACGGGCGCTTTCGATATAGGCCATCAGCCCATCTTTACTCAGCCGGAGCTTGGCTTCTTTAAAGCATTCATCGAAAACCGCATCGGCCTGGGCAAAATTACAGCCCAGCTTCTGCCAGTACATTTCGTACTCCATATTGCGTTCAGCTAGTTGCACCATCAAACACTCCCACCATTCGAAGAAACGCTATGGGTGGCTGGATACAAGGCATCCGAAGGCATGGTTGCGCAGGCGTACTTTTGCGTACGTCGAGCGGCAATGACAAGCATAACGCAGTAGACGGTCATCAAGAGTGCTTCGCTTAACCAAACGCCGCGTCAATGGCGTGATCCAGCGTATCGCGAATATCGGGATCGTCGGTAATAGGACGCACCAGTGCCATACGACAGGCGGCCTGCTCATTCACACCACCCTTGATCAAGGTGGCTGCATAAACCAGCAATCGGGTGGAAATACCTTCATCCAGACCATGACCTTTGAGTGCGCGGGCCGCTTGGCCGATCTTCACCAGATTGGCCGCCAACTCAACGGCAATACCCGTCTCCTTAGCCAGGATGGAGGATTCAGTGGCTTCGTCCGGATAGTCGAACTCAAAGCCGGTGAAACGCTGCTTGGTCGACTGCTTGAGATCCTTCATCAGATTCTGATAGCCGGGGTTATAGGAAATAACCAACTGGAAATCATCGTGTGCCTCGATCAATTCGCCCTTCTTATCCAAAGGAAGTGTGCGACGATGATCAGTCAGTGGGTGAATCACCACGGTGGTGTCCTGTCGGGCTTCGACCACCTCATCGAGGTAACAGATAGCACCGATGCGCGCAGCGGTGGTCAATGGACCATCCAGCCAGCGGGTACCGTTGGCATCGAGCAGATAGCGACCGACCAGATCGGAGGCTGTCATGTCCTCATTACAGGCCACGGTGATCAGCGGCTTGCCGAGCTTCCAGGCCATGTATTCAATAAAGCGTGACTTGCCGCAACCTGTCGGGCCCTTCACCATCACCGGCAGACGGGCGGCGTAGGCTGCCTCATAGAGTTCCACTTCATCGCCCTGTGCCTGATAAAAAGGTTCCTGCTTGATCTTGTACTGTTCCTTGTCGGTCATCATCACCCTCCGATTCATATTCAGTGGCTTCAGTATAGCCTTCTTCAGCCAAAAGAAAAATCTCTTGTTCTTATACATAGAATAAATTTATCTGATACTCCCACGTGTCGTGATACATTTTATTTAAGCGGGGATATAGATAAAAAAAAGCCCCCACTTGCGTGGAGGCCTTTTATTGCTTCGCTTAGAAAAGCGAACGTTCGTCTTACTTGTGAACGCCCAGCTTGTCCTGCCATTCCGGGAAGAACTTGTCCGCATCCTTCGGGAAGGACTCGAATGCGCGGGCGAACTCTTTGTGAGTCTTGGCGTACTCGATCGGATCAGTACCGGATGTCCAGCACTCGTAGGCCTGGCTAAGAGACGTAGCACCGGATGCAGGGCTGTCGATATGGCCGAAGGCACCACCACCACAGGTGTTGATCACGTTGCCGTGGCCCAGGTTCTCGAAGAAACCTGGCAGACGCAGTGCGTTCATGCCGCCCGAGATGATTGGGCAAGTTGGCTTCATGCCATGCCATTTCTGGTTGAAGTAGTAACCCATGCACTCATCGCGCTCAAGCATGTATGCCAGAACCGTTTCTTTGCCGTGGCCTTCCATCTTGCCGTAGCCCATGGTGCCAGTGTGAATACCGGAAGCACCCTGCAAACGGGAAAGCTTCATGTAGCACAGTGGATCCATACCCATTGGCGATTTGTAGGAAGTCACAGCGCCATGACCGGCACGATGGAAGTGCAGGAAGGTGTCCGGGAATTCATGACGCGCCGTGGTTACACCGGCAGGACCGGTCACGAAGCCATCAATCAGGAAGGCAACATGCTTTTCATTGCCATACTTGGCGAACGACTCAAGGATGAAATCACCACGAGCTTTGCACTCACCATGGAAATCGGCAGTAGCATTGGCGGAGAACAACTTGGCCTCGCCGGTTTCCTGCTGTGCGCGATCCATCGTCTCAGCAACCATCGGAATGACGGTCTTCATTGGGCAGAATGGCTGGTTAGCCTGCGGCTCATCATTCTTGATGAAGGTGCCACCAAGCCAGAATTCCATGCATGCGCGAGCAAACGGCTCAGGACGCAGGCCCAGCTTCGGCTTGATGATGGTGCCAGCGATATAACCGCCGTTTTCCCTTGGGCGACCCAGAACTTCCCACAGGTCAGCAATGCCAGTGCTTGGGCCGTCAAACAGCTTAATCATGCACTCAGGTACCATGAAGTCGAGCATACGCAGGCCTTCATGATCGCCCATACCCTGGTTATTACCCAGAATCAGGGACCACATATGTGAAACATTGAAATGACCATCAAGCAGGTTCGGATCGAAGAGAGGTACTGGGTAAGCGATCTTCATCAGACCGCCGCCTGTGACTTTATCGTCACCGAATGCTGTTTCGTCGATTTCATATACCAGTGCATCTACACCACGGGTGAAATCATCAGTCGTGGAAACTTCCACATTGGTACCGGTAGAAGATTCGGCTGCAACGTGAGCAGCAACTTCCAGGAAGCCATAGCCTTCGGCCGGTATCAGCTTGTATGCAACCAGCAAGTGCTGGCCGCCTGCAATCAGATCCTCTTCTTTCAGATCTAGATTGGCGTAACGATTCGATTGATCCATTGAATATATCCTCCAGTTTTTTTGTGAGCAGCACCCTCAGAAACAGGTCCCTCTCCTATCGCGGTCAGACAGTATAATGTTGCCCAGCCACATTGGGAAGTCTATTTCGGGCTTCCATAAAGTAAAATCAAAGCTTATGATGCGTTATATAAATTTTACTTATGCGAGGCCTTTATGCACATCACCCTCAAACAATTAAAGATATTCGAGACTGTTGCCGAACAGCAAAGCTACACCGAAGCAGCCAAGCTATTGTACCTGACCCAGCCAGCGGTTTCCATGCAGGTTAAGCAACTCGAAGAGCAAACCGGCATGCCTCTGTTCGACCGTAGCGGCAAACAAATAAGCCTGACCGTTGCAGGCTCTGAACTTCTGCATCACGCCCATCTGGTTCATCAGCAAATCAGAGAAGCACAGGAGGCCATGGAGGAAATGCGTGGACTCAAGCGCGGACGCCTACATCTAACTATGGCATCCACAGCCAATTATTTCGCCCCCAGATTGCTTGCTACTTTTTGCGAACGTTATCCTGATGTGCAGGTCAGCCTGAAGGTTGCCAACCGCGATGGGTTATTACAGGCGCTGGAAGATAACACCACCGACCTGGTCATCATGGGTAAACCGCCAAGCGACAT
>Ga0316190_10001315_pt1 | contig 17862 bp, 16 predicted proteins | sample Eddworburrow2_MG_FD_204929 | JGI IMG/M metagenome (GOLD analysis project Ga0316190, IMG submission 204929) | Coastal sediment microbial communities from Maine, United States - Eddy worm burrow 2 | ecosystem: Environmental > Aquatic > Marine > Coastal > Sediment | place: USA: Maine | collected... | reverse complement strand
GACGAAAAGGCGCAGATTACGCAGAGGTTACGACTGGGTCAATTGAAAATCTCCTTTATCCTGAGAACAGCTTGCTGTATCTTTGCCGCCCATGCACACTATCAAACAATTGCGTTTTCTTTTTATTATCAGTTAGTTATCTAGCATTAAAGAGATTCACAAAAGACCTTTTCTTCCCATTCTGTACCTTGTAATATCAAGTAGTTACAGGGTGGTTTTGGGAAAGAAGCGGAGGCCGATTTAGTGGTCTATTAATCATAAATGCTTGGCCTAATAAACCATTTTTGCAATAGATGGTGGTGCCCATGTGAAATTTATAGCCCGCTTCACTGAAAACTCAGATTTATCACTAAAATCTATTAGCTATATTCTTCAAAAATGCCATATCGTACGAACAAAAGCAGATTACGATATTGGACTTGACTTCACACGATGAAGCTTGCCAACAATTTGCAACTGTTAAAAAAGTCATTCAGAAAGCAGAAAAGCATAATGAGATACACCACTCGCGTTATATTTTCTCCAGGTATCACACCAAGACGGTCAAAGGACTAGATGGAAGCTTAAGCCCAACGGCAGCCTTTTGAGGTCATCACGTTTATTGGTTGGTAGTGACGGTGGCTGCAATCAGTTTTTGCAGTTCAACTGCAGTGCTCATTTCTGCTACATAGTATGTTAAATGTCAGATAATTTTTTGACATGATAAATAGATAAAAACCGCGCAGCCTATACCCGCGATTTAAAATAATCAGCTCACAGTACCTCACGTCTTTAAATAGCAAACCGTCACTCCCATATTAGCAGCCACTTCCATAACCTCTTAGCGAGCTTTATTAGTGCAAAAGCTCTATTTGATTAGCCTTTTTTCACTTTCTTTAAAGGCATGGCTGTACTTGGGTACTATGCAAATCTTGCTCAAGTTCAGCATCAAAGCCAAATGCATTTGATTCAAATGCAGGCCAATTGGAATATAAAGAGTTTTTACTCTGACCCCAAATATCCATGGGTACTTGGGTATGACTTTTCATAGCAGCATTCTCGTGATTGAGTTTGAGAACTGCCACCAACCGGGCCGGCAGGCCGTACAGGGTTCGACCTACCGCCCACGAGAAACGGCCATCCGAAGGTTCCCCATACGGCCCGCCATAAATCATAAATCGCAGGCACAAAAAAAAGCTTCGAGTGAGCGCCAGTGCGCTCGTGAATAGTGCGGGGGTCGAATTCCGGCTCCTGATTTTGCAGGAGCACCTCAAATATAGTATACAGTGTACAGTGTATACACGCGTCAACCATCCTAGTTGACCAGCCAGTGCAGAGGGATTCTGCGAGTCCCTCCACTGCATATGCAATAGTTAATTTTAAGCCCCCAAAACAAAGTTAAAGAATTAAAGCAAAGGAGCAATAAATATGAGAAGGATCATTATTACTGATTTAACCAGATTCAATAAACCTGATAAAGTGTGCGTTGCTGCAGTAGACCAAAAAACTGGAGAGTGCTTAAGGCCAATGCCTTATTTAGAAAGCAGCAAGGTCGCAGAGTTTAATATTCATCCTGGTGCGGTTATGGAAAGTGACCTAACTTTATTTGCCAATAATTCAAATCCACATTTAGAAGACGCTACCTATAAGACCATGAATTATCTAGGTGCTGCATCTAGTGATGAGTTCAAGTCTGTGCTAGATCAAACATTATCCACATCAGTTGCATCCGGATTTGGTATTGCATTTGATGAGAGGCAAAAGCATATTCCTTTTGAAGGGTCCGCAAAGTGCTCAATAATCACAATCAAGGTTTCGCCTTTCTCATTGAATATCCATGAAGATCAATATAATCCAGGCAAAATAAAAGCTTCATTTACTGATGGTGCAGGCCAATCTTTCTACTATTTACCAATTACTGATAGGGGTTTCTTTGATTATGCAAAAAAACACCAGGCTGATGGTGAGCTTAGAAAGGTACCGCACTTTATCTTAATGCAAAAGGAGCTTTATCTAAGAATAGGCGTCAGCAGAAAATGGAAGTCCGGAGATAGAGATGGCTACTGGTTACAAGTTAATGGAATATACACTTTTCCTAACTTCCTCGAAGAAATAAGATCATATGTCTGATTCCAGCAATTTGGAATTGTATACAATAGGACACTCTACACACAGCGTAGAGTATTTTATAAGTCTATTAAAAAAACATTCCATAACCGCTGTGGGTGATGTTAGGTCACAGCCATATAGTCAATATAACCCACAATTCAATAGAGAAAACCTTAAAGAAGACCTTAAAAGAAATAATATTACATATGTATTTTTAGGGCGAGAACTAGGTGCTAGGAGTGAAAACTCAGAATGTTATATTGATGGGAAAGTCCAATTTAATTATCTCGTTGATGAGCCGTTATTTCGTCAAGGTGTCAATAGGCTTGTTAAGGGTATGAAGCAGTATAGAATTGCCCTAATGTGTGCAGAAAAAGACCCGATAACATGCCATCGTACAATACTTGTTTGTCGGGAAATGCGCCTAATTGCAGCACAAATAAATCATATCCTAGCAGATGGCAAAATTGAGACGAATAGTGAAGCAGAGAATAGGCTGTTAAATACGCTAAGAATAGCCCCAGATATGTTTAAGAATAAGAACGAATGCATAGAAGAGGCTTATGACAAACAAGGGCAGAAAATAGCTTATCTTGAAGAAGACAAGCAAGCAACAAACCACAGCGGGTTAGATAACCATGAGTCATATTGAAATATTTACAATTGGGTTTACTAAAAAGAAAGCAGAATACTTTTTTGAAAAATTACAAAATTCGGGAGTAAAACGGATTATAGATGTGCGTTTAAATAATATATCGCAACTCGCTGGTTTTGCAAAAAAAGATGACCTTATTTATTTCTTAAAAAAAATAGGAGGCATGGACTATGTCCATCTTCCAGAACTAGCGCCAACAAAAGATATGCTTGATGCGTATAAAAAGCAAAAAGGTGATTGGTCTACGTATGAAAGTAAGTTTATTGAACTCATGGAAAGCCGCCATATTGAAGATAAAATACCAAAAGAGGTATTAAATGAAGGTTGTTTGCTGTGCAGTGAGGACAAACCTCACCACTGCCACAGAAGACTTGTAGCAGAGTATCTCAAGAATAAGTGGAATGAAGAAATAGAGATTAAGCACTTGGTATGAACCAACATGCTAATAGTGCAGGATGCAACCAAGTGAGGTGGGTATATAAACTAATTGCTCGCTTTACTTGGCTTAAACATAATCAGATTTTACATTCAATATACTATAATATATGCAATATATAGATTTGCATTTTGAACGGATGAAATCATGAGTAATACAACTAAAATTGAATGGACTGAACAGACATGGAATCCTACAACTGGTTGTACAAAAGTTTCACCTGGCTGTACACATTGCTATGCAGAAGTGATGTCTCATCGGCTTAATGCGATGAAAGCAACAGGCTATGATAATGGGTTTGATATTTCAATTCTTGAAGAGCGCCTTATTCAGCCATTAAAAAGAAAAAAACCAACAAAGTACTTTGTAAACTCCATGAGTGACCTGTTTCATGATGGAATTCCAGACTCATTCATTGATAAGGTATTCGATGTAATTAACAATACACCTCAGCATATATACCAAATATTAACTAAACGTGCTTTTCGAATGGCTTCATATTTTGAGTCTCGGAAAGTACCCAGTAATGCTTGGATAGGCGTTACTGTTGAAGATAAAGAATATGGTGCTCCTAGAATCGACAAGTTACGAAGCATTGATGCAGCCATTAGGTTCTTATCTATTGAGCCATTACTAGAAGATTTAGGTAAGGTTAATTTAGATGATATCCACTGGGTTATTGTTGGTGGTGAATCGGGGCCAAATGCTCGGCCTATGAAAGAAGAGTGGGTTATCAACATCAAAAACAGGTGCCACCACTCAGGTGCGTCCTTTTTCTTTAAGCAATGGGGCGGTTGGGGTTCTGATGGTAAGAAACGATCTAAAAAAGCGAATGGCCGATCATTGAGAGGCCAAACATTTAACGGAATGCCAGATGCAACAGTAGGAGCAAATAGCCCGCCATGAGCAAGCGTAGCCGGAGACACCAATGGGATAAAAGTCAAATACCCAGCCTGCCAGATCATAGCGAGGCAAAGCATTTAATACTATCCGGCTATATACAAAAATACCTAAGAATTGTTTGCCAATCTAGAAAAATACAAACATATAATCTAACGCTTGTTGATGGGTTTGCAGGTGGAGGAATTTACCAAAACAGTAAAGTTGGCTCTCCACTTGTTATGATTGATTCTGTCTGCAAGGCAGTTTATGAAATAAACAAAGATAGAAAGGATCATGTCGTCATTAATCCACACTATTATTTTGTAGATAATGATGAGCTAAATCATAATTCTTTAACGCATGCTCTTGCGGAAAAGCATAGTCAACTTAAACATGTTAATACAATACACGGTGATTTTAATACGCAACTACCTAATATAATTGAGCATATAAAGAAGAGGAACCCCCGTGGTGGTGGCGGTGCCATTTTCTTCTTAGATCAAGATGGCTATTCTGATGTGAGTATAGAATCGTTAAATCTAATAAGAGAGAACCTTCCAAAAGCAGAAATAATAATAAATATAAATGTAAGCTGGTTAATTGACTTTATAGATGATTCAGACAGATTTAAAAACACCATCATCAATATGGGGCTGGCAAATCATTTAGACCTTAATGAAATTATCAAGCTGAAGAAGGACATAAAAGAGAACAGATATATTATTGAGGCCAAATTATCTGTAGCGCTTAAACGAGCAGCAAGATTCCCCTATTTCAGGCCCTTCTTTATTGAGCCAGAGGATAACCACAGAGGTTATTGGCTGCTCCATTTAGCACCCCATTATCGCGCTCACAACGCCATGAGCGAAGTAATATGGGAAAACGGTAACTTCATGCGGCACTATGGTGGTGATGGGGCAAGGATATTTGAATTGGCCTATAAAGGCGGTATTGATGACATGCCCAATATTTTTGGCAATACATTCAATGAGGATACAAAAAAAGAACATATGAACGGCCTTGCAAGGGATCTTCCAGAGATAATATGGGAGGCAGATTCAATAGAAGTTAGTAAATTAGTTGAATCAACATGCAATCATTCAGCAGCAAGCCTGGAAATGTATAAAGAATCTCTTCTGGATATTAGTGATCAAGGTGAAATCATCATACTAGGGAAGTCAGGAGGAAAGAAAACAAGCAGAACAATTCTTTCTTCAGATGTGATTATTCCAAAGAGGCAATTTACTTTTGATCTAAAATAGCAATTAAATCAGGCTTAAATTAATTGCAACTCAACACCTCACCAATAACTGGGGTCAGAGTAAAAACTCAAATGACCGCAGCCGACAAGAGCCAAACCAAGCCAACCCCCTAATAGGCAGCCGTCCAGCGAAAGCGGGCATTTATTTTCAGGTAGTGATTAAGTGCAATATGTCAGGAGTTGCTATTTGTATAAAAATTAGAAACACCTGACCATACACTCGAGAGATTTGACTGAGGGCGACTGATGGGCCATTCTTAAGCATAGATAAGAATTTATCTTCACTTAGATAACAAACAGGGTGTCCCTTATGGTTCACTTTATTGTTTAAAAAGCGAGCTGCTTGCCCTGTCTAGCATAAGACAAATTTTGACTCTCATGCCCCGCAAATTAGAATGCAATGAAATTTACTGACAAAGAATCTAAGATAACAATGGTAGCTACTGTTTTAGCGTTGATTGTTGCAATTATTCAATTAACGGTCGATTCAACTGATGAAATAGATGCAGTAAAACAGCCACTTGGTGATCATAATGCCACACCTAGACAACACACTGAGTTAATTCTTGGTTCTAAAGAAGTAGATATTAAAAAGCCATCTGATAAGCACTATCAATTTACTGTAATGGGCTCAAACAATAGCATTTTAGTTCAGAGCTCATTTTCTAATGCTAGTATTGACGATATAACGATTTCTAATTCTAACTCTAAATACGAAATATATTTCCCAAAAGACCATATTATAAATGTCCTGGTCACGGGAAAAAACAATAACTTTAGAGTAGAAAAAACAATCAGCGATTCATTAAGATTCAATCTTGTTGGGGAAAATAACTCAATAAATAAGATATAGTGCTTTAGTCTTTTCTGCGACTCACACCTATAGCTTTAAGCGTACTACGATCAAGTTTGCCAGATTCTTTTATCCCATGCTTCCTCTGAAAATGCTTAATTGCGTTTATCGTTCTATTGTCTAGCTGACCGGTAAGGTCGCCACCCATAAACCCCCATTTAATTAGTCTTTTCTGAACCTCATGGACCAATGATTGATTCTTATTCGTACCGCCTCGCTTGCATATAGATGCTCCTTGCTTATTTAGCTTGTCTCTTAGTGCAGCATAATTCTCCATATGTTTATTTTCAAATAATGGCAGAACATTAGTAACGTATGCTTTTAATTGTTGGTCAGCATTTAGCGCACTCAATGGACCATTATACTTCTCAAAATAAGCAAGCTCATTGTTAGATAAATTGGCATACTCACTTAGCCGCTTACGAATATCATGGTTACTATAACCCCGATATTTATATAAATATTGTGCATATGTGGCCCATTTTTCGATGTTATAAATATTACCATTAAGCATATCATCATCTTGATAAAAAGCATGAAAAAGCTCATGAGCTAAAAAATGTCTTTCTTTTTTATACAGATTAAAAACATCTACTTTCACAGTGCGCTGTGAGTTTTCTCCCAGTGACATAACAGCATGATCTGTGCTGCCATTAACAAACTCAATTATTACTGGGCTACTCAAGCATATAGGGGCACCAAAGTTATTTGATAAATAAATATATATATCAGATATTATTTTTCTGGCATTATTAAATGTTTTTGGAATGTTATTAAAAACCGTCATCTGGCGCATGTAAAGTACATCAGAATTTACTTTCTCAGTGAGCCTGCTTTGGTTTGTATTTATATCTTCCTCTATGATTGGAATTGGCTTGGGCAGTGGCGAAGCACATGAGATAAATAATAGCATTGCTATGCACATGGCGATTATCTCGTGGTTAATCTTACCCATGATTTATCCTGGTCTAGCAAGTAATATGAAAGAGCCATTCGTTTTTGGAAACAGGAAAAGCCATTTCGTGTTAGTGTAAATGTTTGATCTTATAACTCCCACTTTACCATCTGAACTTTTATACGATTCTTTCTTTGAATAATAGAGTCCCACAGTGGATGAGCTGTAGTTGTCAATCCTAACAGATGATACTTTTCTGTTGCTAATAATCACATTAAGCCTAATTTCTTTTGGTGGATCGGGAATTGCATATCCTATATCAATTCTAGATCGTATTAGCCTAGCTTCTAGCTCATCGTTTCCGCTCTTTATTGGTGGCACCTCGGCCAGCCAATAAACAGGATGGTGGCTTTGTGGAACTGGGTCAAACCTAAAATATAATGTATCACCCTCCTTGTATCTCCCTGACATCTTGATGCCTTGCATAGGTGAGATATCAGAAATTAACCTGTAATTCTTTATTAAATAGTCATCAACATATATGGCTATCTTCAGTGGGTCAGGATATCTTGGTTGGATCTCATTTAACGAACCATTTGTAATCGGTTGAGGCAGGGAAGTTGGCTTGGTTAGAAGGGAGCAGCTTGTCAAAAATGGCAGTACCAATAAGACACAGCATAATAGCCTGATTGGTATCAAATTATAATGAAAGAATATATGCATCTTTGATAGTGGCTCCATGCAGTAAATAAAAACAATTTAGACAATAATATTTAAACGTGAAATAGAGAGGACTGGCTAAAGGTAGTGTATTTTGGTGATTTCTTTAGAATATTGCTAAGCCGTTATCAACATACACATTGAATTTAGTGCGCCTTAGTCATGCATACGCACATTTCAACTTCTTTATATTTCTACCAGGCTAACATAGAGAACGGGAGGCCGTTTAAGCATACCTTTCTATTTCGGCATCACTGATCAGTTAATACAATCGAATATATTGTATCCATTCTTGGGTTCAATCAAGCATCCATTGGTTAATCAATGCGCATATATGCCTATCTGATAGCTGGAAAAAGCACGCAGGCCGCCCCAAAGAGTCTACACCTGCGAAACCTTGTATCAAAAACTAGCAGCTGCCTGATAAAAGTCAGTTAAGTCTAAGCAATAATACTAATCGATTGACTCTCCAACCAACCCTTTTACGGATACAGCATCCGGCGCAGAAAATTCACGTCCATTAGGGCGAGTGCTTTGCCCTTTCAAGCCATTAACCTCCTCTATCGGCTTGTTAGCATGGAATACTCTTGAGTTTGCATTATTGGCGCTGGAGTTATTATTATTATTCACCTCAGTGCACCCTATAGTCATCAATATACAAACGGTTAGCATAGATCCATAAAAGCGTGTTGAAATCATCCTCAATCTCCTGATGCTAAAATATCGCAAGAATTTAATACATTAAATATCTTTTCTGTTCAACGTTTACCAAAACTATTCTTACATTGCTCTGCTTATTTTTAAACAGCCTCCTTTTAATATTAGGCAAAAATGAATGTAGAATCAAACTGCCTTCTTCAGCAAAGATTATGCTGCAAGAAACGTGTTTCTCCTTTTGCTCCTGCTATCCAGTGGGTCAGCTTTGCGCATTCACGTGCCCTTTATACCAAGCAGAATGACTGGCTGTTCTTAGCTGACAAGAGCCAAACAAAGCCAAATCTCTAATGGGCAGCAGTCCAACGTTTGCAGCCCTTCATCTTCAGTTATCAAAACGAGTGCAATGCGCCAAGAACGGTCATTTACATTCATTTTAACTGATTCTAAAAGTGTTGCATTACGTAAAGGAATATTCCATACCGCATCAGGCACAATGTAGTTCAAACAGCATATTAAGATGCCCCTTGAGGTTTTCAGATCTGTCTACTACTATTCTGAGTAGTTTTACTCAGAATAGTAACTATGCCTACTAAATCCTACCAGCGTAAGGAGGTTGATACCCTTCTTGATAGACTTTCAGAACCGCCGCGTTCTCTAATTTTTATTGCAGGGCCACGTCAGGTTGGCAAAACCACCTTGGTGCGCGATGCGCTGGCTCAGTATAAACGTGAGCATTATTCTTTCATTCCCGTTGACCAGCCGAACGAGATACCCCCCCCCGGCTTTGCCCCCACCGAGAGTGACAGTTACGATCAGGCTGGTCGCCCACGGGATGTTGCGTGGCTGGTTGAGCAATGGCAACGCGCCCGTGTGGCCGCCAGGGAGTCGGTAGACGGGCATATCCTTGTCCTTGATGAAATCCAAAAACTTCCTCGCTGGTCGGAAGCGGTCAAAGGGCTTTGGGACGCTGACAGGGCTGAAGGATTAAAATTGCATGTTGTCCTGTTGGGCTCATCACCTTTGTTGATGCAGAAGGGCATGAGCGAGAGTCTGGCTGGACGCTATGAGTTGATTCGCATCACACACTGGTCGTTCCTCGAAATGTACGAAGCCTTCGACTTTGACTTAGATGACTACATATATTTTGGCGGCTACCCCGGTAGCGCCGTGCTTATTCGTGATGAGCCTCGTTGGTGCAGTTATGTCCGTGATGGCCTGATTGAGCCGAGTATAGAGAAAGATATCCTGATGATGACGCGGGTTGATAAGCCAGCTCTGCTCAAGCAACTGTTCTACCTCGGTTGTAACTACTCCGGGCAACTTCTCTCCTACACCAAAATGCTTGGGCAGCTTCAGGATGCAGGCAATACAGTGACGCTCGCCCATTATCTCAATCTGCTGGGAAATGCAGGTCTAATCCAGGGACTGCAGAAATATGCAGGGCAACAACATCGGCGACGCGCCTCCGTGCCCAAGCTCAATGTGCTTAACACTGCCCTGATGTCCGCCGGATCAGGTTACACCAAGGCAGAAGCCAAAGCCGATCGCAGCTATTGGGGACGATTGGTAGAAAGCACCATAGGCGCACATCTGCACAATACTGGATATCCAGATTGCCAACTCTACTACTGGCGCCATAGTCCTCACGAAGTGGATTTTGTGATCGAACGTGGCAAACGGCTCACCGCCATCGAAGTCAAAAGCGGCCCATCCTCCGGCCATGCTCGTGGACTCGACGTATTTACAGAAAACTTCGGCAAGTGCCAAAAGTTGCTGGTTGGTGAAAGCGGCATTCCAATTGCCGAATTCCTATCTTATCCGGCGGAGCACTGGCTTTGACAAAGGAGAGTAAACCTTTTCTCGTTCAGCGCACCTGCACATGCAGATCGGAAGTTGCTGATGAGCATGGAAGCCATTCTCTGGAGTCATATCGCAACCTGCCAGCCTATGTGCTGCTTGGCGATCCAGGCTCTGGCAAGACGGAAGCCTTTAAACGGCAAGCAACCGAGTCCGGTGGTGAATATATCAAGGCACGTGACTTTGCTACGTTTGATCCAGGTGAGGAATATCAGGGCAAAACCTTATTCATCGATGCGCTGGATGAAATGCGCGCCGATGGAGGGGATGGCAGAACACCGCTCGACCACATACGCAGGCATCTGGAAAGATTGGAATGCCCATCTTTTCGTCTCTCCTGCCGCGTGGCAGACTGGCTGGGCGCGAGCGATAGCGAAGCATTGGAGCGCGTATCGCCAGATGGCAAGGTCATCGCTTTACATCTTGATCCATTGACCGATGATGACATTGCTGAAATCCTTCGACACAAAACCATCATTTCCAACTCGGATGAATTTATACGCAAGGCGCTGGATCATCGGCTCGACGAACTGCTGCGCAATCCGCAAACACTGAATTTGCTGGTCGAAGCAGTAGGCGGAAATGAATGGCCGCAAAGTCGCAAGGAAATTTATGAGATGGCATGTCGCCAACTTGTACGTGAGCCAAATCCAGAACATCGAAAAGCGAAATGCGATAACGTTTTTCCTGCTGAAACACTACTAAATGCGGCCGGTTACTTATCTGCTACCCAGTTGCTATCCGGTATTGCCGGTTTCTCATTGGATGATGAAAGAGCCGACAAGCAATATTTCTGCTGGAATGAATTGACCGAACACGAACTCCCTTTACTGCCCGCACTGAAAACAAATCTGTTTCAAGGAGACGGCGAGGAACGACGCATACCTGTTCACCGTAGCGTCGCAGAATATCTGGGCGCGTACTACCTGGCCTCACGCATCGAAAACAATGGCCTGCCATTTGGTCGTGTTCTCGCACTGATGACGGGCGCTGATGGCGGCATAGTAACCGATCTGCGCGGCCTCGCAGCATGGCTCTCTGTTCACTGCTTCAGTGGGCGGCAATTATTGATTGAGCGTGATCCATTGGGCGTGGTGCTCTATGGTGATGTGCGCAACTTTCCCGTGCCAGGCAAGCAGCTTGTCCTCACCGCATTGAGAAACGAAGCCCAACGCTACCTATGGTTTCGTTCTGAAGACTGGTCATCCTCGCCTTTTGGTGCATTGGGTACGGGGGATATGGTATCGGCATTCCGGGAGATACTCACCTCACCTTCACGCGAAGAGGCTGATCAAGCACTACTGGATTGTGTGCTTGATGCCATACGTTATGGTGAGCATTTATCTGTGCTAGCCGATCCACTAGAAGCCATTGCACGAGATTCCAGCTATTGGCCAAGGGTACGCAGGAATGCGATGCAAGCGCGGATGAACGCTGTACCTGGTGATCATTCAACACTGCTGAAGCTCACAAATGACATTCATGCCGGTGATGTCGAAGACATGGATGACGAAATACTCGGCACTCTTCTAGACAAGCTTTATCCACAAACCATTTCACCCTCACAGATATTCAATTATCTCCATCCACAAAAGAATGACCGTCTGACTGGTGGCTATTCCTCATTCTGGAGCTACAGGCTTCCAGAAGCAGCTACTAAGGATGATTTGCCACTGCTATTGGATCAATTGGCACAAAAGCTGGAGTCAATAAGAGAATCTCTGCAGGGATATGAACTCAAGAGGATGGCAGGGAAGCTACTGATAAGAGGTTTGGAGGATTGCGGTGATGCCATTACCGATAAGCGTCTCTACGAGTGGCTAGGCGTTGGTCTGGATGAATATGCTCACCCTCGTCTTGATGCTGAATATGCCCAGCGTATTGCCAGTTGGTTCAAGGAGCGACCTGATCGTTACAAAGCCATGGTTTTTTTCGGTGCATCTCTATGCGCTGGAGATGAAAATGTTCGATATTGTATGCACCGATGCACGATGAGGCTTTACGGCTCTACTCCCCCCGCTGATATCGGAGCTTGGTATCTGGAGATGGCGGTAGCGGAACAGGATGCCGAGTTGGCTGGCTATTATTTCACTGAAACAATTCTCTTGCTGAGGCAGCAGGGCAGGCAACAAGAGCTGCCTCTCTCTGCGCTGGAATTTCTTGAATCATGGATAGAGGCACATCCATCCTTTCAAAAATGGCTTACACCTTTTATAACCTGCCCCACCGGTGACTGGCAACAGAAACACGCCATCAAAGATCGCACAAGAAAAATCAAATATCAGAAACAGAAAAGTGACTGGATAAGTTACTACCGTCAACATATTGAGGCTATTCGTGATGGCAGCGTGCACGCCAAGATACTGCACGATCTTGCGCAGGCATACAGCGGACTGCTTTATGAGGCCTCTGGTGAAACACCACGCGAACGCTTGGAGGATTTTCTGAGTGGCGATATTGAACTGATCGAAGCAGCCTATGCGGGTTTCCGCCACGCCCTTGGCCGTGAAGACCTACCGACAGTTGGTGAAATTGTTGACCTGGGACTAAAGGGACGGATGCATTACATCCGCCCAGCCTGTTTGGTGGGTATGGATGAGCTGTATCAGGTCGACCCATCTGCTGCCTTGCGGCTTTCAGATGATGTGCTGTCGCAATTATTGGCATTTCGCTTCACATACGACATTGGCAACGACCCAGCATGGTTTATAGCGCTACTTCATGAGCGGCCGAAAATGGTAACGGAAGCGCTGCTTGCCTACGCCATACCCATGCTACGCAAGGGAAGAGAACATATTGCTGGATTGTCCTCCTTGGCCTATAACGATGCATATGCCGAGGTAGCACGTATTGCATTGCCCGTTTTGCTGCAAGGCTTCCCGCTACGTGCCAGTAAGCTTCGCTTATCAAATATACTTGACCCACTCATCATGGGGGCATTGCGTTATCTCGATAGGAAGATACTCGCATCATTGATAGCCCTGAAACTTGAATTGAAAAGCATGAGTACCGCACAACACGTCTATTGGTTGGGCTTCGGCTTACTGATTGACCCAGATATTTATGAGGCCAAGTTGTTTCAATACATTGGCAAGAGTGCGGCGCGCAAAGGTTATCTGGTGAGTTTTCTGCTTAGCCGCAGGGAACATCGTTTGCCCGATAGTGCATCCATGCACGAAACTACTCTTGCTCGCTTGATTGAATTGCTTGCACCAGATAGTTCGCCCGAACGTCCTACAGGAATGCACAGTGTCACTTTGGCCATGAATACCGCCGATATGGTGCGCTCCTTTATTGATAGATTAGGCGGCAATTCAAATAAAACTGCTACTCGCGAACTTGAGCGCTTGCTGAACTTGCCTAAGCTTGCACCCTGGCACAACCACTTGCGTGGGGCCTTGCACACCCAGCGCATTGCTCGACGTAAGGCATCGTTCCAACGCTTGAATATTGAGGAGGTTGTTCACACACTTGCCAACCTTCAACCCGCCAGTGCCGCCGATCTTGCCGCGCTGACATTCGACCACCTACTCGATATCGCCCGAAAAATCCGAGATGGCAGTACCAACGACTATCGGCAGTATTGGAGCTATGGCGAGGATAATAAAAAACTGGAAAAACCCAAACCGGAGAATGACTGCCGTGATTCATTACTGTCTGATTTGAATGACCGGCTGGGAAGACTCGGTATTGATGCTCAGCGTGAGGGTAATTATGCAGATGACAAACGTGCCGACATTCGAGTTTCATTCGGCGGTACCAATGGTTTTAACGTCCCCATTGAAATCAAAAAAGATAATCACCGTAATCTCTGGCGTGCCATCCACGAACAACTAATTGCAAAATATACCCGTGATCCAGGTGCGGATGGGTATGGGATTTATCTGGTCTTCTGGTTCGGAGGAAAAGGGCTGCCACCACCACCCGATGGCAGTAAGAAACCCCGCAATGCCCAAGAGCTGGAGGAGCGCCTTCGGCAAACACTCTCGCCAGAAGAAAATAATTGCATCTTGGTATGCGTGATTGACTGTGCGTTGCCTTGATGCGAATCCCAAGTTTGTGCGGGGAAACAGGGGTGTCGATAATGTGTTCGTGGTCTTTTGTCTTCAGGTACCAAATGACTGCTATGCGTATTCAGCTGCCTTTTCTACCAAGTAGAATAAATGGCAGCTTTTGGTACACAAAAAGACCCTTGGCCCTTCTGCTTCTGTTCTTTCATCATGCTCCCTCTCGGCACTGTTGGCCCTATGGGTGAGATTCTGTGAGGTTACACTGGGTTACCCCACACTACCGGAAAACCTGTTCCACACTGCTATAAATATGGCCACCTTTGCTCATTGATTGCATCACCAGCACCTTACATTCAGTTCCCACCAGTTCCTCTACATCAAGACCACTGACTAATTCATGCTCACCAAAATTATGGCCCAGAAGGCCACATAACAATTCAGCCAATTTACTCTGAGCACTCAGATTTGTTGAGGTGGACTGCATTACTATAAGACCATCCATATCACCACCCTGCAAAGTAAACTCAAAGCCTATTCTATCGCCATAGGAATTCTGAAATTGCCTAATATCTGTTAACTTAGCTGGGTAGACTCCATTAGACACCGCATTCGCTACGGCATGTATTTTTGGCTGTACTATTAACGGCATTTTTCACCCTCATCTTTTACACAACCATTCTGTTTTGTAATTTCACCTATTAATTTGTCTGCTATCCCAGTATCCATTAACCACATACAGAGCATCAGGCGGTTATCAGCATTTAACCTAGCTACAAATTTACGCTGTTGAATCGGCTGGCCTGTAAGCTTAAGTAGCTGGCCTGCAATCTCTGAAACACCATTTAGAAATTCAATATCCAAATCCAGATCAACAATATCACTCTGCTTTGCTTGGTGTACTGTGGCTTGTCCAAATAAAAAAGCCAATTCAAATTCCAGGCTTGCTTGTAGAAAAACATCAGTATTGTCCAACGTAATAGCCATCATACTGCTTGCCTCTGCATAGATTTAATGGTGATAACAAAAATCAAAGTTATTCCTCCATACTAAGCAGCCGATGCAGTGCTGCCTTTGGTACACGCCAGCGGTCACCAATCTTGATTGCTGGAATCTCACCTTTTTGCGCTGCTGCATAGGTAGGCCCCTTACTCAGCCCAACCATCTGTCCGGCTTCAGGCCAGAGTGAATAGGTGGCACACACCACCTTCTGCTTTTTCAATTTTTCTGTCATACCCTTCCCCTTGAGCAGGTATTAATGGATACCTAGCTGGTTCACGTTAACATACCTTGGAGCAAATTATACTTGACACTATTTACGCATACAAGTAGCGTTCACGTTAACTATTCCGTTAATTTCAGGATGAATAATGTCAATTCCAATTTTTTTTGACTGGAAAGTACCAAAAAAGGGTTTCCAACTGATCGATGGCTTTGATGCCAAATTACACAAGAGCGGTGACTGTTTTGTGACCTCTGAGGTAACCGTTTTAGTCCCAAAGACAAGCAAATACAGGACATACAAACCACTTGATCACGACGGGCTGTTTCAAACATTTGCGGCAACCCCAGAAACACCAGAAGAGGTATTAGCTTTTTCAAGAAAATATGGCGCTCTCGGTATCCACAAAGAGAACATCTCTTTTGATAAGGACAATGCAGAAGACATTCTCACCAAGTCACTTAGCGCTAGTTTTTATGACGGCAAAGCATACATAGACTATCCTGCCGGAGAAGATCCTAACTGGGATGAAATAGGTGCTACCGGAGAACCACTTAATGAGTGGTTCAAAATCATAAAATATATGCGAAGCATGATTAATCTTTGGAACAATACAGACAAAGTAGGGAAAGACTATGTTCGCTGGGAAGGTTACGATGAAGTCTGGTTTGACCTCCCCTCACCTGCTGCAAATACCTTAATTGCATCAAAAACCACTAATCCGGAACTTCTCGCTGAACTTCGTCCTGGAGACCATATTGGGCCAGCAACGGCCTTTCTACTAATGGCTATCAGTCAGCGAATAGAGGATGCGAAACCAAATATGACCATTCTTGATGGAAGGCCGCAGGTTATTATCCGACCTCAATCACTATTAAGCGTCATGTGGCTACAGTTCTCGGTTGCAGTAACAGAAGAAAAGCAATATCGCGCTTGTGAGCACTGCGGAACATATTTTGAAGTTGGAGCTGGCAAAGGGCGTAAAACTAAGAAATTCTGCTCTGAAAGCTGCCGGGTAATGGCCTTTAGAAATAAAAAAAAGATTAAGGATGATAAATAATGAGGCCTCGCAAACGCACCAATAGAAACCTGCCGCCCAACCTTTATGTAAGTAAAAAAGGCCCTCGCTATTACTATCGATATAGGCACCCCGGAACTGGCAAAGAATCTGGCATGGGTTCAGACCGTCAAGCAGCTATTAAAGCCGCCGTCCAGCTTAACAATAGGCTGGCCTTTTCTGAGGTTGATAATTTGGTTGAGCGCGTGCTGGAACAAAAAGAAACAATGGCGTGCTATCTAGACCGGTACTGGAAGCAACTGCTGGAGCGCGAACTATCACAGAACACGCTTTACTCAAAAAAACACTACATCAAAATAATACGTGAGAGCTTAGGTGCTCGCCTGATCTCAGAGGTTTCGACGAAAGACACAGTCAACCTCATTGAAAGCATTAAAGCAGAGGGACTCACAAGAAAAGCACAAGCCACCCGCTCTACTCTAGTGGATATCTTTAACTCCGCCATTGCTGATGGCTGGATAGAGTCCAATCCAGCATCACCAACACGCTCACCCAGGGTAAAAATCCAACGCTCACGGCTCACACTAGCCCATTTTACAGCCATTATGGAAGTCGCTAAGCAAGAATACCCACCATATGTATCAAATGCCATGTTGCTAGCTCTCATGACCGGTCAGCGCCTTGGTGACATTGCAAATATGCGGTTTAAAGACATATCAGAGGGATGGCTGCATGTACGACAGGAAAAAACAGGGATGATGATCCGAATACCGCTTGAGCTACGCCTGGAAGCAATTGATTTGTCACTAAAGGATCTAGTTGCACAATGCAGAGATAGGGTTGTCTCTCGCCACCTAATCCACCACACCCGCAACCACGGCAATGCTCTTGCAGGTACAAAGGTACATCGAACCAAAATTAGCAAATGGTTTCGCAAAGCCAGGGATCTATCAGGCCTTAGCTTTGATGGAACCCCACCTTCATTCCATGAGATTCGCTCCCTATCGGGGAGGCTCTACAAGGAACAGGGTATAGATGAACAAAAGTTATTGGGACATAAAGACGCTCGGACAACATCTGTATATAATGACGCCCGCGGTGCGGAATGGGTCGAAATCAAAGCCTAGGTTTTGGGAATGTTTCGGGAAAGTTTTGGGAATACCTATTTTTTCACTCAATAATCAATTACTTAGCATACTGGATTTATACCGCCCATGCACAAACACCCAATGATGAACATAGCCGTCCGAGCAGCCCGAAGCGCAGGTAGCGTCCTATTGCGCCACTTTGACCGGGTTGACACCCTCAACG
>Ga0316190_10001314_pt1 | contig 17873 bp, 19 predicted proteins | sample Eddworburrow2_MG_FD_204929 | JGI IMG/M metagenome (GOLD analysis project Ga0316190, IMG submission 204929) | Coastal sediment microbial communities from Maine, United States - Eddy worm burrow 2 | ecosystem: Environmental > Aquatic > Marine > Coastal > Sediment | place: USA: Maine | collected... | reverse complement strand
GATGCTGCATGCCTGCAACAAGGTGAAAGCTGGTGGCATCCAGCACTACAAGAATACTGCAAAGAAATGCAAGATAGAGGTAAAACCGCCCCTTGGAGCGGTACACAAAATGATAACCGACCTGCACCAGCCGATTAATGGCTCGTAGCGACATAATGTCTCCTTATATACCTCCTAGTTTAGTGGTATACAGGGGGTTTTTCTTATCGAAATAAACAAATCAGAATATAGTTAGAATTCATCCGTAGGTGGGGCAACCCGCATCACTTCCTCCACAGAGGTATCCCCCGCATGAACTTTCCTTGCGCCACTAATACGTAACGGCTCCATGCCCTGCTTTAGCCCCTGTTTTCGGATCTTTTCAATGGTGCAATCAGCATCAATCAGAGCGCGAACTTCAGGTGTCATACGCAATATTTCATACACACCCATGCGGCCCATATAACCTGTTTTGCGGCATTCATCACACCCCTCTGAACGATAAATTTTAGACGGCAATGCCAGTTTCCAGGGGCGGGTCAACGCAGCCCAGGCATCATCTGCATCCTCCACCTCCGCTTTACAGTGAGGGCAGAGTGTTCGTATCAGGCGCTGCGCTACCACGCCAATAACAGTAGATCGAATCAAATAGGGGGCAACCCCGACATCCATCAGTCGCGTCACCGCAGATGAGGCATCATTAGTGTGCAGAGTTGAGAACACCAAGTGGCCCGTCAAAGCAGCCTGGATTGCCATCTGGGCTGTCTCCAGATCACGAATCTCACCTATCATGACAATATCGGGATCCTGACGCATCAGGGTACGTACACCTGCCGCAAAATCAAGGCCAATAGCGGGTAACACCTGCATCTGGTTAAATGCAGGCTCCACCATTTCGATGGGGTCTTCAATGGTACAGAGGTTGATCTCAGGCTGAGCCAGCTGTTTGAGGGTGGAGTAAAGAGTCGTTGTTTTGCCTGATCCTGTAGGTCCCGTGACCAGGATGATGCCGTGGGTATGCCCCGTCATCTCCTTCCAGTGCTTGGCGTCCGATTTGGAAAAACCCAGTTCCGACAAACTGCGTACCAGCACCTGCGGATCAAAGATACGCATCACCATCTTCTCGCCAAAGGCGGTGGGCATGGTGGAGAGGCGCAGCTCGACCTCCTGGCCGGCAGGGGTCTTGGTCTTGACCCGGCCATCCTGCGGACGGCGCTTGTCTACTACATCCATGCGCCCCAACGCCTTTATGCGGCTAATCACTGCCATCATGATGGTTGAGGGCATTTCATAAACAGTATGCAACACACCATCAATACGGAATCGGATATTGGCTGTATCCCGACGCGGCTCTAAATGGATATCACTGGCTCGCTGGTCAAATGCATATTGCAGTAACCAATCCACAATACTCACCACATGCCGGTCATTGGCATCCAGCTTACCAGAGCGGCCAAGCTCAACCAGCGCTTCCACCGCATCAATTGAAGTGCCAAAGCCGGTATCGATCTTTTTGGCTCTGCGCATTGACTGACTCAGGCCAAAAAACTCTTCAACATAGCGGCTGATGTCAAGTGGATTGGCGATGACCCGCTCAATATTCCGACCCAGAACATGGCTCAGCTCTTGCTCCCACTCCCGTATATTAGGTTCTGCCGTTGCAAATACGGCTTTATCTTCATCAACATGAACAGGAAGAATCTTGAAACGTGCGGCATAGGCTTTGGATACAACCGAGCCCACTGAATCCACATCAATTTTTAATGGATCAACACGCAGATAGGGCAGACCAACATGACCAGCAAACCACTCTGTTAAACACTCAATAGTCAGCTCAGCGTGTGGTGGTTTCGATGATTTTAGGTGACGCCCCGCCAGCCAGACCAGGGGGTGAAGCTCAACCTTAGAGCCTCTGATACTCTCATGCAGTCGCCGGACATTATCAGCCTCTTTATGCGACAGCAGGCCATCTTTAACCAATGCTGGCAATAGTTTGTTGACATCTATTTTTTGGTCAACGGCTTGTGTCATTTTATTGTTTTTTGTCATTCAATTTCGCACATTAACCAATAGAAAAGCCTGAAAACTCCTGAGCAGGCAACATCTCAGAAACAACCTCAACCACCTCCGCTAACTCTGGCCCCCGGTGCAACCATACCTTTAGCGCGTCCAGTGCCTGCAACTCACCACACGCCATAACCTCAACACGTCCATCCGGCAAATTATGCGCATAACCCGTGAGATTTAACTGCTCAGCCTGCTGTCGGGTGTTAGCCCGAAAAAAAACACCTTGCACACGACCCCGGACAAGAGAGCGCATACAGGTTTTCATTTTAGGGTACTTCTATTAATTCTGGTTGAAGCAGATTGAGATTCAAAATACTCAAGAGCAAGGTGATAAGTGCTTGTAATAGCTATTCTATTGCAAGTGCTTAGCAACGCAGCTATTGGATGTTTTGGACTCAAGATGCTCATCCACGAATTAATAAAGGTGCCCTTTAGCTTCATACTCTATTTTTCTTCAGCCTTAGCAATAAAATCCTCAACCAACTTGGCTGTAAGGACTCCCACTTCCCGGGCAGCAACCTCACCTGCTGGATTGAGCAGGAAGGAGGTGGGCATCCCAAATACTGTTCCAAAAGGTGTATTTACAGCCATCTTTACCTGAACTATAGGATAAGTGACTGATTTATCCTTCACAAAGCTCTGCAGTTTTTCCAGTTTAATGCTCTCCATGTTCAAGCCTAACACTACCGCTTTGCTCTCTTTGTGCTTATTGTGAAATGCCTCAAGCTCAGGCAGCTCTTTTACACAAGGCATACACCAGGTTGCCCAATAATTCACCAGCACCCATTTTCCACGATAATCGCTTAAGCGATACTCCGTGCCATTAATATCAACGCCACTGAATTCAACAGGCTCAGCTTGAGCCAATGATTGCAATACAACAAGACAAACACCCAGCCATAGGGTAGCTGATTTAACTAAATTCACTCTTCCTCCAATTAACCATGCATCGAGTATAGCCGTCATTCTGCGTATATAATTCGCTAAATACAATAATTTACATCAAAATTTCATGAAATTACGTCTATCTTTAACATTGGACATTCAGAGAAATTTGATGTTCAACACAGCCGCTGATCAAATAAGATCGCTTTGCAGATAAATAGCCGAGCCCACTGATGACAGACAGGACACAAACACCAACAAAAAAACAAAAAACACCCGGCTCTCTGCAGCTGACTGTTCCTGCTCAAGATACTATTGAAAACCCCAATGTTGAAACAAACCCAGTCAGGCTAACTGAGTGGATCAACAACCTACCACAGGCCAACCCAATAGCCGTTGCCACAGCACTTTATGAATCAATCTACCAGCTCAACCGATTCCCAGGGACAGTTAACCAACGTTACGACTTAGTTAATTGCTATCAGGCTCCCTTTAAAGTTATCTATCAAATTGCCCACAAAGCATCACAACAAAAAGGCGCACAGTCCACACTAAAGCAGACCGATATAACTCCAATAGCAATAAAGACAACTATTGAACTTGCATACAGCTACAAACTTATCATTAACGAGCACCTTCAACTCAATAATGCACATCAACATCAACATCGGTTCGGCAATGCCATTTATTCAGCAATGAATGCGACCATGCTGGAACTCATGCTGGAATATTCAAACCTCATACCCGACTCTAAAAAAGCATGGCGTGAACTTTTTCAACTCTACATCCTGGCAGAGCAGCATGATTTAGCACAGATGATAATTGAAGAAGAGACCTCCATCGATCTACTGTTTAAACGCATCCTTCTCATTGCAATCATTGACCCATATCGCCTTCCACGGGGCGAGATCTGGCTCTGTTATAACTATCTCACACACTGGGCAATGAAGGCCGAGCTGCATACATCAACCGTCGCACCTGATGACATCACAGGGCTATTTTTGGTGGATCTACAGGCCATGTATCCACCCAAACCTCCCAAGCCAAATTCTGAATTACTCCCAAAACGCCATCGGTTGCTGCATGTTAATTCACTCAACCTTGCTATCAATCAGCAACGGAAGCAGCTACTAGAAGATGGAAGCACACCATTAAAAGGAACAGATGGCCTTACCAAAGAACAGACAAAGCAGATGTTTCGTCACATGTTGCTTGCCTGGCATGTGCGCCCTACACGCAAAAGCGAAAGGCATGAAAAGTATGGATCACACCCTGTCACCTATGGCCTAAGTGCAATCAACCATTACCTTAAAAAAGGTGCGTTCACACAAGATGAAAGTAGCCCTGCAGAAGATTTAACAGATGACACTGCATTAACACTTGAAGAGGCAACATCATTCCGTAGAGAAAACAAACACTACCCCATCTGCTCATGGCGTGTTTTCAACAGGAGCGCTGGCGGCATTGGCATTACAGTGCAGCCCCCATTTCCTAAAGATGTACAAGTCGGTCAACTAATCATGATTGAACTTGAAGATGACACACAGACACAACAATTAAAAGTAGGCATCATTCGGCGGATGATCGAACGTGATGCTAATACACTGGAAATTGGTGTACAGTTTTTGCCTGGAAAAATAGCACCGGTATCTATTCGCCCCTATTTTTATGATAAAGAGATCACTGCTGACTTCCAGCACGGAATACTAATAGATAGAGGATCAAAGCTACCAAAAGCACTTTTAACGCCACATGGCATGTACAAGGAGCAGCGGGAATTTGTATTTGAAAATGATGGTTTTGTTCTGCAAATCATATCAGATGACATCATTGAAACCACACCCATCTTTGACTGTTTTGACTATCATGAAATATCACATCATTAAATGGCACCAAAATCTGATTATTCTACAATGACATATATCCTGGTTTTATATTACAGCCGCCATGGCTCCACCTCTGAAATGGCTCGTCAAATTGCTCGTGGTATAGAAGAGCAAAACAGCATTGAAGCAAAAGTGCGCACCGTCCCTCCTGTATCTACTGTGTGTGAATCAACAGAAAGCAGCATCCCTGAGAGCGGCGCACCTTATGCAACACTTGACGACCTGCGCCATTGCTCGGGGCTAGCACTTGGAAGCCCATCTCATTTCGGAAATATGGCTGCCCCCCTGAAATACTTTCTAGACTGCACCAGTTCAGTATGGCTATCAGGGGATCTTATAGATAAACCAGCCGCTGTCTTTACTTCTGCATCCAGCATGCATGGCGGCCATGAAACAACGCTTACTTCAATGATGCTTCCACTTTTACACCACGGAATGATGATCCTTGGATTGCCCTATAGTGAAGTTGCATTGCTACATACAAAAACCGGGGGCACACCCTATGGTCCAAGTCATCTCGCAGGCGTAGAGAACAGCTCATCATTAAGTAAAGACGAACAGCTTTTATGCCAATCTCTGGGAAGACGATTAGCAAATGCCGCAGTAAAACTTCGGGCATGAAATCACTGACCAGCTCAATAAAACATTTAACCCACATTAACGAATAATTACCTATCTCCACCTTGTTCATGAACAACATGCATCTATTTTATTTCACATAAGGATCAACTAATGAGCTTAATTACTTGGGATAAAGAAAAATTCAGCGTAGGTGTCGACGAGATGAATGAACAACACAAAAAATGGATTTCACTGATAAACAAGCTTCATGGTTCGCTTATAACACCTAACCCAGAAACATCACCTGAGATAGCCATTAAAGAGATGATTGATTACACAGCATTTCATTTTAAACAAGAGGAGGATCTACTTCAGGAGGTTCAATTTCCTGGTTATGAAAAACACAAATTAGAACATGAGTATTTCATATTAAAACTGGAAAAACTGGATCAAGATATAACAAATGGAACCTACGTATTAAAAACTCAGATAATGAGCATCCTTAAGAACTGGCTGGAAGATCATATATGCAAAGCAGATAAGTCCTACGGGGCATATATATCAAACAATGCAACCACTCAGTAACATGAAACCAACAAATCACAGCAGCCTATTGTGACTTGTCAGCCAAAAATGAGCACAGCATTAGTGCCAACTTAACACCCCTCATTTCAGCCAGCCCAGCCATTCCCACAATATTTATCTGGAATTATATTCCTAAAGAGTTAGTTTTACATGCCGCCATTATCTATAAGAACTACTTAATCTTACGGCCACTTGTAATGAAAGCACTAAAACTATTTACCCTCATAGGAGTTGCGTATTGTGCAAACTCACTGCATGCTGGCGAATCACTAACACCGCATAACCATAGTCAGCTTACTTCAAAGGGGTATGCATGGATTCAACCTTCTGATAAAGATCTTCTCATCAACATACCATCACTAAAGTTATCTGATATAAAAGATCAAATGCATAAAACAAGATCGGACCTAACAGTTCGCAAAAACAAGCTTACACTAACTGTAAAAGAGAAAGAGTTTTCATTTGGAGATGGTCTCATTACACTCATCCTGCCCGGTGGAGTTCTTTATGCTGCTACAGTAAAAAGGAACTACATTAGAGCCAAAAATGAGCTGATCGAAGTTACCAGCCGTCTAAAAGAGATAACCCATGATATCTCAAGCTTCACCACACAGGCACAAGCTCCAAAAGCCATTTTAATCGCACGCAACTAATAGATTTTGCTTTAGCTGGTCACACGTCATAACTCCAGATGCAATATAACTACATTTACATATAGATCACTGTACGCATACCGCACCACAGCATAAGGGTTATGCAGAAGAATTTTTCTCAACATACTACACAGCAGGCACAGCAAGAAGGGTTTGAGTGATGGCACTTCTCCATGCGATCATCTCAATTGACAGAATTATTTTTAAACGGGAAATTTACAGCGCAACCATCAATCTGCTTGCTATACAACATCCCATAAATTTTATGAGGCAGCAGATAACGTAGGTTTTAGATTTACATGCATAATCTATCCTTCATGCATAAACTCATCCATCCATAAAACAACCTGTACTCGCAATACGGTTATTATTTTAAATAACAGACCTCAGTTTTCCGCTAACTACTCTTATAACATTTAGTCCATTACCCATGAGAAGGGTCAACACGCTCAAAAAAGCTGGTACCAATCTGAACAAGGAAAACGAAAAGCCGGGCAGTTAATACCCCAAGCATGAAAATCCAAAAACTCCAATAAAGCACACCAAGACACAAAAGCACTATGCTACCTAAGAAAGCTGACGCAAATAACCAAAAAAACAGAATCAACCCAGTACCTTGCTGAACTTCTACCCATTCTGTTAACCACGGCCTTACTGCTTCGAGCCGCGCTATCAATTCATGTTTTTGGTTCTCTGTGCTCATGACAGTGCCCCTATTAATCAGTGAGAAATCCCACTCTTATTTAGGTTAGCGGCAGCTTCCCTGCTCTTTTTAGCAATGTGAAAGGCAAATGTGATCTGATACTCAGATTACGTTATACCCACATTCATGCTGCGTGTGCTTTGTTTTCACCGCTACACCCCGTTAAATCTGCTAAATACTTCAATTGACTTAAAATGTAAGGTTTTTTATTCTTACCGACACTCAGTCGAGGTAGAGGCCAAGCAATCGCACCGCAATTATCTGTCTAGATAGCCTGGTTAATTTCACACCCAAGCATTATTATCCAGACCAACACCTCACTTTTTATTTTATATATAGCTATAGATCAAAGAGTTAGTCATTATTCTAGTAATACTGTGGTCATTTCCACGCTCAGCAGATCACTATCCATCAGCTAAGCCAACACGAGATTTTGAGGACTTATGGTTCAAATTAAAGACTTCGACACCCTGCTTGAGGCTACCCGCCAACAGCCAGAAACTTTCCAGCTTTTGTTTGTTTTCGCCAAAAGCGCACTACCTCCAGAACACACAGAAGAAGAAGCCGAGCGTTTTAAATCGGGGCTAGGCGGGGAATTAACCCCCATGATGTGTGTTGACAAAACCCTGGACGAACTCACTGGCTTTAAAGCACTTGCGTTAGAGGCTGAAAAGCTCTTTATCGACTGGCAAATGGTGTTCTGCGGCGCCCTGCCCGGCGGGATCGGGGTACCACCCAGCAAAGAAGCGATTGATGATGCACTCAAAAATATGGTGCAGGCAATACAGTTTGGCGGTGATATGTCTGGCTACCTGATATTCGACAAGAACGGCGATCCTATTCGCATTGTTTAGCCTACAAACAAGCCTATAAAACCTTGGGGCAGTTAAATCTGCCCCTCAATCACTGCAATATGTGAGCCCCGCTTTCTACACTCCCATCTGATTTGCACGAAATCAAAACCACATTCATCTTGTGAAAAGCAAATCTTTCGATAGAATAGGCGCACCCGGAAAGGTGCCCATTTAGGGTTAAAAGGGAACAAGGTGAAACGGCCAACCGTAAGTCCTTGACTGTCCCCGCAACTGTAAGCACGTAGTTTGGTTACAAAATCGCCACTGATCGAAAGATTGGGAAGGCCAAACCAAATGTAGATGTGCAAGTCAGGAAACCTGCCTTTCCAGCGTCGTGATTCCATAGAACGGGGTATTCCGTGGAGCGGTCATCCGTTTCTGACGCATTCAAGCGAGTTGTCATCTGAGATAGCTGCTTGTTTGCGGTATCTACCCCAAACAGCATCTACTCCTCCGATTTCACTCACAAGCTGATGTGCGGCTTGGCGGGTCTCCGGTGCTAAACACTTTTCCGGTACTCCCTCCCTTGGTTCCCCCAAGCAAGTCCACGTTGTTATTAAACGTAGTGGCACCTTAATGGGTGTGGAGATTCAGTAATGCAAAACAGTATAAAAATAGGGCAGGCGCTTCTTCCTGTAGCTTTAGGCTTGGTGACATCTATGTCATTGGCAGAACCTGTTGATCTTTTAGACACCATCACCATTACAGCCACTCGAAGTGGCCAACATCAAACCAAGACAGCAGCCAAGGTCTCTGTAATTTCCGCCAGCGATATTGCAAAGAGTAGCGCTGATACAGTGCCTGACCTTCTGCGTAATCTACCCGGCGTACATATTAGTGACTTAGCAGGCAATGGAAATAACCAGACAATCGATATCGGTGGTTTTGGTGAGACTGCTAACCGACATGTTGCCATCGTAGTGGATGGTCGACGAATCAACCCTATTGATATGGGAAATATCTCTTGGTCGACCATCCCAATAGAGAACATTGAGCGTATTGAAGTGCTCCACGGCTCTGGTTCTGTTCTCTATGGTGACAACGCAATGGGCGGGGTGGTTAATATCATCACCAAAAATGCGACAAAACAAGGGACTAAAGGAAGCACTGACCTCTCTATTGGCAGCTTTGATAGTCATAAGCTATTGGCAGAAATGAGTCATGCTCAAGATAATTTTGGCATCCGAACCGGAGTGACTCAATCACAAACTGACGGCTACCGTGATCGTTCCAACTCTGAAAAAGAGAGTTTCTTCAGCCATCTTTGGTTAGACGCCAGTGAAAGTACCAGCCTCTCTGCTGAAATAAATATAAGCCAGGCAGATTATGAGCTTCCGGGGCCTCTCACCCAACTACAGGTGGATAGCAACCGAAGGCAAGCCATAAACCAGAATAATGAAGGCGAAACTGAGGAACGCATACTGGTATTTGGCTTGGATCACAATTTCACTGACCAGAGCATACTCCGCGTAGAGTTGCACCAGCGAGAAGTTGAACGTGACAGCGAGATGGCATCCTGGTTCAGCTATATGACCTTTGACATCGATACCACTGGTTTTACACCGCAGTACATCCTTGAAAGCCCTATTGCCGGATTGCAAAACCGTCTTATCCTGGGAGTTGATTACTACAATGTGGATTATTCCAGTTGGAGAAGTGCCACAAAAGGGGCAAAGACAAACCGCTATAAATTCACTAAAGAGACACTGAGTGGCTACCTACAGGATGAACTACAACTGACTGACTCACTGCTTCTTAATTTGGGCATGCGTTATGAAAAACCCGAATATGACCTGAAGGTTATACTTCCTGCTGGAACAACCAAGAATAAGATGGATAAGAGCGAGCGCGCCTATAACCTTGGCCTAGTCTATAATTTTGCACCCAGCTCAAAACTCTATGGCCGCATCTACCGCTCATTCCGCTACCCTTCAGTAGATGAGTTCGTCTCTCTGTGGACAGGCAACTTTAATCAGAATTTAAAGCAAGAGACAGCTCTCGGTTATGAAATTGGAGTGCAATGGTCACCAATTCAACAACTACACGCAGGGCTACGCTTGTTCAGGATGGATATCAAAGATGAGATTGCCTATAACGGTACAACCTTCCAGAATGAGAATCTGGACGAGACTCGACATGAAGGTGCTGAGTTAGACCTGCGCTATCAGCCCGTACCACAATTTACTATCTATGGCGGCATTGCCTATCTTGATGCAACATTTACTGACGGATCCAATGACAACAATCATATCCCGATGACCCCCGAATGGAAAAGCAACCTGGGCCTGGAGTGGAATCCAGGTAACAAGCTACATGCCGACATCAGGTATACCCATGTTGATGCCAGTTATATGGGTGGAGATAAAGCAAACAATCTACCCAAGCTGGGGAATTATAAAACAGTTGATCTTGGCTTAGGCTACTCATGCAGTAAAAATATTGAAATTTACCTGAAAGGGAAAAACATCCTAAACGAGAAGTATTCTGAGGCAGCCTACAATTATGGCTTTGGTGAGGGACTCTATCCAATGCCTGAAGCCACCTATTCAGCAGGCTTCCGAGTAGCTTTCTAGCCGTTTTAAAGAAACACTAGGGGCCTGATCTACAGGCCCCTACATAGGCCAGCCATTACAACATGGGAATACATTGAGTCGACTATTTAAACAGTACCTGCTCCTTGCTCTCCTGCTGCTTCCATTTCAGTTGCAGGCAGCTCCATCGCATGTCGCTTCAATTAACCTCTGCACCGACCAGCTACTACTGATGCTGGCCGATAGCAGGCAGATCGCATCCATCAGCTACCTTGCTGTGGAATCAAGCAGCTCCTTCATGGCCAAGGAGGCACAGCAATATCAAGTCAATCATGAAAAGATCGAAGAGTTGCTCAGCCTCAAGCCTGATCTGATCCTGGCCAGCGCATATTCCAACCGAGCGCTGATTCAGCTGATGCAAAAGCTGGGGCATCAGGTAGAGACCTTTCCACTCCCCTCTGATATCGAGGGCATTCAAGCCAATATCACCCGGATGGCCCAACTGCTCGGACAAGAGAAGCGCGGGCAGCAACTGGTTGAGCAGATGAGCCAACGGATTGATCAGGTCATTAAGCAGCAACCAGCAGTGCACCCCAAGGCGCTTTTCTATCAACCCAACCACTACACCAGCGGACGTAATACTCTGCAAGATACAGCACTACGAGTGGCCGGCTGGCGAAATCTGGCAGCAGAGCTGGGAATTGAAGGCTACAACCCAATTGACATTGAGGATCTGCTGATGGCTGATCCAGAGCAGCTTTTCACCTCACCCTATGCCCCCAACTCTAACTCTCTGGCTGAACAGCAGCTCTCGCATCCCGCACTCCAGCGGGTAACCGCAGGGAGGAAGATGATTGAGATCGACTATAAATACTGGATCTGTGGCGGCCCGATGATTGCTGATGCGATTGAACAATTGCACCGGAGCCTGCCCCAATGAAGCAGCCCCTGGCTCTTACTCAAAAACAGCTGATCAGTGGGCTATCCCTAATACTGGCAGCCCTATTTCTGCTCTCTCTTTTTGTCGGTTCAAATCCAATCCCACTGTTTCAGGCAGCGCGCGACACCCTGCTGGACACCCCTTCCGTCATCGCGCTGATCTTCTCAGAGGTGCGCCTACCACGCGCCCTGATCGCCCTCTTTACCGGTGCCACTCTTGGCCTGTGCGGTGCGGCAATGCAAGGGCTGCTGCGCAACCCACTGGCCAGCCCGGGACTGATTGGCAGCGCCAGTGGCGCAGCACTGGGCGCGGTCTGCATGCTCTATTTTGGAATGAGCTCAATCACAACAATGGTGCTACCGGCAGGAGGCATAATTGGCGCATTAGCGGCCACCATGCTGGTCTATCTACTGGCAGGGCGCAATGCCGGAACCCTGACCCTGATCCTGGCAGGCGTCGCCATCAATGCCCTGGCGCTGGCACTTATCTCCCTGCTACTCAACCTGGCACCCAGCCCCTACGCCGTGCGAGAGATCGTACTCTGGATGATGGGCTCTATCGCCAACCACAGCATGGATGATTTTCAGATTATGCTGCCCGGTGTTCTGCTTGGCTGGTTCCTGCTCATTGGCACTGGCCGCTCGCTGGATGCACTAACCCTGGGTGAAGAGACAGCCAACTCCATGGGCTTCAGCCTCCCCCGATTACGCTGGCGGATCTTTATTGCTATCGCCCTGGCAGTGGGTTCTGCCATATCCATCACAGGTTCCATTGGCTTTATCGGACTGGTCGTACCACACCTCCTGCGCCCATTGGTCGATCACCAGCCCTCTCGATTGCTACTGGCCAGCGCTATCGGCGGAGCCATACTGCTACTGGCGGCAGATATCTGCGTTCGCCTTTTCCCTGCGGGTACTGATATTAAGGTAGGCGTACTCACCTCACTGGTCGGTGCCCCCTTCTTTCTCTATCTAATCATCAAAAGCAGGCGGTTTGTATTATGAAACGACTGCATGCAGATCAACTTTCAATCACACTGGGCGGGCACCCAATAGTTCAGTCACTCTCGTTCAATCTTCAGAGCGGAGAGATGCTGGGGCTGATCGGCCCCAACGGTGCAGGCAAAACCACCCTGTTGCGACTATTGGCAGGGCTACTCAAACCCGACAGTGGCACCATCAGCCTGGATGACACCAGCTATACCAAACTCTCCCCACAGCTACGCGCCAGGAAGATGGCCTACCTGGCACAGAGTGGCACAGCCCACTGGCCCATGAGCGTAGAACGTATTGTGTCACTTGGCCGCCTGCCACATCTTTCAGACTGGCAAAAGCCAGGGGAGAATGACAAAGAGATCATCCAGCGGATAATGGCACAGACCGACCTCATCGGTTTTGAGCAGCGAGAGTTCAATACCCTCTCTGGTGGCGAACGTGCCCGAGTATTGCTGGCTCGCGCCCTAGCTGCTGAGCCCGAAATTCTACTGGCTGATGAACCTGTCGCAGCATTGGATCTGGCCCATCAGCTGGAAATAATGGCCCTGCTCAAACAGTTCTGCAACCAGGGAGGTGCCGTAGTGGTGGTACTGCATGATCTGAGGCTGGCAGCCCACTACTGTCATAGATTACAGCTACTAACCCACGGCAGTGAACTTGCCAATGGCGCTCCCACTGAGGTGCTTTCTGAAAGCAACATGGCGCAGGCATTCGGCATTCAGATGCGAAAGGGAACAGGCCCAATCTCCACTGCATTTACCCTGCCATGGGAAAGATAACAGAGACAACAACAAGCACCTGCCTCTGTCTCACAAAAGCATTGCAAGCCATAATGAAAGGCTCAAAAAATCATTCCCGTATTGAACTAGAATGAAGAGGTAACCCCTACCTCAACAAAACGGATTTACAGACAGCTCTATGACTGCTTCAAATTTCCCAAAAACAGAAAAAGAACGTGATCGCCTCTATCATCAGCTCGCCCAAAATCAGTTATTTAAGTATGTCGATCTGGATGCGATAGCTCATCTTATTGAGCAGTGCTCAGAGCAGTTGGTTTCTACAAAAACTGTACTGCTTCAGCCCGAACAACAAAACAGCAGTTTTCACTTGATATTAGAGGGCGAAGTGGAGGTGCATTTAAACAGCCTGGATCAGCCACTACATGAAAGGCTGGCCGCAGGCCAATGCTTTGGTGAAATATCTTTATCTGCTAACGGAACGACCAAGGCATACGTCATTGCCATGACCGATTGTCGTTTATTCATTATCAATGATGATCTACTGTGGGGCATGAGCAATAGCTCACACGGTGTTGCAAATAACATGCTTTATATACTCTCCCATAAAGGCAGACATAATAGTAATGCCGTTGCAAACAAACAGGAACAGCTCTACCGTTGGGAGAATTATGCGCTATCGGACTCACTAACCGGCTTTAACAATCGACGCTGGTTTGATACATCTATTGACCGCATTCTAAATCGCACAGTCCAAGAGAAACAGCCATTAAGCGCCATACTGTTAGATGTTGATCACTTTAAACAGTACAACGACCAGTGGGGACATCAAGCAGGTGATCAAGCCCTGCGTACACTGGCAAATATAGCCAGAGAATATTTGCGAACCAGCGATCTTATTATACGTTACGCTAGTGAAAAGTTTCTTATCCTATTACCTCACACCAACCCTGAACAGGCTACGCTCATTGCCGAACGCCTTTGTCATACAATCGCAAAAACACCCGTTGGAAAATTTCAAGATATTAAGCTGCCAGCCATCACGGCATCAATGGGTATCAGTGGGCTCACTCGCAATGATACCTGTAGCTCATTTTTAGAACGTGCAGACCGATCTCTTTATCAAGCAAAACAGACTGGACGAAACCGGGTTGCTAATTGCAACCACAAGGCAGCAAAGTGAATGTGACATCCTCAAAATGAAAATTTTTACATAATAGGCTTCAGCGAAAAATATTTGGATAAGTAAATTTGGTGATAAATATTCAGATTATTCGCTCAGCATGAGCGATATCAGAAACAGGGATTGATACATATTGCGATGGAAGTGAACTTATTAAAATAACGGGTAAAAAATGTATTTAGCAAAGAAACGAAGTGGCTTTCAAATACGTTATTAAACAATGAGCAAATAGGCTTATGGAAATAAACAAATTTACCTTATATGCACTCCCATTCCCATCAAGGGCAGAAAGAGTCTTATGGGCATTAAAAGAATTTGATTATCCGCATGAGGTTATAAGGCTTGACCCACTTAAGGGTGAAACTGCTACTGAAGAATTCATAGGCTTAAACCCTTCTGGAAAGGTTCCAGTCTTAATTCATGATGGCCATGTATTTACTGAATCGTTGGCCATAATGGAATACCTAAACGATCTATCTAAGAGTAAAAAGTTAATTCCATCTGAACCGCTCAGTGCATTTAACTATAGAAAAACAGTCCATTATGGACTAACTGAGATAGAGCCATATTTATGGATTGCAGAACAGGCCACACGCTTAAAACCATTATATAGCTGGCCTGAAGGAACTTATGAAGATGCAACCTCCCAAGTAAAAGAAAATCTTAAAGCAGTATGGCCTTGGGTTAGCACTGGCGAATATATTGTGAACGATAGGTTTACACTGGCTGACATTTACTTTTATCAACTGATTGCATGGGCCAAACGGCATAAAATTGATTACCCACATGAGGTTAGTGCGTATTTAGAAAAGCTGGAAGCCAGAACTTGTTTTCCAGTGGAAATGACCGGTAACAGGATCAGGGTAACTACTACCCCGTAAAGTAAATACAAAGTGATCAAGCCATAACCACACATGAAAACAACAAAAGCAACACTTAATGATTGCCACTCCATTGCTGAGCTAGCACTTATGGCAGGCGAAGGTATACCCGCTTATTTTTGGGAACAATCAAGGAAGGATAATCAGGAAATTATTGATGTTGGTACTCAGAACGCAGCATCTGACAATGATAATTTCTCTTATCAAAATGCATATCTTGCCCTAGTCAACAAAGAAATAGCAGGCATGCTGTTAGCCTACCGATTGTCAGAGCCAGAGAACACTGAGAATTTAAAAGACCTTCCAGAATTCATTCGTCCTCTGATTGAGCTAGAGCAATGTGTACCGGGTAGCTTTTACATTAATATGCTAGCCACTTACCCAAAATATCGTGGTAAAGGTGTTGGCACACAACTAATGGGCATTGCCGACAAGCTTGCGGCAGAAGCAGACTGCACAATGATTAGTGTTGAGGTGTTTGAACAAAATAGAGGGGCGCTTAGGCTATATCAACGCCTTGGCTACCAGATAGCCGAGCAACGTAATATTATTACCCACCCATGCCATCCTTATGCTGGAAGAATTTTTCTATTAACAAAAGATATCCATGCAGCAGCTGACGTTGTTTAGTCTTAATTATTTTAATAACAGATAGAATTATATTACTTACAGCCACGCTACTATTTACATTACAGAAATCAACATTTTGATACTTAAAACAATCAACAGTATAGCGAATATTTTTTTTAGAACCGGCACTGGTAATTGATGGGCCAGCTTAGCGCCATAGGGCGCAGTAAAAAAGCTGGTTGTTGAAACCAGCACTACAGCGGGCAAATATATATAACCTAATGTAAGCCCCTGCGATAAAGAGCTAGCCCACCCATTTATCAAATACCCCAAAGTGCCTGCAATTGAAAGTGGCAAACCTATAGCTGCTGATGTGCCAATTGCCTTTTTAATATCGATATTCTGCCACGTAAGATATGGCACAGTTAATGACCCACCACCAATGGAGACCAAGGCAGATATTGCTCCAATACCAGAACCTGCTGCAAACAATCCCACATTCCCTGCCAACTCTCTGCTAGGCTTTGGCTTTCTGTTTAAAAACATTTGAACAGATACATAGGCCATAAACAGAGCGAAGAAAACTGCAAGGCAAACTGTGCTTAACGAGGCCGCCAAAAAGGTAGCTAGAAGAGCACCTAAAACAATGCTTGGTGACATTTTTTTAACAACCTTCCATATCACCCCACCTTTTGCATTGTGAGCACGCAAACTTGAGATAGAGGTGACTATTATGGAGGCCATCGAGGTACCCAAAGCCAAATGAATTACATTTTCAACAGGCACGCCTTGCTGTAAGAAAACTGATGTCAGCACCGGAACCATTATTCCTCCACCACCGATACCCAACAACCCCGCCATAAACCCTACAAATGCTCCCAGCAGTAGAAATGATAACAGCCATTCAATTTCTAGCATTTAACTGCCATTTGAATCAGGCTTGATTGAATCGACTATACCGCAGACAAGATTGGCAGGCACTGCAATATCCATCATCCGGGGATTATCCAGCTTAAGGCTATTCATTAGTCGCACATACTCATCTTCAGAGCTTACCTGCAACCTTGGGTTGTAGTTCTTTTCTTCCCCGATAGTGCTAACAGTCATACCGTTATAGTCATGACCAGGATAGACCAAGATCTCATCTGGTAGTTTCAGCAGCTTATTGAACAGACTGTCATACTGCGCACTGGGATTGCCATTTTGAAAATCTGTACGGCCGGTACCTCTAATCAACAAAGTATCCCCCGTCAGGACACGGTCCGGTAGCAGAAGGCTATATGAGTCATCAGTATGTCCTGGTGTATAAATAACGTTGATATCTATACCATTAATCTTGATTTGATCTCCATCACCCACCTTTGCAGAAACACAATCCGAGCGCGACTTCTCGCCCATTATTGTCGTGCAAGCAGTGGCCCTCTGAAGAACGCCAATCCCGGTTATATGGTCAGCATGCACATGCGTATCTATTGCGTAAATCAATTTAAGATCAAGCTCGCTCAAAAGCTTTAAATATTGGGTAGCATTGCCTACTACAGGATCAACTAATAAAGCTTCTCTGCTTTGGCCATCAGCAATAAGGTAGGTGTAAGTGCACGATTCATGATCAAAGAGCTGTCTAAAAATCATTGTTTTGTTTCCTAATCGATAAGTAATGTAATACCAATTATTAATTAAAAAGATAGTCCTATCTAACAAGCCATGTCACTGCGTGCCATACTTTTTCAGCTAAAATGTATAATCTCTGAAATACTACATGCTACAGATACTATAATCGGTTACATGACTTATAAATAAATTTATCTCAAGTGATGCATGTCAATAATAGTCCAACACAACATAATATTATTCATACCCCAT
>Ga0316190_10001313_pt1 | contig 17884 bp, 19 predicted proteins | sample Eddworburrow2_MG_FD_204929 | JGI IMG/M metagenome (GOLD analysis project Ga0316190, IMG submission 204929) | Coastal sediment microbial communities from Maine, United States - Eddy worm burrow 2 | ecosystem: Environmental > Aquatic > Marine > Coastal > Sediment | place: USA: Maine | collected... | reverse complement strand
CAAGGTGTCGGCGGCGGTTGGTATGCCGACGGCAGCGCTGAAGTTGATCGCCGGGGTTGGCGACGTGGAGTCAGCGGCACCATCGATGGTCATGTGGGATCTCGGCCGCCAGATTGCCGAGTCGGCCACCCTCGGCGCCCACTTCGACGCAGGCCTCGACCAGCTCGATGCCCGCGTGCGGGCCGACACCGACCCCGACGCGATGGCCTTTGCCGCCGCCTTCGACGACTTCCTCCTCCACTACGGTGCTCGGGGCCCCAACGAGTGGGAGACCCGCTCCCCTACCTGGGAGACCGACCCCAACCTGGCCCTTGCCGCCATCGACCGGATGCGGCTGTCCGACGCCGACGCCGCCCCTCGAACTTCCAACGCCGCCCGCGCCGAAGAACGGACCACGCTGGGGGCTCAGATCAGCGAGATGCTGGCCGGCGATCCCGAGACCCAGGGTCAGTTCATGGCCGCCCTGCATTCGGCAACGGTGTTCATGCCCGGCCGGGAGCGGACCAAGACCAACTGCATCAAGCTCATCCACGAAGGCCGCATGGCCCTACAAGAATGGGGCCGCCGCAACGTCAAAGCAGGCACCTTCCCCACGGTCAACGCCTACGGACTGCTGCAAAAGCAGGAGATGTTCGACTTCCTCGACTCCCCCGATGGCTACTACGACAAGTTGGTCGAGCGTGAGGCCCTCATGGCCGAGGTCACCGCCCTCCAGGAGCCGTTTCTGTTCGTCGGCGACACCATGCCGCTGTCGGAGTATCCGCGCCGCGATGCAGTCGAAACCGAGGCGGTGACCGCCGGTGAAGTTCTGCAGGGCGTGCCCGGTTGTCCGGGGTTGGCCCGCGGAACGGCCCGGGTCGTCACCGATTCCCATGACCCGACGGCGCTCAACCCCGGCGACATCCTCGTCGCCCCCATCACCGATCCGTCATGGACACCGTTGTTCGTGCCTGCGTCGGCCGTGGTGGTCGATGTTGGTGCCCCCCTCAGCCACGCCATCATCGTCAGTCGCGAATTGGGCATCCCGTGTGCAGTTTCGGTGACCGACGCCACCAAGCGCATTCCCGATGGCGCCACCATCGAGGTCGACGGCGACACCGGCAAGATCACCATCATCGACCTCGGCGCGGGCTGAGAATCTCGGCGCAAGCTGAATTCTCGGCGCGAGACGCCTCTCGGCGCCGGCTGAATCCGGCGCAGGCTGAATTCTCGGCGCAGGCTGAGACTCCGGCGTAAGCAGTGTCATCGGTCCGGGCCGCCGTTGCGGTCCGGACCGAGTGGTTTTGGCAAACGGCGTGTCACACTTCCGGCGGCCTGGAACGAGTGTGAGGTGTGTCCAAAGCCCCCCAGCCACTTTCTGAAAGCGTTGGCTCCCGCCCATCAGAGCCGATCGACGTGACCGAACCCGAGTCATTCGATCGGTTCTATCGGCGCCAACGAAAGCCGATGGTGGCCCTCGCCTACGCCACGTCGGGCAGCCGCCTCGCCGCCAAGGACATCGCTCAGGAAGCGTTCCTCGCCGCCTACCGGGATTGGAAGCGGGTCGGGACTCTCGACAACCCGGCCACCTGGGTCCGCCGCGTGGTGATGAACCGATCGGTGTCGACTCTTCGCACCAGCGCGGCGTCGGCCCGTGCCTTGACCCGGCTGCGGGGACGACGCGACCGGGTACCGCTGCCCCCGGTGCCGGCCGAGACGGAACACCTCTAGATCGAGGTCCGGCGCCTTCCCCCTCGTCAGCGCCAAGTCGTTGCGCTGCACTACGTCAACCAGTTGACGATGGTCGAGATCGGCGAGGTCCTGGGCTGTTCGAAGGAAACGGTCAACACCCATCTGCGACGAGCCCGGGCCACCCTGGCTCGTCGTTTCCAAAATGAGGAGACGTCATGAGAGATCTGGACCGTGAGCTGCAACAGTCCGGGGCCGAGTTTCGCCAAGCAGGCGGCGGCCTGGCCGATCATCCCTGGGACAAGACTGAGGCGGGGCGAAGGTCGAGACGCCAACTCATGGTGGCCATCGCTGCGGCGACCGCCATCGTCGGCATTGGCGCCCTTTCGCTCCTGGCCCTTGAACAAGAACCGTCCCCCGACGTCTCCGCCATTGGCGAGAGTGCGGCCGCCGCCAAGTCGTCAGAGGGTGGCCAAGGTGCCCCCGCCAGTAAAGAAACCACCCCCGGTGAGGACTCATCTGCCTCCACCCCATTGCCGCCGATGGAGTTCGAAGATCCGCCCCACCTGATCCTTGAGACCGAGGGATGGGATCTCAAGTCCTACAGCGAGGAAACCTACGAGCCCTACCGTTCAGGGACGCCGCTGGTGTTCCGCCCGCCAACGGAACGCCTGGACGGGCCGACCCTGGTGGTTGAACGGTTCGAGGTGACCGAGACCCAAGGATGGTCGGCGGGCGAGGGAGCGGAACAAATCAAGCTCGACGGCCGGACGGTTTCGATCATGGATGCCGCCGTCCTTCCCCTTGGCCACGGTGCGGGCGTCGAGTTCGACGACGGCACCCTCGTGGTCCTGGCTGGTTTCGCCCTGGACCGAGCCGACTTCGTCGAGGCGGCGAGGAGTGTGACCTTGGATCCATCGGGTAGTCCGGTGGTGATTCCTCCCCCCGGGTTTTCGCCGGTTGACCTCCCTCCCTACTTCGAAGAGAAGGTCACCTATCGACAGGGCGCCTACTCCGGGCCGGACGGGGCTGACGCAGAGGTTCGGATCTGGTCGGGAACCGCCGCCGACTTGGAGCAGGACTCACTGAGCCGGGCCATGGAGGCCACCGTCGTACGGGGGACCACGATCGACGGAGTGGAAGGGCTCATCGCCAACCACAGCAACGACGGATCGCGGTTCTTTGTGGTCGGCGGCGACGACGGCTTTGTCATCGAGGTCGACGTGAGTGCCCGCCAAGGCGCAGGTATGAGCGACGCTGACCTCGATGCCATCGTGGCCGGTCTCCGACGGGTCGATCTCGCCACCCTTGAATCAACCTTGCCGGAGGGTTCGGCGACCAGCGCCGATGCCGAAGGGGTGGTGGCCGAGATGTTGGCCGACATTCCGCATCCCGACGGGTTCGAGTCCGCCGGCTTGGCCCAGGTTGGGGACCGCTACCAGCAAGGGGCCGTCGTGGCCGGTGCCGTGCTTTGTGCCTGGCTCGACCAGTGGATCGACGCAACGGCCACGGGCGACGCCGACGGCGCCCAGGAGGCGGTTGCCGGCCTCGCCACATCCCGTGACTGGGCCATCCTCATCGAGATGGAAGCCCAGGGCGGCTTCGCCCAGGTGGTGTGGGAGTACGCCGATGCGATCGCCGGCGACGGCACCATCACCGGCGGCAAGACCTCCACAGTGACCGAGACGTACCAGCAAGTCCTTGGATGCGTCCCGGAATGATCACACCGCTCCGTTGAAGGAATCGCAGGACCCTGACCAAACCAGCCCAAAACGCAAAAACGGCGCAACTAGGAAGATCTCCCTGTTGCGCCCGCCACTTGCGAAGGCGTAGAGTTGAGTCCGACGGATCGTCTCCCGGTTTGGGGCAGTGAAACGGGAGACGACCTGCCGGACCTGCTAGCACGGTGCTAGATCTGATGTGGCCTCTTCCTCTTCATTGGGGAGGAGGCCACAAGTTCTTTTGGCTTGCTGTCTCTGTGAGACTGGGTATAGGTAGTCAAACAGACCGCAAAAGTTCCCAAGATTCTGATCTTTTCCTTCTTTTTCCGGTTTGCCTGGCGATCCTGGGCGGCTGCAGGGCTCTCAGGCGCCGCCGTAGCGCAGGAACGACGGCACGATGTCGTCGATCACGAGGGTCAGATCACCGGGTTCGAGCGGCCGACCGCCCGGTTCCAGATCCACCGGCTCCATCCCTTCGATCTCGGCCCCGATCAAGGCCTTGTCCAGGGACTCAACCGGCAGGTCGAAGCAGAACCGCCCCTCGGCGTCAGAGGTCGTCTCAGCCCTGACCGCCTCCCCCGCCGAGGTGGTGTAGGCGAACCAGACGGTCACCGAGTCGCGGACGGCCTTGTGGGTCACCCCCACCAACCGTCCTTCGAGCGTTGCCCGCGTTTCCGCTTCGATATCAGCCATGAGGCCAAGTATGACCTACCGCCAGCACCTGGCCCCGGTCAGCGGCTGGACACCCGGACCGGACCTATTGGAAGTCTTCCAGAGCCGACCGTGGGAATGCCTCGGGGGTTGAACGCATGCCCGATGCGGTGGCCGAAGCCCTGGCCTACGGCTGGGAGCACTGGTCGGTGGTCGCTGGGATGCACAACCCTGTCGGCTACCTGTTCCGGGTGGGTCAATCAAAGGTCAAGGCTCGCAAGAAGCTGAGGCTCTTCGCCGCCGAACTTGCCCACATCCCCGAGGTCGAACCAGGTCGGCAGGGACACGGCTGGTTGGAGTGGATCGAGCAGGGCCGGATCAAGGTGGCAATCGGCGGAGGACGGGGCCCAAGCGCCATCGCGGCCCGGGAGCAGGCAATGCGGACATTGGCCGACTTGCTGAGCCCCATAACCACCGATCTCGACTGGGACGGCGGACCGGAGATGCGCACTTCTTCAGGTCCGCTGCGCCCCGATTCCCAACCCCTTCTGGCGGGAAACCTGGCCGGAGTGCGCTGGCAGCTGATACCTGATGGCGTGAACGGTGACAGCCTGGAACTACTACTCGGCGAGCCGGCTCGGCTGATGGGCGGCACGCCTCGGGTCGAGCCGGACGACGGTACCAATATCGACTTCAGCGTGGACCCTTTGGCCGTCCCCGGTGGAGCCCTCCTCTTCGGGTGGGCCCCCAACGATGTGCAATCGGTCCGCCTACAACTGGCCAATGCCGTTGTTGAGCTGCCGTTGGTCGCTTTCGACGACGATCGGGTGGCATTCGCCGTGCCCTTGCCCGATGAACTCGATCCTGTTTCGGTAGATTTCTTCGGGGCCGAAGAGCACCTGCTGGCTTCCATTGCCTTGACGAATATGCCACCCTTCGGCCGTGGCGGACTCGGGTCCAGCGTGTCGATCGAATCTGACTAACCGAACGGCCATGGTCCCAATCAAACGCCCGGCTGTAGGTCACGATCTCAGACCGCAGGTGACTTCCCCATCCCCCAAACCTATCTACCGGTGCTTGGCCTTTGAGATCATCGGCCCTAGCGTGACCTTGGTGGACACACGACACAAGGCAGTATTGGGGCTCCGCAGGTGGCGCAAGGGGGTCAGACGCGGCCTGCTGCTGGGGACAGTGGGCATTGCCGCCGTGCTGGGTACCGGGTGCGGTAGCTCGGAACCGTCAGGGCTGGCCGAGAGCAGTGTGGCATCGGAGTCGGAGACCAGCTCCGATCCCGGACAGCCCGAGGAGGTCGACTCGGCAGGCGATGACGAGACCGGGGACGATGCCAGCACAGCGTCGGACCAGGAAAACAGCGTTGACGTCGCGCCACCCGCAGCCAGCGACGAGGGCTCGGTTGGGGCTGAAGGCTCCATTGTGGCGGCGTTGGAGGACGGGATCTTTCGGATCACCGCCGACGGTACGACCGATCCGGTCAACCTGTCGGCCGCCCTCGACGACCACAGCCTGGGCAGCGATAGCTGGATGGGCGTGTCCCGCAACGGCGACTGGCTGATCATGGACACCGAACGCTTCGGGTGCGAGGACTGGGCCTGCCTGGCCATTGCCCCCTCCGACCTGTCAGAGGTAACGCTGGTCGAGGTGGAAGGCGAACCGGTCCACCCCCAGGACTGGGGAGTGGTGGGTGATGACGGCACCCTCGTCGTCATCACCACCGATGAAGGTGCCAACGGACTCGATCTGGCGGTCCTACGCCAGGACGGCGACAGCTGGTCGGTTGCGACCTCGATCACCGACGACTCACCCCATGCCTACAACGCACGCGGTCGTCTCACCCCCGACGGCTCGTCGGTGGTGTTCGATTGTGGCCCCACCCAGTACGGGCAGGAAGGAACCGGTGTTTGCCAGGTATCGCTCGACGGTGGAGAGGTCGAATCTCTGGTGAGGCCGGAAGAAGGCCCAGAGGCGACAGCGTCCAATCTAGCCCGCAGCGGCAACCTCGGTGCCGACGGCAGCCTCGTGTTTGAGGCCGACTGGGGCGCCAGCGAGCGGCTATGGCGGCGGGACTCTGGCGGCGAGATCACCCTGCACTCGGGCCTCGAAAACGACAACTCACCCTGCCTGCTGCCCGACGGGTCGGTGGCCAGCCTGTGGCTCCAGCGCGACGGCAACACCGGGGGTGTGCACGAACTCAAGATCCATGCCGCTGACGGCGCCGTCTATGAGGTGCCCCTGCCCAACATCGATGTGCAGGACTTCGGCATCCACTGCGGCGGCTGAAGGGCTCGCTCAGGCACGGGCACAGGCAGTTGACCCCCAAGATCCGCTACTCGGTATTCAGCCTCATGGCGACGGCGGCCATCACTGCTGCCATGGGCCTGGGCCTGGCCTGGCCGTGGCTCATCTCGTGGCTGGTTTCCGGCAATGCCGTGGCGTTCAGCCTGTACGGGTGGGACAAACGATCGGCCCGCCGGAACCGGTTCCGGGTTCCGGAAATCACCCTGCAGGTGATGGCGATCGTCGGGGGCTCGGTGGGAGCCTTCACTGCCCAGAGGGTGTTCCACCACAAGACGAAGAAGCAGTCGTTTCGAATCGCCTTCTGGAGCATCGTCGCCGTTCAGGCCGGGCTGCTCATCTGGTACTTCGGGTACCGGTAGCAGCGGGGCGATGGCTGAGTGCTGCTTCAGTGATGGCTCGGCATACGAGTTCACTCAGGTAGCGTCCAGCAGCCACCAGAGGCAATGTGCTGCGTTGGGTTCGGCTCAGCACAAAGGTGCCTTCAACGGTCGAAACGAAGACCGCGGCCAATTGTTCAGCTTCTTCCGGGGGCACGCCGCCGGCAACGAGGTGCTCTCGGCCGGCCTCTATCCAGGAGTTGAAGGCGTTGTTGGCTGCCACCCGGAGGGGCTCGCTGGTGTTGGCCACCTCGCGGGCAATGGTCCCGATCGGACAGGGATCGATAAAGTCAGATTCCTCCAGAACCGCAGCCGCGCCGGCAAAGAAGTTGATGAAGGCGTCGGCTGGGTCGTTGGCGTCGGAGGCAATCGACTCAAAAAGCTGCCGATAGACCGAGCCGGTGGTGTCGATAACGGCCACCGCCAGTGCTTCCTTGCCTCCGGGGAAGAAGTGGTAGATCGAACCGATCGTTGCCCCCGAGGCCTCGGAGATCTGGCTCAGTGAGGTGCCGTGGTAGCCGCCGCGGCGAAACAGCTCATTGGTTGCGACGATGATCCGGTCCCGGGTATCCGCCATGACGGCATTCTAGAACCCCCGTTTCGCCGTCGATCCGGCCAATCCCCCTACGGTCCCCTACGAGACTAGGGGGATCCCCGACTACCGGCACCAGGTGGAGGTCTAGAGTGATTCTCACAGCAACCAACACCAACCAACCACTTCACCCACTCGGAGGGCAGAAGCCATGCAGAAATCAATGGAAGAAGCAGTCAGCTACGTCGTCGAATTGTTCAGCGATCCCGGCAGCTTCGCCGAGAGCCCTCTCGACGATGTCGCCGCCAACCTCGGCAGCGAGAACTACGACGAGATCGACCCTTATGAGGTCCTGGCCGAAGCCCTCGAGCAGCTCGAGTACGACGACGCCACCAAGGAAGCCATCATGAGCGCCGCTCATGGCACGGCCGAGGCGACCGCAACGGCTACCGCCACCGCAACGGCGACCGCTGATGGTGGTTACACCATCGAGCAGCTGGCCACCATCTTCGCCGAAGGCGTCAAGGTGACCATCGAAGAGGGTGACGTCATCAACAACATCGACAACAGCCTCTACGTCGAGGGTGATGTCAAGGGTGGTATCCACCAGGACAACTACACCAACGTCGTCAACGCCGACGACGGTGCCATCGCCGCCGGCGGCGATCAGTACGGCCAGCAGCAGACCGGCGACGGTGCGCAACTGGACGACAGCTACGCCGACAACGTCATCACCGGCGACGACAACACCACCGCCTCATCGGGTGCAGTGCTCGGCAACGAGAACGTCCAGGCAGGCTCCATCAACAACTCGGAGTTCGGCGACGGCGACAACAACCAGGACAACTCCTACAACGAGACCAACACCGACTCGTTCAACACCACCGACGCCTACAACACCAAGGATTCCTTCGACACCGAAGAGTCCTACAACACCGACGACGCCTACAACACCAAGGATTCCTTCGATACCGAGGATTCGTTCAACACCCACGGCAACGACTACGTCGAGAAGGCCTACGGCGAAAGCGAAGAGCACGGTTACGAGCCCGTGGCCGAGGTGCACGAGTACGAAGACGACCATCACCACGACCACCACGAGGAAGAGGTGTACGACTGATCAGCGCTGATCAGCCAACCATCTCTGAATCGAACACCCAGCAACACAGCACAACCAAGTAAGTACCGAGGGGTCCCGGTCATCGCCGGGGCCCCTCGGCTCAACAGAAGGGAAGCGGGCCAATGAGCAACTACGCAGCAAGCAACCGAACACGATTCGCCATGGCAGCCGCCGCCGTCAGTGTCGCCGTCATCACCGGGGTTGCGGGGTTCACCCTGCTTCGTCCCAACGAGGTTGTTGCCGGCTCGGGCCAGGGCAAGGTCGCAAGCACCACCAGCTCCACCGATGACACCGATGACACCGATGACACCGATGACACCGATGACACCGACCAGAAGAGCACGACATCGACCTCGGCGCCGTCGAAGACCGCCTCCACCGACCGCTCGACGACGACCACACCGCGCACCTCGACAACCCGAGCCCAAGGCACATTGCGCACAAGCCCGACCACGGCCGAACCCAGCACCGAAACGAGCGAGCCCGACCCACCACCCCCGTCGATCACCGTCGCCCCACCCGTCGTCACCCTCCCACCGACCCTCGTCGCTCCTCTGCCGGAGGTCACCACCAGCCCGACGGTCAATCCCAGCATCACCATCCCCCCGATCATCAATCCCAGCGTCACCATTGGCCCGGTCGTCACCATCGACCCGGGCCTCATCAACCCCGGCCTGGTCAGCCCCGGCCTGGGAGACTGACAAGCGACTCGACAGCGTGCGACCGCCGGCCCTTCATTGAGGGTCGGCGGTTGCGCGCCATGGGGTGCGCACTAGCTTGAGCCTCCATGGAACTCAGGATCTTCACCGAACCACAGCAGGGTGCCGCCTACACCGACCTGCTGGCCGTAGCCGTCGCCGCCGAGCAGGCGGGCTTCGACGGGTTCTTCCGCTCGGACCACTTCCTCAAAATGGGCGACGTGAGCGGACTGCCCGGCCCGACCCATTGCTGGGCCACCATGGCGGCCCTGGCCCGCGACACCAAATCGATTCGCCTGGGCACCCTCGTCAGTCCCGTCACCTTCTACCGGCCTGGCCCCTTGGCCATCACCGTGGCCCAGGTCGACGAGATGAGCGGAGGCCGCATCGAACTTGGCCTCGGAACCGGCTGGTACGAGGCCGAGCACCACGCCTACGGTCTGCGGTTCCCGCCGCTGGGGGAACGTTTCGATCTCTTCGAGGAGTACCTGGAACAGATCACCGGTCTCTGGGCCACACCTGTCGGGGACACGTTCTCCCACGATGGCCGCTTCCACCAGTTTGTCGACTCACCCGGTCTGCCCAAGCCGACCCAGAAGCCCGGGCCGCCGATCATCATCGGGGGCAAGGGCAAGGTCCGCACCCCAAACCTGGTCGCTCGTTTCGCCGCCGAGTTCAACCTGCCGTTTGTTGCCGCTGATCAGATCCAGCCCGCCATCGACCGGGTTCGCGCCACCTGCGAACAGATCGACCGCGACCCCGATTCCGTGGTCCATTCGGTGGCCCTAGTGCTGGCCCTCGGCTCGACCAACAAGGAGGTCGAGCGGCGAGCGGCCGCCATTGGGCGCGACCCCAAGGAACTGAAGGAGAACGGTATGGCCGGCTCGGCCGACGAGTTGCTGAGCAAACTGGCGGCGTTGGGCGAGGCGGGATGTGACCGGATCTATCTCCAGGTCCTGGATCTCAGCGACCTCGACCATGTGGCCGAAGCAGGCCAGTCGTTGGTGGCGGCCGCCACCGAGCTGTAAACCGCCCAGGCCTGACTGAGCGGGTTCGGCGCATGGTTCAGGCCGCCGGTGTCGGCCCGACTGGTCAGGGAGCCAGTCGGGCCAGGTCCCAGCGGCCGGCGCCGTCACGGGTGTAGCGCAGCCGGTCGTGCAGGCGGTTCTCCCGACCCTGCCAGAACTCGACGGCGTGGGGCACGATGCGCCAACCACCCCAATGCGGGGGGCGGGGGACCTCGTCGGGGTAGCGGCGGCTGACCTCGTCGTAACGATCGAGTAGTTCCTGTCGGTCGGCGACGGCCCGGCTTTGATTTGAGGTCCAGGCGCCGATCTGGGAGCCGCGGGGCCGCACCGCCCAGTACTCATCGGACTCGGCATCGGCGATGCGTTCCACCACACCGGCCACGTTGACCTGCCGCCGCAGCGCCAGCCAACCAAAGGTGGCTGCCGCCCGGGGTTGGCCCTGCAACTGCTGCGACTTGTGGCTCTCGTAGTTGGTGTAGAAGTCGAATCCCTGGGCCGAGGCCCGTTTCAACAGCAGATAACGGCTCCACGGCTGGCCATCACCATCGACCGTTGACACCACCATGGCGTTCGGTTCGTCGAGTTCGGCCTCAACCGCAACCTGAATCCAGGCCGCGAACTGGGTAAGTGGATCGGCATCCAACTCAGCCCCGTCGAGACCGGCTGCCTCGTACTCCAACCGCATCCGGGCCAGGTCCATCGTCAGCGCCTCACGGGGTTCGTTCTGCGGGGGCCTCGGTGCGGGCGAACTGTTCACTGACCTCTTCGAAGGTCAGGTCGACGGTGGGCGCAGGCACCCGATTGGCCCGGCTCAATGCCGCTTCCTTGGCCGACTCGGCGCTGGCCCAGCGAGCGAAGATCACCACGATGACCGCCCACAGGAAGAAGCCGCCGACCAGTTTCATCACCACACCGGCCGCCTGCTGGTCGTTGATGGCGTTGAAGCCCCACAACCGATCGACGGTGTCGTAGTGCTGGTAGACCACATTCTCGGCGAAGATCAGCCAGCCGCTGGGCACGGTCGGCACGATCGACATCATGAACAGGAAGATGCACTGCCCGATCGGGGGTAGACGCCACTCCTCCACCGGGCCGATGATCGGCGCCCACATAAGCAGGCCGGCGACGAACACCAGCAGATGGACCGCGTAGTGGAAGGCACCGTTGTCGAAGGAGAGTTGCACGACCCCGGGGAAGTGCAGCCCGATGGTCAGGGCGTTGAACATCAGACCGGCCGCGATGGGACGCGACGCCTTCTGGGCCAAGGCCCGGGCTCGACCGCCTTCGGGCACTAGGAGATCGAACAGCCAGCGGGGCATGCTCAGCATGAACATACCCGGGATCAGCATCGAGATCAGCAGATGCTGGACCATGTGGACGACGTAGAGGTACTCCTCGCCAACGTCGTGCACCGGCCAGTCCGAGGCGGCCCAGACGCCCAGGGTGGCGGCTAGAAACCACGCCTTCTGCCGGCGGCTGATGGTCCCGAAACCGGCGGCCGCAGCCTTTGGCTGCAACACCTTCGTCCCATACCAGGCCAAGGCGCCCAAACCGATGATCAGAACCCAAACCTCGGGATGGGCCCGCCATCCAATATCACCGAGTGACAGCTCCACAACACAAACCTATCTCGTCGGCCACCGCCAACCGGGATCGGCCGGAAAGGGCACGCTCAGGGGATGTCTCGGCCAGAAGCCGAAACTCCAGGTGCCCACCGCCGGCGGGCACCTGGACTCTCAGATGTTGAATTCGAAGGTGCTGAACACCACGGCGTAGACCGCCATGGCCAAAACCATGCCGGCGACGAACATCCAGGTGAACAGCCGACCGTTCAGAATCTTCATATCGAAGTAGAGGTGCATGAACACTCCCGCTACCAGCAGAAACTTGATCACCATCATGATCAGCAGGGGGGCGGCGAGGGCGATGCCGTCCAGGCCGATGAACGACCAGGCCACCTCCAGGGCGGTGAGCACCACCAGGGCGGCGAACACCATCCAGTACTGCCGTTCGGTTGGATGGTGAGCGTCACCGTCGTGGTCGTGTGCGGTGGGCACGTTGGTTGCTGTGTCTGTCATTGGGAGAACCTCACGGAATCAGATAGACGATCGTGAAGATCAAGACCCACACGATGTCGACGAAGTGCCAGTACAGCCCGACCAGCTCGACCGTTTCCGCCCGATCCTTTTGGAGCTTTCCTCTGAAGGACAAGATCAACAGGCTCACCAGCATCAAGATGCCGCCGGTGACGTGGATGCCGTGGAACCCGGTGAGGGTGTAGAAGGCCGACCCGAACAGGTTGCCGTCATAGGTGATGCCTTCACGGAAGAAGACCGTGAACTCGTACACCTGCCCGGCGATGAAGGTCGAGCCCAGCGCAGCAGTCGCTCCCAGCCAGACCCGGGTGTTCTTGTAGTCACCCTCACTGACCGCCTTGTGGGCCAACACCATCGTCAGCGAGCTCATCAGCAGGATGAACGAACTGGCCGAGGTGAAGGGGATGTCAAAGATGGGCTCGACAGAGCCTGCCTCCACGAACTCTTTGGCCAACGCATCGGGCAACGTGTCGAGCACCCGAGGGTTACCCGACACCAGTTCGCCGATGAAGTTAGCCTTCGAAAGCAGGTAGGTGGAGATCAAGGCCCCAAAGAGCAGCGCCTCCGAACCGAGGAACAGCCACATGGCCAACTTCATGTTGGACAGATTGAGGCTGGTGCGGTGGCCCTCGTCGTGAGCGACGGCGGGAGCCGTGTCGTCAACGGCCAGATCGGTCATTGGGCCATCTCCACTTCCTTGGCACCGGCGTCCGTGTTATCGGGCTCCGGGTCGTCATCATGATCGCCGTCGCCATGGCCGGGGCCGTGGGGCAGGTCGAGGTCGTCAGCAGGCTCAAGGGCCCAACCGAACAGGGCTGCCATACCGATCAGGGCCCCGGGTACCGCCAACCAGAGGTTGAAGATGATGCCGTAGCCAACGATGGGCAGGGAGAAGGCGGCGATGATGGGCCAGTACGAGGGAGCCGGGAGGTGCACGCCCTCGGGGTTACCAGGCTGGGCCAGTTCGTCACCGGTGGCGACGCGGCGGATCTTGCCGTTTTCGTCCTCGGCGTACTTGCGGTGCCAGAAATCATCGAGCCGGGTCACCGCGGGGTCAACATCAAAGTTGTGTTCCGGGGTCGGCGACTGGATCGACCATTCGAGGGTCCGTCCATCCCAGGGGTCAGGGCCGACGTCGGGCCGACCAGCCTTCTTCCAGGCGAAATAGGAGATGAAGGCGTTGAGCAGGATCATCAGTGTCGCCGGGCCCAGGATCAGGGCTCCGATCGTTGCCACCATGTTCCAGAAGTTGAAGCCCATGGCCGTGTCGTAGGTCTGAATCCGGCGAGGCATGCCTTGCAGGCCAAGGATGTGCATGGGGCCGAAAGTCAGGTTGAAGCCGATAACCATCAGCCAGAAGTGCCACTTGCCGAGACGATCGCTCAACAGATAGCCGAAGATCTTCGGCCAGTAGGTGTAGAAGCCGGCGACGAAGCCGAACAGGGCACCACCGAAGAGCACATAGTGGAAGTGGGCCACGATGTAGTACGTGTCGGTCTGCTGGGTGTCCGACGGGGCCAAGGCGTGGGTAACGCCCGACAGGCCACCGATGGTGAACTGGGTTACCAGACCGATGGAGAACAACATCGGGGTGTTGAGGGTGATCTTGGCCCCCCACAAGGTGGCCATCCAGTTGAGGATCTTCACCCCGGTTGGTACGGCAATGAACATGGTGGCCACGGTGAACGCTGTGACCGACAGTGGGCCGATACCGGAGACGAACATGTGGTGGGCCCACACGCCCCAGCCCATGAAACCGATGGCGATTCCGGAGAACACCATGAACGGATAGCCGAAGATCGGCTTACGGGCGAACAACGGGATGATCTCCGACACCAAGCCGAACGCAGGCAGGATCATCAGGTACACCTCGGGGTGACCGAAGATCCAGAACAGGTGCTGCCACAGCAGCGGATCGGCTCCCTGCTCCACGTTGAAGAAGTTGGCACCAAATTGCCGGTCGAGGAGCAACAGGATCTGAGCCACGGTGAGCACCGGGATGGCGAACAGCAGCAGGAACTGGGTGACGAGGGTCATCCAGACAAAAACCGGCATCTTCATGAGCGACATGCCGGGGGCCCGCAGGTTGAGCACGGTGACGATCAGGTTCACCGCGCCGGTCAACGAACCGATACCGGCGATCAACAGGCCGATGTTCCAGAAGTCGATACCCGGCGTCGGCGAGAAGGCGATGCCGTTGTTGGGTGCGTAGTTGAACCAACCACCGTTGGGCCCACCACCGAGCAGCCAACTGGTGTTCAGCATGATGCCCCCCGCCAGGAAGACCCAGAAGCTGAAGGCGTTGAGCCGGGGGAAGGCGACGTCACGGGCCCCCACCTGAATGGGCATCAGGTAGTTGGCATAGGCCGCCGCCATCGGCATGACCACCAGGAACACCATGACCGTGCCGTGCATGGTATAGATCTGGTTGTAGCGATCACCGGACAGGAACGTGTTGTCCGGAATCGCCAACTGGATGCGAATCAGCAGCGCCGGAACGCCACCGAAGAGCAGGAAGAACAGCGCCGCTCCGCCGTACATGATGCCGATCTTCTTGTGATCGACAGAGGTGAGCCAGCCACTGATCCCCGAGGAACCTCGCGGACGGGCGAAGACCCCCAATGGACGGGCCGGGTCCCGTGGTGCCCCCGATGGGAGGGCAAGCGTATCGTCAACGATCGCCATTGTTGAGACTCCTGATCAGTCGAGGGTCGCCAAGTAGGCGACCACATCGTCGAGTTGTGCATCGGTCAATTGCGGGAAGGAGAGCATCCCGCGTCCCTCGTCGGGGGCCATGTCCTTTTGGGACTGGGCGTCGGCCACCCACCGCTTGAGTGCCGCTGAGTTCCAGCGGTAGTCCTCAGGGCCGTCGGGGTTGGCCGCCAGCTGCGAGATGTTGAGATAGTCGGCGACATCGAAAGCGTCGTCGTTGGGATCGGTGCCCGGTCCGGCGTACTGGTTGAAGATGCCACCGGCAAAGGTGGTTCGGGTGGCGAAGTGCGTCAGGTTGGGTGCCGCCTTGGCCGTCAGAGCCGCCTCAAAGTTCTCCGGGTACACCAGATCATCGTCGGTGATGACGTGGCAGCTCATGCACTGGGTCGAGAAGATCTCACGACCGCGAACGGCCTCGGGATCGGTTGGGACCTCGGCCGGCTTGGTCTGGTTGGCCAGCCATTCGTCGAACTCTGCTGGTTCGAGAGCGATGGCCGACATGCGCATGCGTGCATGGGACATGCCGCAGAACTCGGTGCACCAGCCGGTGTATTTACCCGCCGCGTCCGCTTGGAGCGACCATGTGTGCCAACGGCCGGGCACGGTGTCGCGCTTGCCGTTGAGACGGGGGATCCAGAACGAGTGAATCACGTCCCGTGAGGTCAGGATCAGGTCGACCTGTTCCCCGGCGGGGATCACCAGCTCGTTGGCGACGACAACATCGTCAGGGTCAAGGAGCAGTTCCAGTGGCAGGTCGGCGTCGGCCCCGGTGAGGGACTGGTCGGCCTCGCCATCACCGTTGGCGTCGATGAAGAAGCCATCGCCGTCAACGTCGTAGCGGTACTCCCACCACCACTGCTGGCCGATGACCATGACGTCGATCTCGCCTGGTTCGTTGACTTCCTCAAGCTCCCAGATTCCGGCGATGACCGGGATGGTCACGCCGATCAGCACGACCGCGGGGATGATAGTCCACATCACCTCAAGGCGAACGTTGCCGTGGAGCTGTTCGGGGAGATCTTCGTAGTCGAAATCCTCGGCGCTGACCCGGTTGCGGATGGCGAGGAAGATGGCCCCACCGATGACGAGGACAAAGACGATGCCGGTGATGACCCAGATTGGCGACATCAGGTCGTAGATGGCCTCAGCCTTTGGGCCCCTGGGCTCGAAGGTGTTGAGGGGTTTGTCGTCGGCGCAGGCGGCGCTGAGGGCACCAATGACGGCAACCAGGGCCAGAAGGCGTCGACGAGGCTTCAGTGCTGTCGACATTCGATGGTGGATGGTCACTCGCCTTCTCCTTCGTCACCATGGTCGGTGGTTTCCGCCCCATGGTGTTCGATCTCACGTTCTCCAAAGGCGGCACCGACAATGCCGCCGGCCAGGACCGCCACTGCGCCCACGGCCACTACGACGGCAATGACCGAGCGGCCGGCATTGGACTTGGCGATGCCGATGGCCGTGGCAAAGACAATGGCCGCCAGCAAGGCGGCGATGGACGTGGCGGCTGCGGCGGGAACCGCCAGCAGCACCCGGGAGACGGCGATGACCAGCACGGCGATACCCAGCATCGAAAGCATGGGGATCTCCAGCGGGCCGAGGACCCGTTGGCGGATGACGTCGTTGACTTCGGCGTCGCCGGTTGCCCGATCGGACCAGGCCAGAACCGTCCAGTTGAGGGTGACGATCGAGAGGACCACGACCCCGAGAATGAAGTAGCCCTGGCCGACCGACAAACCAACGGCGAGGCAACCCACACCGAAAGCGGTCAAGGGACCCCAGAAGCTGACGACCTTGGGCGTGGAGACCACCAAGGCCTGGCTGGCGCCGACGGAGGCCGCGGCCTCGTCGGCATCGCCGTCCCGGAGTATCAGGTTGAGTACGGCCAAGGCACCGCTGGCCACGGCCAGCGCAACCAGGACGGCGTAACCGGTGTGGTCACCGACTCCGCCCTTGTAACCGATACTCACAACTCCGAGCGGACCACCACCGCTGAACAACCCGTAGAGGGCCGCTCCCAGCAGGGAGACGCCGGATATGGCAAAAAGGTATCTAGAACCCCAGGTGAACATCTCGTCCTATTTCGTGATGTAGACGGCGTACCACAGTATTGAGTACACCCCGACGGCCATGGTCCAGAACATTGCAGCGCTCAGAACCCCTTCATAATCCTTCGCCGAGTAGCCACCGCCGAAGGTACGGATGGTCATGACCACCACATAACCCATGGCCGCGGCCATCATCGCCACCTGGACTCCGACGAGGGAGTAGATCAGCACGGCCTGCGAACTCTCCGCCGCAGGCATGTCCATGATGGTGAGCAGGAAGCCGGTCTGGGCAATCTGGGCGAACCCGAACATCAGGGTGAGCCCGAAGGCCACGAGGGCGTTGGCCCGATCGTTACCCCGGATCGACGACACGGCCCAGTAAACGGAGAAGACCGAGAAGACCATGGTCGTCATCATGAAGTTTGGCTGGGTGAGGGGGATCGTCACGCCCTCGGGCAGCCACTGGCCACCGGTGGCCCGAACTGCGGCCCTTTCCGATAGGTAGAAACCGACGAGGCCTGAGTAACCGACGAAGAAGGCGGCACTAACCAGACTGGTGGCAATCAGCAGGAGCCGGGGCCGGGCCGGTTCTCCTTGATCAACATCGATGGGGATGGCGTCATAGAGCGTGACGTCGGTCATCGCGAGCTCTCCAGGTCGGTAGTGGCGTCGTCATCGGCGGCGGTTGCGTCGTCACCAGGGGCGGGGCCGCTGCCGGTGTCTGACTTGCCGTCGATCAGGGGGAGCGCTGAGCGGACCACGGGCGCACGCTCAAAGTTGCCGAAGGCGGGGGGCGAGGCCGTGGCCCACTCCAGCGTGGCGCCGGTCCATCGATCGGGGCCTTTGCCACTGCCCTTGGCCAGGGCGGTGCCCAGAGCGTTGACGGTGACGGTTACCGCCGCAATCACCACGAGGACCAT
>Ga0316190_10001312_pt1 | contig 17888 bp, 21 predicted proteins | sample Eddworburrow2_MG_FD_204929 | JGI IMG/M metagenome (GOLD analysis project Ga0316190, IMG submission 204929) | Coastal sediment microbial communities from Maine, United States - Eddy worm burrow 2 | ecosystem: Environmental > Aquatic > Marine > Coastal > Sediment | place: USA: Maine | collected... | reverse complement strand
ACTTCCCGGGGCTTGGCTGGTCCGATATTATGCCCGGCGCCAGCTACGAGGAGCCATCACTAAGGAAAGCCGTCGGCGCTTTCATGGAAGCGCTGGACCTTAAGGATGCAACGCTGCTCGGCGAATCGATCGGCGCCACTGTCGCCGTGACCGCCTCCACGGAGCTCGCCTCACGCATTCGCCAAGTCATCGCGCTTAACACCTACGACTATCCGCAAGGCGTAGAGCGCGCGAACCTGCTCGCCTCCTTTATCGTCAAGGGGATGAGGGTTCCGGTCATCGGCCTCATGTTTTCGAAGCTCGCGAACCCTACGATCCTCGGTGGCATAATGGCGGGCGGCTTCCACGATCCAAAGGGGTTGCCCAAAGACTTTGTTCTCGAACAGCTCAAGAGCGGAAAGCGCTCCGGCTATGCAAGAGTCGAGACGAGTTACCTTCGAGCCCTTCCGAGCTATATCGCGGCGCGTCAGCTTTATCCGCGCATCACCGTGCCAGTTACGTTCGTCTATGGCGATCACGACTGGTCGACGCCGCAGGAGCGCACTGAGACTGTTGGTCTGGTGTCTGGTAGCAACCTGATCACCTTGCGGGAGACCGGCCATTTCTCAGCGCTAGAGCGGCCAAAGGACATCGCGAGCATTGTCGCCGACGTGTCGGCCTCGAATGATGTCGCACCGAAGCGACGGATTGCCGGAGCATGAGACTGGAAGATACCGTACGGCGGCTTCGGTCTTCACTCACGGAGATGATCAATGCCACGAGCTCTGCACAAATCAGCGCGGATGACCTTCTGGCAGGAGCGTTCAAGTGAGGCTGCGCGAGGAAGGCGGGCGGAGCGGCTCTTACCGCGTGTCGTTGAGGCTCCAGTCATACGTAAAGCGGTTGATCGACGCCGCCTTGCTCAGCATCGCTGTGAGTTCAGGCTTTGCGTATTTGCGTGCGTGCTGAATGACGCCCCGCTCCGTGCCTCCGAAGTCCTCCTGGAACCAGTCGTAGATCGACGATGCGGTGAGTTTTGCACCAACGAAGCGGAACCCGCGTGGATTGTTGACGTAGGCGCGCGCGCTCGCATCGAGCTGGGCGTTGAGCATAGCGCCGGTAAAGGCCTCTTTGGGCAAGTTCGGGCAGCCGATCGAGGCACAGTTGACCGCGTAGTGTACGCGCGGGTCCTTGAACTGTTTTCGCAAGATGCCGTGCTCGATGTCGTCGAGGCTCAAGGCGCGCCCCTTGACCTTCACCACCTTCGCCTTCCAAGGGCCCGATGCAAACAAGCCGCCACCGAGCGAGATCTTTTTGATGGAACTCACAGGGTAGTGGTCGAGAACGATGTCGATCGTCTTAGCGTTATAGAGATTGACGTAATACGCGAACCGGTCGTTGCGGCCGAGTTTGGTGGGGTCGGCTGACTGAAGGCTGGCAAGATAGGCTTTGAGGGCCTGGTGGCCGCGGCTCTTGAAGGCGGCATAATTGACCCGATTAACGCCGTCGCGCCCGGGTTTGACATAGACCTTCAAGAGACGATCCCACGCGGCATGATCGGGTGCGGCCGCGAAGGCAGGCCTCGCATTCGCGGCAAGCACGAAAGCGAGGCCGATCAGAAGACACAGCTGCGCCCCATGCCGGGCGAACAGCGCTGCAACCCCAGCATGGTTCGCACCAGGTCTCACCCGTGTTTAGCCGGCCATGGTTGCGTGAAGTGAGACGAACTTCTCTCCGAGAGGAGAGTGCATTGCAGCTGCGATAATCATAATTGCTGCGCCAGCGATGAGCCTGAGCGTCGTGCGAGAGGGCAGATACATGGGGGGTGTCCTTCTCCTGCAAGGGGGGGTGGAGAGCGTCGTGTTTCGATGGCTTGGATCTTAACCCTGTTTTCGCGCGCCGTTGGCTGACAAAGAGCACACTGGTTTTCACAGCTCGGTGATGGCAATTCGGGCGGAACCGTGGCAGGGCAGCCGATCTGATTTGCAAGCTCGCGCAGATCGCAATACCCCTATTGGCGCCGTCTTGTTTCTTTCGCCGCGTTGGGTTTGTCTTGGCGCACGTTCGGATGGCGCCGGTCAATTGGGGAATGGGCCAAGTCTCTTGCAGGATCGCTATTTCAGACTGTGTGAGTGGGCTGTCGGTGCACTGTCTGTGCTCGCGATAGGGTTTCTCTTGATCGACCCCTTCATGCTCGAACGGGCCCAGGCGATGTCGCCGACAGCACGGGACTTCTTTCGGGCCATCACGGATATCGGTCGATCCAATTGGATGCTGATCCCGACCGCCGCAATTATTGGGCTGGCCGTCGTCCTTCGGCGCAATCACATCGGCTTCCGGAACGCGGCTGCTTACGGACTCATCATCCAAGTTGCCGGCTTTGCCTTCGTGAGTATTGGAGGAGCAGGGCTGATCGCGGCGCTGTTCAAGAACATTCTGGGCCGCGCCCGCCCGAAGCTGCACGACACGGTCGGCCATTTCGACTTCAACTTTTTTGCGTTCGACGCCGACTATGCCTCGCTGCCGTCCGGGCATGCGACATCCATCTTTGCGTTCGCAACGGTGGTCGCCATCCTCGCGCCGCGCGCCCGCGTCTTCGTCTATACGATCGCGGTTTGGGTCGCGCTCAGTCGGGTGCTGATCGGCGTCCACTACTTCACCGACATCACACTCGGCGCCATTCTTGGGACGGTCTTTCCCTATCTCGTACGTGACAGGTTCGCCGCCCGGCGTTGGCTGTTCGAGTATGCGCCCGGCGGTGGTTACCGCTTGCGGGGGCTTCGCACGCAAGCCTGGCTTGGTTGGCCCGAAGGCGTGCGCGCATCTCAGAACGGAAGTGTGAAGGACGCTTAGGCGCGGGTCGCGATCGGTCGCGCCTGATAGCGCGCGACCAGGGGCTTGCGTCCCAGTGCTCCTGCGACAGAGTTGACCATTTGTCTCCCAGCCCCTATCTGCCCCGTCAGATGTTCATACGCGCCCTTCATGTTGTGCCGCACGGCATTACGGGGCCGAAATGGAGTTGCCGTGTCATGAGAAGAATTGAAAAAACGCTGGCTGTTCTTGCAATCGTTGCAGTCGCTCTCCTGCCATCCGTTGCCGTTGCGCAGTCGCTTATGCCGGAAGACGTCGCGAAGATGGAAGCGCGTCTGCAACTGACGCCAGAGCAACGCAGCGGCATCGATCCAATCTTGCGGGAGTCGATGAATGAGCGCCGGGCCGTTTTCACAAAGCATGGCGTGGACCTGAATACCGGACAAAGGCCGGGCGCACTTGGGCTCATCAAGCTCAATTCGGACATGAAAAAAATCAACATAACGACGCGCGCGCGCTTGTCCAAGATCCTGAAGCCCACGCAGCTTAAAGAATACGACAAGATCGTCGTCGAGCAGACGGCCGTTGTGAAAAAGCAGCTCTTGCGCTGACGCAGCGGTCTTTGTCTGCCCTCCCGCGCCTCTTGTGGCCTCCAGCCGTTCTGGCGCGGGAGCTGTTGGTTTTGACATCTGAAAACGCGTCTCGCATATCGCTCTCCTCCCTTGCTGAACTTCCTATCTCATGGAGGTGTTATGCGCCTCTGAGCCCACGGGGACATCATGCGGATATCGTGGGGGCTGCGCGTGAATTCGCGTTCCCGGGGCAGTCCAGTGCAAGGCGAACGAAGAGGCTAAGCGGTGTGCGCCATGAGGGCGATCGTGACGACAGCCAGAGAACCACGAATGAGACGGCGCCCATGACCCAGACGGGCGGGGAGGGGGCATGAAGTGCCGATCTGCTTGCGGCCATCTTCACAGCTTGAGGGCCGTCCGCTTGAGCGCCGCCTTTTGGCATCGCCATGCCCTCCATGGACGCGCTGGAGCTCGGCCGCACGGTCAACATGCCGTGCTTCAAATGATGTGCGACCAGCCACCAGTTCATCGGATAGGCGAACAGCGCCCCCACCATGAGGGCCAGCGACATGCGGAACCAGAACAGGGGCTGAGAGGGGTCGTGCGCGTCCGGGTTGCCTTGGAAGGCCAAAACCGAGACCGGCAGCATGCCGCCCATGAGGCAGTTAATGGAGAGAAGCTCGGAGGAGAACGTTCCTTTGAGCGCGCGTGCATAAGAGCCAAACATTTCGCCCATGAACAGCGCCTGGAAGATGCTCCAGCCAAAGGCGAAGCCGAGGACATATTCGAGGGCAAAATCCGCAGCCAAGGGCAGCGAAATCAGAGCGCCGATCACGGCGCCCACGAGAATGCCGATGCCATCGCCGGCAACGCAGTGCATCGTCGAGCCCAGCGCCTGACGCCAGCGCGCGGCGACATAGCGCTCGTGGAGCCCTGGCAGAGGCTCGCGGCAGCCAAGGACGTATAGGAGAATGCGCCGAAAGGACCGGAATAGGCTGTGAAGAGCACAAAGGCCCATTTCATCACCGGGCGCTCCGGCGTCGAACGAATGTCGATGGCCACAAACGCCAGGGATAGGCCGGTGAGGGCAAACCTCAATACCATCACACCATCGATCAGCATTGCTTACCTCGACGATCCCTGCGGTCTAGACGGCGGACGCCTGACACTTTGGCGCACGGACACTGAGCCGCCCGCGTTGCCTCGCCGTTAGGCGGTGAGAATATGCCTATATTTTCGGCAAACAGGGACTGCACATGGCGAAGTCAGTGCCATTTTTCTGTCGTCTGTTGCCGCCCTGCTCTAGGGGCTGCGCATTGATTGCCATACCCTCAGGATAGTCTTGCGAATCACTTTTTGCAGTGCAGCATTTGGGTCAAGGGCTGGACGAGAGGCGAGAACCTTGCAAATCCGGCACTTTATACCGGTCGAAGGAACTTCGAAATGCTCTCAAAACCGCAGGTCTTTAGGCATTCTGATGCAGCGTGCCAATCTTGGTTCGGTTTTGCACGGGTCTTGCGAAGAGCAAGCTAAGCTTGTGGAATCAAGCGGGCTGGTGTTGCAACGCAGCATCGTCTGGCCAAGTTGAAACGAAAGTTCCAACCGGTTTGAAGCCATTTCGGGAGGGTTTGGTCCGCAGTGGACCTCAAGGAGTAGCGTTCGTGCAACCCTAACCAGGGGGCCTAATGCCTACGACACTGACCCGAGCCAAGACGGACGCACTGAACCGATGGGTCCAGGCGCTTAAGCAATCCAGCACGATACGCAGACCGGCAAACCACAGCCGGTATCGGAAATCCGAGGCCTTTCTCGCCGCGTTTTTCCACAGCTTATCCTCCGGTGACGCCGGACCCTTCACAATCAACATCATCGATGAGGCCTCAGAGCCAAAAGGACGCGACACCGTGTTTGTGCGTCGGGAGGCGCGTTTCCAGGAACGTTCCGTCCTCGCCAGTTCGGCGGGTGAAACCGTCCCGTTTCGGGGCTTTTCTCAGACTTGGGGAGCATAGATCATGCCCGTACCAATGCCATCTGCTGTTGTCTTGATCGTGTGTAAGACGATGATCGCAGGCCCGGTGGACCAAAACGCCGCCTATACTGGCTACGAAAACCGCCAATGGGCGACGGAGCACTCCATGATGGTTTGCCGTCGGCAAGAGGTTCAACTCTTCGACCAGGCCGAAGCGATGGGGGCGGCGGCACAGCCGTTCAACTTGCAGCGCTGCCAGCGCGCAGGCATCACCCTCGGTGTCAACTGGGACGCATCGCATCGAGGATCTAGCTATCGGTTCTGGCGCGTGGCGTGCCCGGTCCCGATCGTCGATACGAAGACCGGTGACATCATCGCTTGGAAGATGCCCGAATGCGGTCGCCGTGATATAGTGCGTTGTGAGGTCGATACCGCCATCTAGAGCGGAGAATGCGATCTCGCGGCAATCACGGCTCCTGGTATAGAGAGCCATAAAGGTGGAGGATCTTGACCATGCCAGTATGGTCAAAGATCACTGTAGGGCTGGTACTTGCCATCGCCTTGCTAGGGCTCGCAGGGCTCAGGGCCTCGTCGGGAAATCTTGGTCGGATCGACCAGCCGCACGGGACCACCTTCTACAATGGCCAAGGGCCGAAGGCCCCGCCTTTGCCATGCAAACCTGAGAGCGATATCCGCTCGGCGATTGTCCGGGTACATGCCAAATACGACTTGTTTGACGGTGCGCGTTTGGAGGCCTTCGAGCAGCGGGCGGCGCATCTGAAAGGCTTGCCTCCGCTTCGGGTCGATACCCTCTATGTCATCACGGAGGATGACCAAATGAGGGATGGAAAAACGGTCCTGTTCATTGGGCTCACCGCGAATTGCGTGAGTACGGTCTTCAGCTTTCCCGCACGGCTATACGGGGAGTTGGCCTTAGGGCTCGAGGATGGAGCGTGAGGCGCCGACCGTTTCTGTGCCTGCAGGCGAACTCGTCTACGCTATTGGGGACATTCATGGCCGATCCGATCTGCTGAGCCGGATTCTTGCCTTGATCGAGCAAGACGCGGCATCGCACGACGCATCACAGAAGACCCTGATATTTATGGGTGATTATGTGGACCGCGGGCCTGAGAGCCGCGGCGTCATCGAGACATTGCTTCACGGTTTGCCCAAGCACTTCAAGGGCCGTTTTCTCAAAGGCAATCACGAACAACTCCTGCTCGACGTTCTTCGGGATCCTCAGAGGGTAGAGCATTGGCGTAGGAACGGCGGCGATGCGACGATGAGATCCTATGGCGTTGATGTGGATTTGTTACAGACCGCTGAGGTTAGACCAGAGAGGTGGAGGGACGCTTTCGTCGATGCGTTGCCACAATCGCATCTGGCATTTCTCCAAGGTTTGCGCCTCCAGCACACAGTGGGCGACTATTTTTTTGTGCATGCGGGTGTGCGGCCGGGCGTACCGCTCGGCATGCAATCCGCAAACGATCTTCTTTGGATCCGTGGGGACTTTTTGGAGTCGACTGGGCCATTTGGCAAAGTCGTGGTGCATGGGCACACGCCCGGCCCCGAGCCCGTCGTCAAGTCAAACCGGATCGGAATCGATACCGGCGCGGTCTTCACCGACCGCTTGACGGCGCTGCGCTTGATAAATGACGAAGTGAGTTTTCTGCAAACGCCGGCTTAGCCGCGCCGCTCAGGGCTGTCAGCCACGAGCCCGCGAAGACGGCTCGTCAGACTGCCGCCGCCGGACTTTTCGGCCCGCCGTTTGGCGCGGCGCGCGGTAAAGCGCTGGGACAGGCTGACTTTTTCCTTCTCTGGCTCTTGCGATTCGTCCTCGTGGACAAAGGCGTCGTCGTCGGTATGGTCGTCCTCACCTTCGTTGCCATAGGTCTCCTCGAGCTCGTAGGTCTCGAAGGGTTCCTCAGCCTTGTAAGTCTCTTCGACCTCGAACGTCTCTTGCGCCGCGAAGCTCTGTTCCGTCTCGTCGGCCCCTTCGGTGGCTACCGCCTGTGGCCCCTCCGAATAGGCTCCCTCATGATGGGTCTCTAGCGGCGATTCGGCCGCCGCCTCGTATTCAGTATGCTCAGCGGCGCCGTTGCCCGCATAGGCTAGGGACACTTCTTCTGCGGTACTTTCCTGCTCCGCCGGCATCTGGTGGCCTGTCATGGTGCCTTGCGTGTGCCAATTCTCCTCGGATGCTTCCGGGTCCTCATAGGCGGCAACGGATTGGGGCGCGGCGGCGGCATAGTGCTCCGGCGCTTGCGCCCGTGCGGCGTCCATAATGTGGGATGCGAGGTTGTTGAGTTCGCGGCGCAGGAATTCGATCTCGTCGGTGCTTGTCCGCGCATGCTCAAGTTCTTCCTGGGCCCGCGACAGCTCTGCGGCGAGACGCTGGCTTTCCGCAACCGCACGGCCGTCGGACTTCGAAGAGCCGCGCTTGCCAGCGCTGCCGCTTTCCAAGGAAAGCCGCAGCTGGTCGATATCGGTGCGCTGGTTGTGAACCGTGCCGCGCGCGATTTTTAGAGCTTCAGACTGTGAGGCCACAGCGCTGCGCAGCTCTGCATTGACCGTCTCGAGGTCCGACAACGCCTTCTTGGCGGCCTTAAGTCTGGCGTCGAGGTCCGGCAGACGGCGCTTGATGGTTTGCTGCAACACGCGGTTGGCGTTTTCGCTTTCCTGGTACTCGCCTTTCGCCGTGTCCAAATTGCTGTTGAGCCGTTGGATTTCGACTCGGCGTTTATTGGCCTCGATCAGTTCGCGCGACGCCTTTTCTTTCGATTTTTCGAGGGCCACTTCCACTTTGCGCAATTGGATGGCGAAGTCCGCGCGCAGCTGATCCTTGTCGGCCTGAATGTCGGCGAGCGACATGGGCATAGTCGCTTCGAGCCGCCGCGTGGTCAGCTTGACCGCGCGGTTCCACAACGGGGGCGCGAGCATGAGGCCGAGGAGGCATCCCAAGAAGAAGCCCAACGCCCCGAACATTAACCATTCGATCATCAAGGTCTTTGGTTCCTTGAACTTCGCGCCACATCATAGCGCCCTGTCGGCACCCCTTGTGCCGCCGCAACCGGCAGTCGTCCGCCGTCGGATAAGCAATAAAGCCTCGCGCGCCAACATGGCCGCGACCCCGCGAGACTTTCGCTACTGCTTCCTTAGCGCCTATTTAGAACGGATTCCAGGTCGGCTGGCGAGTATACTTCAGGTAGCCGATATTTGCGCCCAGTCTAAGGCCGACGCCAGAGCGGATGGGCGCGAGCACGATGTCGTCGCGCGCCAGGTATGTGATACCCACGCCGCCGACCAGATAGGCGGAACCGTCCACACCGCCGAAAGTGTTGTATATCTGGCCCGGATTCTGGAGATTGTAGACCAGAACCATGGTCTTGGAGCCTTCTGCACCGAAGTCATAGCCAAGGGACGGTCCCTGCCAGAACACGCGATATTGGCTGCCGTCGGGCCTATGGAGTGTGCCTTCGCCATAGCGCAGGCCTGCCACGAAGGCCCCGCCGGCTTCTTCCCCGGTAATATAGCCATTGGGCCGCCCGGAGCGTTGGAAGGTGTACTCCACGGCGCTGGCAAACCCCGACGAAACCTTGCCGAAGAAGCGGTGTCCGGCACCCTTGATTTCCTCCGGCGAGAACCCGTCGCCATCCGCACCCGATAGCTTCTCAGAGGCATAGCCTTGCGCGGGCTGGTAGGTTTGCCCCGACTGATAGGCTTGTTGCTGATTGGCAGGTGGCAGTGCTGGGGCCATGTTGGTCTGAGGCGGAAGCCTCGTGCCATTGGGTGCGTAGACACCGTTTTGGGCAGGAGCCGCGTTTGGCACGGAGGCTCCATTTTGCGGATAGGCGCCATTCACGCGTCCATTCGGCACAGGCATCGTGTTGGGCGCGGCTCCGTAGGGCGCATTTTGCGCCACACTCCCAGAGATCTGGAGAAAAGAAACAAGGATCGCTGAAGCCGCGGCAATCGCGGTGCTCGTGAGACGCATGACTAAGCCCCCGGGGCGCAAATGCCGGCAATCGCCGCCGGCCGGTGAGGGCACATGCCCTCGCCACTATGGTTGACCGAAAGCGTTACCAAAGGGTGGAATACTTACCGGGGCGTTAAGATCGTACGGCCCCAAGCAATGAAGTTCGAATTCTTTAGTCCGGCATTGGTTTTGCCGTAGCTGAAGCGCGCGCCGTTCATGTCCACAACATGTCCGCCAGCGGCCTCCAGCACCGCTTGGCCGGCCGCCGTGTCCCACTCCATGGTCGGCGCGAGCCGTGGATAAAGGTCCGCGTTGCCCTTTGCGATTTCGATGAACTTGACCGAAGAGCCAGCGCCTCGTCGGTCCGCAACATTGAAGCCGGTCAAGAAGTCCTCGGTTTTTTCATCGAGATGAGATGCGCTCACAAGGGCGGTCAGTCCCGCCGGGTTTGCGGCCCGCGCATGGAGCGGCTTGTGATCGAGCGCGTTGAGGTCAGCGCCTTTCGCATCGGGCGCCATTTCCGCCTCGATGGCGACCCCGTCGGCGGGGGTCACCGTCAGAAGGGCGCGTGCGGGTGCATAGACAAGGCCAAAGCGCGGGAACCGGTTCTCGATCAGCGCGACATTAACGGTGAAATCGGTCCGTTTCTTGATGAACTCTTTCGTGCCGTCGAGTGGATCGACAAGAAAAAAGCTCTGACCAAGAGGCGCCATACGGTCCGAGGCGGTTTCCTCCGACACAACCGGGATTGAGGGCGCAAGCGCACTCAGAGCCGCAAGAAGAATCGCATCTGCATCGCGGTCCGCCTTGGTCACAGGCGAGCTGTCATCCTTGAACTCGACCTCTGCAAGGGCTCCGTAATGCGCCATGATGGCGGCGCCCGCCTTAGCGGCGGCGTCCGAGAGGACCTCGGCTGCGAGGCGAAGGTCGAGGCCGGTTGCTTGTTCTGCAACTCGCGAGGTTGTGTGTCCTGGTGCTGACAAGGCAAAATGCTCCGAAAGGCTGTTGATTCGTTCCGCGTTTTTTGGCCGTTGATGATTGCTGTCATCCTGTAACAGAAATTCGTATGCAGGCCACGTTATCTCCGCCCGACCAAGGCGGATGCGATAAGGAGAAGGCTATGTCGGAGCCGGTTGTGCTCGGTGATCTTGAGCTTGCGGCGCTTGTTTCGAGCCGCATCTGCCACGACGTCATCAATCCTGTTTCGGCCATTTCCAATGGTCTGGAGATGTTGGGCGAGGAGCCGGAAGACGACATGCGCGAGGCGGCGATGGAGCTGATCCAGAAGAGCGCCAATCAGGCTTCCGCAAAGCTTCAATTCGCGCGCATCGCGTTCGGTGCGGCCGGCTCGGCGGGGGCGGAGATCGACACGCGGGACGCGGAAAAAGTCGCGCATGCCTTTGTCAACACAAGCGAGAAGCACGACCTCATCTGGGAGGGGCCGGCACTGATCTTGCCGAAGAACAAGGTCAAGCTCTTGCTGAATTTGGTTGCGCTTGGTGTTGTGGCCCTGCCGCGCGGCGGCACGGTTCGCGCCGTGATTTCCGAAGATGGCCCGGAGTTAGCCTACACCGTCACGGCCACTGGCAAGGCGGCACGGCTCAACGATCAGGTGAAGGCGCTTCTGGCTGGGGAGGCGGCGGAAGAGGTCGATGCCTATTCCATCCAACCCTATTATGCCGCACGGGTCGCGAAAGCCGCGGACATGACCTTGAGCCTGGAAACAGGCGAGGACGAGGTCGTCTTCAAGGCCGACTGAATTCGAGGCTCCGTGAGCCGTTTGAATTCTGCCGCCTCAAACGTGCGGCGACCGGGCCGCAAACTAAGATTCACGAACCGTCGCCGACCATCTGAGCGCGGTTTGAGCGTTGGATCGCGTCGCAGTCTGGGTCGCACTCCGCAAGAAGGCGGACGTCTGCATTTAGGCGCTCGCCGAGGCGTGGCCTCAACCTTTGAGCCCACAAAAAATGGCCGGGACGAGCCCGGCCATTTTCGTAAGTGGATTGTTCTGAAGGAGAGGCCTAAGCGGCGGCTTCGCCCGTGTCCATCTCGTCCTCGGGATTACGCAGCACATAGCCGCGACCCCAAACCGTCTCGATATAGTGTTTGCCACCGGTCGCCGCCGCGAGCTTCTTGCGCAGCTTGCAGATAAAGACGTCGATGATCTTGAGTTCCGGCTCGTCCATGCCGCCATAAAGATGATTGAGGAACATCTCCTTGGTCAGCGTCGTACCCTTCCGAAGGGAGAGCAGTTCGAGCATCTGATATTCTTTGCCGGTCAGATGGACGCGCTGGCCGTTCACATCGACCGTCTTCGTATCCAGATTGACCTTTAGGCCGCCCGTCTGAATGACCGACTGAGCGTGACCTTTGGAGCGCCGCACGACCGCGTGGATGCGTGCGACAAGTTCGTCTTTGTGGAAGGGCTTGGTCATATAGTCGTCGGCGCCGAACCCGAGGCCCCGGACTTTGTCTTCGATACCCGCCAATCCGGAAAGAATGAGGATTGGCGTCTGAACCTTGCTGACCCGCAAGGACTTCAAGACTTCGTAGCCGCTCATGTCTGGTAGATTGATATCGAGAAGGATGATGTCATAGTCGTAGATCTTACCGAGATCGACACCTTCTTCACCTAGATCTGTCTTGTAGACGTTAAAGCCTTCCGACTGCAGCATTAGCTCGATGCTCTGAGCCGTGGCGCTATCATCCTCGATCAGAAGAACCCGCATTTCAATTCCCCCATATTCTCATGTTCTGGCTATCCCCTGACCCAATACATCGGACGCTGATTGGTTAATTTCGAATCAAGAAGTTAACGTCCAATAGTTAACAAAAGCTGATCGTAAGGCGAGGGCTAACCAAGTCCGGCAACCATGCTTTCTCTGTGCGAAGTGGTTTATCGGTTGGATGCGATGCCTATGGTTTACTGCGCCTTAAGGGCTGTCGGGGATGATCTGGCATGAAGGGGCGGGGACCGGTCCTTGAGACTTGTTATTGGGGCCGCTTCCGGGACGCGGAGCTTTGATGGGCTTTCGCGTGGCTGGGCCCGGCCCTTTGCATGGAAATTGTATTTTTCGCCATCGGCGAAAACCGAACAGGCTTGAGGGTATTTAGTATGAAGTCACGCGATGCAGTCACACGCTTGAAGCGCTTCGAGGTTGACGAGAAGCGCCGCAAGGTTGCCGAGATTGAATCTATGATCGGCGAGTTCAACAATATGGCGACCGATCTCGACCGGCAGGTCGACGTTGAGCAGGAACGCGCAGGCGTCACGGACGTCAATCACTACGCCTATCCGACCTTCGCCAAAGCGGCTCTGCAGCGCAGAGACAACCTCGCAACGTCCGTTGCAGGCCTTGAGGCAAAGCTCGCAGCCGCGAAGGGCGAGCTGGATGAGGCGGCCGAGGAGCTTCGTAAAATCGAACTCCTACAAGAGCGTGATGCTGACCGTGTGCGGGCCGAAGATCCTGCGTCAGGGTTTGCCGTCATGGGCGTGCAGCGCGCGGCTGGATAGCGGCGACAAGGGACCGCTGCGCGGTTTGCCGGCGGACATGTGGCGGGCTGTATTCAGCCCGCTTGCCGCCGGTCTGATTGCTGCGATTCCTGATATCTGAAAATAGCGCGGGGGTTCTGCTATGCCGTCATTCGATGTTGTTTCAAAGACCGACCTTGCAGAGGTCGACAACGCGCTTGCGAATATGGTTCGCGAGATGACCCAGCGTTATGACTTCAAGGATTCGCAATCGAAGATCGAGCGGAACGAATCCGTCATCGTGATCAATGCGGACGACGATCTCAAGCTTAAGCAGATGCACGAACTTCTTCAGGGTCACCTGGCACGCCGCAAGATCGACGCGGGCGTCGTCGATTACAAGCCCGTGGAGAAGGCGGCCGGGCAGGCCGTGCGGCAGACGGCTATTTTGCGTCAGGGAATCGACAAGGAATTGGCCAAGCGCATCGTCAAAGATGTGAAGGGTGGGAAGTTCAAGGTTCAAGTCGCTATCCAGGGCGATGAGCTCCGGGTCACAGGCAAGAAGCGCGACGACCTCCAGGCCGTGATTCAATTTATCAAGGAGCTGCCGGTCGAACAGCCGCTTCAATTCGAGAACTTCCGGGACTAATCACCATGGAGCCGTCAATGTTTCTGACAATGTTCCGACTTGCGGGGCTTGGTTTCGCGCTCACAGCAGCCCTCGTTTCACTGGCGGCTTGCAGAAACAATTCCTCCGCGGCTAAGGCACAGCTCGTTGCGGCGGAGCAGACGGGTGCGGTTCCAGCCTACAATACCGGGCATTTGTCGATTGCGACGGCTAAGCCTGTCGATGCGTACGTCATGTTGGGCGGCCGCATCAAAACCTGCTGGTTCAATGCGAGCGCACCGCTTTTGCCTCGCCATGTCTATCGGGCCGATGTCAGCCCGGATGGGGAGAAGGTGAAGATCGCCATCCACAACAAGAAGGATGCCCGCGGTCTTGCGGGCTCCGTCGCCTATACGATCGATTTTGCGCAAAGCGGTACGAATACGATCATTACGACCAAGAACCGGACTATGACGCCGGCGCAAGCAGCAAAAATGCAGTTCGACATCAATCGCTGGAAGAGCGGGCAGACAAATTGCAGTCGGGCATTGCCCACGACTGCGTCGCGCTAGCGCGCGCCCTCGCAGCTTACATCCTTCCGCGTCTATCTCGGAGTGCGCGCAGGATCGAATGCACGCAGAAGAGAAGTGTGTGCAGTCTGGAATCATGCGAATGGCCGGGGCGAGCCCGGCCATCTGAAATTCCGTTCTTGATAGGCTGAGGGCCTAGTTCGCCCGGTAGTCCTGGATGCGTGTGGCGCGCAAGCCGGCGAGGCCATGCTTGTCGATCGAGCGCTGCCAGCTCAGGAACTCGTCCACGGTCAGCGTATAGCGATCACAGGCTTCCTCAAGACTTAGCAGTCCGCCGCGCACAGCGGCCAGGACTTCAGCCTTGCGGCGGATCACCCAACGCTTGGTGGTTTTCGGGGGTAGGTCGGCGACCGTCAGCGGGCTGCCGTCCGGCCCAATCACATATCGGACACGTGGCCTATAGTGTTCAGTCATCTTACGCAGTACTCACTGAAATTGATGAGCGTCTAACTAAGGGGACGCTAGCAGACCGCGATTTAAGAATTGCCTAAGCCGCGCGGTAAAAGAAAGCGCAAGAAAACTCTCAAAACTTACTGAAATACCGTGTCATTTTAGAAAGGTCTTGAGCCAGGGCTTGGCGGGGGCCCGTTCCATGTCTTGCGTCGGCGCGGCCCGCTGCCTATGTTGCTTTGCTGATCCACAGAGCCACCAAGGATTGGCTTGGTATCACGATCCGCGCGAGGCGCCGTGCGGGATCGAACGCATCGGTATTGGGACGAATAGCGAGAACACGGCCGTTCCGAGAGATTCGAGTGAATTCCCCCAGTCACAGGCAAGAACGCTTTGCAGCAAGAAAGTGCTTAGCAGTCATCATGCTTAACAGTTTACATCTTTCGGGGCGTCCTGATGAGACGCGGGTGGTTGTGGCCATGTCGGGCGGCGTCGACTCGTCCGTAGTTGCAGGTCTGCTCAAGTCCCAAGGCTATGACGTGGTTGGCATTACGCTGCAGCTCTATGACCATGGTCAGGCGGTCACAAAGAAGGGTGCCTGCTGTGCCGGGCAGGACATCAAGGATGCGCGCCAAGTCGCGGCCGCGCTCGATATCCCCCATTACGTTCTCGATTACGAACAGCGTTTTGAGCAGGCGGTGATGGGTGCCTTCGCCGACAGCTATCTCAACGGTGAGACGCCGGTCCCGTGCGTCGCCTGCAATCAGAAGATCAAGTTCCGTGACCTTCTGGAGACGGCGGAAGGTCTTGGCGCCGCCGCCCTCGCCACGGGGCATTACGTGAAGAGCGCACCGGGCGCCCAGGGTTGGGAGCTACGCCGCGCCGCCGATAAAGAGCGTGACCAGAGCTATTTCCTATTCAACACTACGCAGGCTCAACTGTCCTTCCTTCGCTTCCCCTTAGGCGATATGCCGAAAGCGGAGACGCGCAAGCTCGCGCGTGACTTTGGGCTGGATGTTGCCGCCAAGTCTGACAGCCAGGACATCTGTTTCGTGCCGACAGGCCGCTATACCCAAGTGATTGAACGTCTGCGCCCCGGCGCCGCCGAGCCCGGCAATGTCGTCCATGTGGATGGCCGCGTGCTGGCTAGGCATAGCGGCATCATCAATTACACGATCGGCCAGCGCCGAGGCATCGGGATTGCGGCGCCTGAGCCGCTTTATGTGGTGAAGCTCGATGCGGATCGGCATGAGGTCGTAGTCGGGCCGCGTGAGGCCTTGCGCACACGGACCGTTATGTTGCGCGACGTCAACTGGCTGGGCGATGAGCCCTTCGAGACGGCGGTGGCGCATGGCCTCGAAGTCTTGGTGCGGATTCGCTCGACGGGGCCATTGCAGCTGGCGACGATCTCAATTGAAAGTGATGCTGTCCTTGTGGATCTCGCTCATGGCGAGGAGGGGGTCTCTCCCGGACAGGCTTGTGTGTTTTATGCCGCGACGGGCGGTGGGGAGCGGCTTCTTGGTGGCGGCTGGATTAAGTCCGCTGAAGGAGCTTTTATGGCTAAGGGCGCATTCGTGGCTCAGGCAGCACCGCTGCCGTCGGAAGCGTTCTTGGCGGAGTCGCGATAAGACCGCGCGCTGGGGCGCGGTTAGAAAGCCTCGGGAGGGTGCAGCGTTGTCTTCCAATCATCCTGTGATGGACACGGATTCTGTCCGCCACGCATATCGCCGATGGGCGCCGGTTTATGACTATACGTTCGGTCGTGTTGCCGATGCGGGCCGGAAACATGCGGTCAAGATCATCAACACGCGCAAAGGCCGCGTCCTCGAAGTCGGCGTCGGTACCGGGCTGTCACTGCCCTGCTATGGCGAGCATCTGTCAGTGACCGGGATAGATCTGTCGCCGGAGATGCTGGATAAAGCACGCGAAAAGGTCACGAAGAAAAAGCTCGGCAATGTGGATGGTCTCCACGAGATGGATGCGAGCGCGCTAGGCTTTGCCGACGAGAGTTTCGATACGGTGGTGGCCATGTACGTGATGACCGTGGTGCCTGACCCAGACAAGGTGATGCGTGAGCTTGAGCGCGTCTGCGCCCCCGGCGGCGAGGTGATCTTGGTCAATCATTTTAGCCAGGAAGACGGTGTGCGCGGCGCCTTGGAAAAGAAACTTGCGCCATTTGCCGATCTCATTGGCTGGCATGCCGTGTTTGAGGTCGATCGGGTCTTGATCTGCGAAGATTTGCGCCTGCTGGAGCGTCGGCCGCTCCGTCCTGTGGGGCTTTTCACCATGCTGCGCTTCGTTAAGGAGCCGGGCTTCGGCGTGGCGCCACAAGCGGCAAAGGACTTTCTGGCCAAGGGCGTGAAGAGACGGCGCGCGGTCGCTGACAGAGCCTCCGAAAGCCCTGCGGTCTCTCCGGCTGTGCGCATGGGGCTGTTTGTGCGGCGCCTGGTTGACAGCAATTACTGGCGGTCTCTATATCGCCGGCTTCAGAGCCAATTGGCCGAACGATAGAGCAATTGGGTTTGCGCGACCGTGCGTCACGCACCTTGAGCGCAAGTTTTTTTGCGCTACCGCGCTTCGCGCTACTTGAGCGCGGGCTTTTTTGCGCTATTGATCAGCGCCACCTAAGTGGTCCAGTTTGATTGTTAGTGCATGACCGGCCTGCGGTCCATCGGGACGATGGTTTCCGGAGCCGGCGGACGGTAGCCCAGAGCACTGTGCGGTCGTTTCGTGTTGTAGTGTCTCCTCCATTGCTCGTTCAGTCTGGTGGCGAAGGTCTGCCGTCCTGAATGAGAGGAAGTGCGTAGCCCCGCAAGCTCATAGATTTTCTTGAACAACATACCGAGCGTGACTGGAGAAAAGGCCCTTTCTCGGCGTTGAGAAGCTATCAGGGGGCATTCGGATCAGCGAATGAACGCTCCTTTAGGAAGGCAGCGATCTCCGCTTGAACACGCCTGTTAGATAAACGGTTCGGCCTTTTGATCCCTTCGTCTGTGAAGCAGAAAGCTTGATCTCTTTGTGAGCCTCCACATCCGAGTTGGCTACATCACCGACTTTCAGAGCCGCTACCTCGCCGACTCGCAGCCCTGCGTAGACGGAGAGAACAAAAGCAAGCCGGTTGCGAGCCTAATGTCTTGTGGTCTCGATGATCCGAAAGACCCGTCGAATCTCTTGATCATTCAGAACAGATGCTTGCCCCATAATGGTGTTGTCTCTTGAAAAAAAGCTTCATAAGACAATATAATATAAGGTTTTTCTGACTCAAGCGGTCTGTGACTGAATAAAAAATTCCATGGATTCAAGCACTTGGTTGGATAACATTAGGAATGATGTATTTCTTCAGGTTTTCTTTTCTTGCGCAACCTGGAGAGCGTCTCTTTGGTGCTGTCTTCTGGATAGTTGAGCGCCACAAACTCGTTGAATCTAAACAACCGGTGGCTCCGGGTCTTGGTGCCGTCAGTTGCTCGTTCCATTAGCGGCCTATTCGCTGACCCGCTCGCTGCCTTCTTCTTTATCCTGCCG
>Ga0316190_10001311_pt1 | contig 17896 bp, 16 predicted proteins | sample Eddworburrow2_MG_FD_204929 | JGI IMG/M metagenome (GOLD analysis project Ga0316190, IMG submission 204929) | Coastal sediment microbial communities from Maine, United States - Eddy worm burrow 2 | ecosystem: Environmental > Aquatic > Marine > Coastal > Sediment | place: USA: Maine | collected... | reverse complement strand
AGCAGGATTAAATTAATGCCATTATTAAAACAAAAGATAATTCTTATACTGGCAGTGCTTATTACACTTAGTGCCTGTAATCAGGTGCGTCCATCAAATCAAAACATAAGCGCATCACAGACTACCAATGAAGTTGCTGCTGCTAATCTTGATCTTGCTATTGAGTACATGAAACAAGGTGCGTATGAAAACGCATTAAAAAACCTGGAAAAAGCAAAAAAAGCCGACCCAGGCTATGCGCCTACATATAATGTTACCGGTTTACTTTATCAACAACTTGGTGATAGCAAAAAAGCGGAAGATAATTTTAAACGTGCATTGAGCATAAATAATAATGATTCATCCACTCTTAATAATTATGGCAATTTTCTATGCCAGCAAAATAAACTAGAAGAAGCAGAAAAAACTTTCTTAAAGGCCGCAGCAAACCCATTATACGAATCACCAGAGATTGCTATCACTAATGCTGGATTATGTCTCAGCAACAATCAGAGAGAGAATGACGCAGAGAAATATTATAGACAGGCGTTACAATTAAACCCGCGTGTTCCACAAGCATTGATAAAAATGTGTGAAATATCATTCAAATTGCCAAACTATTTATCAGCAAGGGGCTACTTACAACGTTACCAGCAGGTCGCGCGTCATACTGCAAAAAGCCTCTGGCTCGGAATACAAATAGAACAAGAACTAGGAGACAAGGATACCGTTTCCAGCTATGCACTACAGTTGAAAAATAATTACCCCGACTCTCAAGAAACAACGCTATTGCGTGGATCAGGAATTCAATAATGACTGCAACATCAAACAATAATAACGCTGAGTTATTTGAGACACCGGGCCTGATACTGCGTACGCAACGTGAAAAGCAGGGCCTGTCAGCACAAGAAATTGCAAATCGCACTCATCTCGATATAAGAATAGTTGAGTCGATTGAACAGGATAGTAATGAAGGAATGCCCTCTGCGACTTATGCTCGGGGGTATTTACGTAGTTACGCCAAGATTGTTGGCGTTGATCCTGATCATATCATCTCACTTTATAATTCTGATTCACCTCAACCACTGCCAGAAATTTTACCGGAAGTGAAACCGCCTTCGCAGGTAAGCAGTAGCGACAAGCCAGTTAAGGCATTCACCTATCTGATAACACTGGGTCTCGTGTTGCTATTGCTCATCTGGTATCAAAGCAATTTTGTTGTTGAGACTTCAGCAACTAATGAACCCGAAAATTATAATACGCCGACCCGTATTAATGGCGTCGATATAACGTTTGATATCGTAAACCATCCGGACTCATGGCAATCTCCTAAAAACGTTCCAAAAACGAAGTCCGAGATTGATGAGTCTGCCATACCAACATCTGTCATTAAGGACGATACACTTGAATTACAACCAGATAATGGGGAACAAACGCTTGGCATAATGCCTATCGAGGGCATTGATTATAAAACACCTTCCTCTGACACAGGATCTGGCCCTGACACAATCGATTTGGAAGTAAAACGAGATTCCTGGATTGAAATAATGGATGCCAATAATAAAAGATTATTTCATGATCTCGCAATTGGCGGCGAAAAATATTCCATACATGGAACAGCACCATTTAAAGTATTATTCGGTTTTTCACCTGGTGTCACCATTAAGTTTAATGGCAAGGCATTTAATCATTCGCGTTATTCCAATAATGGCATTGCCCGATTCAAATTGCCTGAATAACAGCCGCATTGTTGGTAAAACGATTTCATTTCACTTCTGCTAAACTGCGCTTTTTCTTAAAAGATTTTTGGAGACTTTTTAATGGCTAAGATACAAGCGATTCGTGGTATGCATGACATACTCATGCAAGACACGCCGCGGTGGCAATATCTGGAAGAGTCCATTAATTCTATCTTAAAGCAATATGCCTATCAGGAAATCCGCCTGCCCATAGTTGAGAAGACTGAATTATTTAAACGTTCCATAGGCGACAATACCGACATTGTTTCCAAGGAAATGTATAGCTTTGATGACAGAAATAAAAGCAGCCTGACCTTAAGACCCGAAGGCACTGCCGGTTGCGTACGTGCTGGAATCGAACACGGTCTGTTCCACAACCAAACTCAACGACTTTGGTATATCGGCCCAATGTTCAGACACGAACGCCCACAAAAAGGACGTCAACGACAGTTTCATCAAATTGGTGTGGAGGCATTTGGTTTTGCTGGTCCCGATATCGATGCCGAACAGATATTAATGTGTGCACGAATCTGGAAAATGTTGAATCTAAGTGATATCAGCCTTGAAATAAATTCTCTAGGTACCAGCGAATCACGTGCGAACTACAGAAAAATACTGGTCGATTATTTATCATCCAATAAAGAACGACTGGATGAGGATAGTCTTGTACGACTGGAACAAAACCCGTTACGCATACTCGATAGTAAAAATCCGGAGATGCAAACCTTAATAAATGGGTCACCGACTCTGGATGAACATCTCGATAGCGAATCTGCCGATCATTTTGCGGGTTTGAGAACGATTTTGGATGACGCTGGAATCGAATATAAGGTGAACCCCAGACTTGTCAGGGGGCTGGATTATTACGGAAAAACAGTCTTTGAATGGATTACCAATCAGCTTGGCGCACAAGGTACCGTTTGCGCAGGCGGACGTTATGACGGCCTGGTTGAACACCACGGTGCTTCGCCAACACCTGCCGTAGGGTTTGCTATGGGACTGGAACGGTTACTGGAATTAACCGATTTCACCAATATGCCAGACAAACAGTCCCCTCATGCGTATTTAATACTATCTGGCGAACAAGCAGCAGAGCGTGGTATTTTGCTGGCAGAGCAGCTTCGAGACCAATTACCTCGACTCAGGATATTGAGCCATTGTGGTGGTGGCAGCTTAAAAAGTCAGTTCAAAAAGGCGGATAAATCCGGGGCACAACTGGCCCTTGTTTTAGGCGAGGATGAAATAGCTCAAAATCAGGTGTCTATCAAATTTTTACGGTCCGATTCCCCACAAACTGTCATCAAATGGCCGGAAATAGCCAATTTTCTCAGCACAAGCCTGCAGATATAGTCAATTCGAGCAAATAAGTGTCGCTTAGTACTAAACAAACGTAAAACCCACGTTATAATGTGCGCCCTCTGCGAGGGCCGATCCCACACTGAGCAATCAAATACTCCCAGGAGATTTAAGAAGTGGATGTTTACAAGACAGAAGAAGAACAAGTTGAGGCCATAAAAAAATGGTGGCACGAAAACGGCAAGTCAATTATTGCAGGCGTTGTCATTGGTATAACCGCTATCTTTGGTTGGCGAGCCTATGATAACCATGTGGCGATTCAATCTGAGCAGGCTTCTATACTCTATGAGCAAATGATAAGCGCAGCCCGCAAAGATGATGGTGAAAACATCCTTGTTTATGCCAACCGCATCATCGATGGTTATCAATCCAGCACTTATGCTGTATTTGCGTCATTGATGCTAGCCAAAGTTGCAGCAGAAGCTGGCGAACTTGGACAAGCCGAGACACATCTACGTTGGGTTTTGGATAATAATTCGCAAGACGAATTTGAACATGTTGCACGATTACGCCTGGCACGAATATTAATCGCCAGCGACAAGCTCGAGCTCGCATCAGAAACGCTTAATGTGAAAAATCCAGGCGATTTTGTCGCAAGCTATGATGAATTGCGCGGCGACCTTTATGTGAAACAAGGCAAACCTGATGAAGCAATAAAAGCCTATGAGAAGTCACTTGCAAATACAAAAGGATCTGGCGATGCGCAATCGATTTTGCAAATGAAACTAAATGATTTAGGTAGTAGTTAATTTGTACACATCCTTACGTTCTTTAGTATTACTCTTTATATTTTCTGCTTGCGTTGGCTGTGGTGCCAAACAAGTTGTTAAGGATATTTTTGCGAGTGATGATGATAATTCTGAACCGCCATCGCCACTGGTCGATATCGTTAAAACCGCAGATCTGAACAAAGTCTGGTCAGAGAATATTGGTAAAGGTACTGATGAGTTATTCATCAAACTTGCCCCTGTGGTTATGGGAGAACACGTCTTTATCGCCGATACACGTGGAGAAATTGCGGCCCTTTTTGCCGAGACCGGTAAGAGCGTCTGGGAGAATGACAGTGATCTTCCTGTCACTGGCGGACCTGGCGCTGATGAAAATCTTGTTCTAGTCGGAACCAGCGAAGGTGATGTCCTTGCTTTGATTAGTGAATCCGGAGAAGAAGCCTGGCGCGCAAAAGTCTCTAGTGAAATTCTATCTTCACCTCGCGAAGCAGATGGTGTTGTCATAGTCAGAACTATCGACGGTAAAATCTTCGCACTTGATGCAGCTAGCGGTGATCGTCTCTGGATCTATGACCGCACAGTACCTAATTTAACATTACGCGGCACCAGCACACCGGTTATTGCAAATGGTCTGGTTATCGCAGGATTTGATGGTGGCCGAGTTACGGCACTTGAATTAAAGACAGGCAAATTAATCTGGGAAGCAAAGGTCGCCATTCCGCGCGGCAGAAGTCAACTTGAGCGCATGGTCGATATCGATTCGCAGCCATTAATTGTTGGCGATACCATCTATGTCACCACATTTCAGGCTAATGTTTCAGCATTATCATTAGAAAGTGGGCAAGTACTTTGGCAACGCGACATCTCCTCACACTCTGAGCTAAGCGCCGATGCTGAATACCTTTATGTCACCGATTATATTGGCAATGTCTGGGCACTGGATCGGTTTTCTGGTGGATCTGTTTGGAAGCAGGATAAATTAGCACATCGGAATGTTACTGGCCCTGCCATTCTTGGTGACAAGATAATCGTTGGCGATCTCGAAGGTTACTTACACTGGTTAGACAAAGAGACTGGAGACTTTGCCGCACGAATTGAGGTTGAAGACACCCCTATTTTAACCAAGCCTATTGTTTCAAATGGCATGCTCTTCGCCTATTCAAGCGGTGGCAGACTGGCCGCTTTTACCTATGCGAATAATGAAGTAACGGGTAGGCCAAACAAACCGGTGGCAGTAGTAGAAAAACCTGAAACAAAAGAAACAACTCAGTCGGACGAAAACCCAGCAGAGGCTGAAAAGGAAGAAAGTTCTTTCTTCGGAAGTTTTCTGGACATATTCTCTGGTGATGATGAAGAAGACGAATAAGTCTTACGTAAAAACTTCGACATTGCTAATGAATCACTCAACCACGCAACTCTAGCAACAATTATGAAACCCGTTATCGCTATCGTTGGTCGACCCAACGTTGGCAAATCTACTTTTTTCAATCGCCTGACATCAAGCCGCGATGCCCTGGTCGCTGATCGTCCGGGAGTTACTCGTGATCGTCAGTACGGCGTAGCACATCATAATTCACGATCATTTCTGATCATTGATACGGGTGGTATCGGCGAAGAAGATCATGAAAGCCATGACGTTGCTGATTTGATGACAGAACAATCAATGCTGGCAGCAAGTGAAGCTTCGGTATTGATCTGGATCGTCGATGGTCGCGATGGATTAACCGCTATTGATGAGATTTTATCTGCAGAATTTCGAAAGCTGGATAAACCAATCTTCCTTGCTGTTAATAAAATCGAAGGCTATGAAGCAGAAACTGTCGTTAGTGACTTTTATCGTCTGGGTATTGATTCCGTTTATCCTATCTCTTCCAAACGCGGAGATGGCGTGATCACTCTACTCAATGCTGTTGCCGAAGAGATTCCTGACACTGACGAAGATGAAGCTGAAGAATTAGAAGGTATAGCCATTTCTGTATTAGGCCGCCCTAATGTGGGCAAATCTACGTTAGTGAATCGAATGATTGGCGAAGATCGTGTCCTTACCTTTGACCATCCCGGCACAACGCGCGACAGCATAAAAATACCTTTCGAAAAAAACGGAAAAGATTACATATTAATTGACACCGCCGGTGTACGCAGAAAAAGCAAAGTACACGACATGGTTGAAAAATTCAGCATCTTAAAGTCATTCGAAGCAATCGATGCTGCGAATATTATTATTCTGGTCATTGATGCCAGTGAAGGCGTTACCGATCAAGACACTACTCTACTAGGCATGATAGAAGACAGCGGCAAATCCCTCATTATCGTTGTGAACAAATGGGATGGCATGGAAACCTCGGACAAAGAACGCGTTAAAGCTCTATTGTCACGTAAATTCAGTTTTATCGATTATGCGCAATACCATTTCACCTCAGCATTACATGGCACCGGCGTCGGCAATATATTTAAAACCGTAAACAAGATCGAAAAATCGCTCGACATCAATGTCTCTACATCCGACATGACCGACATTCTTGAAGACGCTGTCGCAAAACACCCACCGCACATGGTACAAGGCCGAAGAATAAAACTACGCTACGCTCACCTGGGCGGTACCGATCCCATCCGCGTCATCATACATGGTAATCAAACAGACAAAGTGCCCGATGCCTATAAACGTTATCTAGCCAGTGTCTTTCGCAAACGACTGAAATTGGTTGGCACCAATGTACTGGTTGATTTCAAACACGGTGACAATCCATTCAAAGGCAAAAAGAATATACTCACCCCAAGACAGGTTAATAAGCGCAAGCGTTTAATGAAGTTTGTTAAGAAACGTTAATTACTAGCCGTTTTTCTTAAGATCCTGTTCGTAATAACAGGTCCTATTAATTCGAAAAAGACCGTAGTACTGATAATGACTGACAATAATAACTGACGATATTCAGGAAAGTGATTTGATGCCACCAGTGCCATGCCCATAGCGACACCAGCTTGAGGCAACAAGGCCAAACCCATCCAGTTCTTAACCGAACTATCTGTTTTACATATTTCCCCGCCTATTTTTACTCCGATAACCTTACCTGCAATACGCGCAAGAATATAAACTGTTCCAATCACCCCAATCCCTGCTAATGAATCAAATTCAAGCGAAGCTCCCGCCAGCACAAAAAATAAAATAATAAAAGGTGATTCACTATCCTCTATCGCGTGAAACGGATATTTATGATGTTTAGCCAGATTAGTAATTACCATCCCCATAACAATCGCGGCAATCAAGAATGACACTTCCAGCCAGATAGCAAGACCAGCGCATAGAAACACAATGCCCAGAGCTTCAATCAACATAGGTTTACCCTGTTCAACCCGGCCGGTTAAAAATGCTGCGGGGACGCCGATTATCAAACCAATAAGAATGGCACCAAAGATCTCTTTAAACGCCAGCAATAAAGGCGGAATCCAGCCATTTAGCCCAGACAATACTCCAACCATAGCCAAGCCTATACTAAACACAATTAATCCCCATGCATCATCCAGCGCAACAATTGCAGTTAACAAATTCACAAATGATCCTTTTGATTTTGTTTCTTCAACCACATCCATCGTTGCCGCAGGATCAGTTGCTGCGGCAATACAAGCTAATAGTATGGCTAAGGCGATTGGGACACCTGCTACAAGCAACACGAGGCTGACGATTGCGACCGTCCCGATTACTGCGCCTAATGAAATCCAGAGTAATTCTTTACCTAAGCTTTTAAATAACTTCTGTGATAGTTTGCCACCGACTAAAAAGCCAACCATGGTTAAAGCGATCTCTGTGATCAGTTTGAAGTTTGAAATAAAAATCTCAGGAAGAAGATTAAACGTGCTTGGTCCGATTAGAATGCCAAACATTAAGAGCAAAGTAACTCGGGGTAAAAAAGTACGTCTTCCAAGTAAATCAGTAAGCAATCCCAACAACATTATGCCGCCGATTGATAATAGAATTTGAGCTGTTTCATGCATAAGAAAATTATGCGCCTACTTATTTATTTTTTATATAAAAATATAATCTGTTTCTAATTACGCAATGCAAAATCTCTGGATTATCACTAGCTGATTATATGTAGATATCATCGGCAAAGCTGATTATACTGAAACTGTTTTTTGAATATGTATATGGGTACTTGTGATAAGGCAATGACTCCCTGCCGAAATATCAATCTAACCTGGTATAAGGATATTTATGAAAAACGAACACCTTAACCGTAGAGAATTTCTCTGCAACAGCGGCAAAACCCTTGCTGGTGTTGTCGTTGCATCATCCGGTGCTGTCACTCTTATCTTCCCTGCTACTGGCTGGTCTGCTCAACTTACGGTGCTAAACGAGCATGAAAGCAAGACGCTGCTCAATATGACACGGCAGTTATATCCGCATGACAAGATTGAAGATAAGTTTTATGCCGTCGTCGTTAAAGCACTCGACGATGATGCAAGTGCTAGTGCCGATACTGCAAAACAACTCAAAGCCGGCGTTGCTAATCTCGACAAACTCGCACAAGGGAACTGGAACGAACTCTCTGCTGATAAACGCGGCGCTATCCTGAAAAAAATCGAATCAACTGCATTTTTTCAGCAAGTGCGATCCAAATGCGTCACCGGAATATATAACAACAAGGATCTATGGGATCACTTCGGCTATGAAGGTTCTTCAGTCGAACATGGTGGTTATATTAACCGCGGCTTTGATGATCTGGACTGGTTACCAAACCCACCCGAGTCTGATAGCCCAAAAGCGCATTAATATTTAAGGAGAGACATCTTGGCCAAGATTGACTTTAACGATAACTCTGCCGTGGTCATTATTGGTTCTGGCGCGGGTGGCGGCACCCTTGCAAATGAACTCTGCCAAAAAGGAATCCGCGTTATCCTGCTTGAAGCAGGTAAACATCACAGCATCAGTGATTTTGTAAATGACGAATGGCCTTCCTTTAGTCAACTCGCCTGGTTAGATAAACGTACTACCTCTGGCGATTGGCGCGTTGCAAAAGATTTTCCGAACCTGCCCGCATGGATCTGCAAAACTGTCGGCGGCACTACGACACATTGGGCGGGTGCCAGTCTGCGGATTCAAGACCATGAATTCAGAGCTGAAACACATTATGGAAAAATAGATGACGCTAATCTTATAGATTGGCCACTTACTCTGAAAGATCTTGAACCTTACTACGCCAAAGCAGAAGATAAAATGGGGGTGACGCGTACGAATGGAATACCCGGCCTCCCCGGAAACAATAATTTTAAAGTGATGCATGCCGGTGCAAAGAAGCTAGGTTATAAAGAAGTGCATACCGGTCGCATGGCAATCAATAGTCGTCCGCGTAATGGTCGCGCTGCCTGTCAACAAATCGGTTTTTGTTTTCAAGGCTGTAAGTCAGGCGCTAAATGGTCAACCTTGTATACCGAGATACCAGCAGCAGAAGCAACTGGTAATCTAGAACTACGATCCGAATCACATGTATTACAAGTTAAGCATGATGCAGACGGTAAAGTCAGTGGTGTTTTGTATGCTGATAAGGATGGTAATCAACATTTACAAAAAGCACGCATTGTTTGCGTCGCTGGTAACTCAATTGAATCTCCGCGTTTATTATTAAATTCTGCGAGTTCTTTATACCCCGATGGATTAGCAAATTCTTCTGGTCAAGTTGGTAGAAACTATATGCGCCATACAACGGGATCAGTCTACGCAACGTTTGAAAAACCGGTGAAGATGTATCGCGGCACAACAATGGCGGGGATCATTGCTGATGAAAACAGGCACGATACCAGCAGAGGTTTTGCGGGTGGTTACGAATTGGAAACATTGTCGCTCGGCTTACCGTTCATGGCTGCGTTTTTAGATCCCGGTGCTTCGGGTAAAATGTTTAGTGATGCATTAGAAGATTATGATCACATGGCGGGCATGTGGATTGTTGGTGAAGACATGCCACAAGAAAAGAATCGCGTGACATTACATGCAACGGAAAAAGATCAGCATGGACAACCCGTACCTAATGTCCATTTTGATGATCACAAAAATGATGTCGCTATGCGTAATCATGCTTATAAACAAGGTACGATGGTTTACGAAGCAGCAGGGGCAAAAACAGTTTGGGAAACACCACCATACCCATCAACGCACAATCTGGGTACTAATCGTATGAGCACGAAAGCGAGTGATGGTGTCTGCAATGGCTTTGGTCAAACACACGATATTAAAAACTTGTTTATTTCGGACGGCAGTCAATTCACAACTGGCGCTGCAGAAAACCCAACGCTAACAATTGTGACGCTCGCCATTAGACAAGCTGACTATATTACTGAACAGATGGGTAAGAAAAATATTTAGAAATTAAATTATTAGTACTGTAACTGAATACCAAAGGTGAACTTGTCAACATCCCTGCCAGCATAACCACTCGCATTAGTATCACCGCTAACATAGCTCAAATTCAGTTTCGCTTTATGACCTGAAATAATATAGTTCGTGCCGACTTCAAAAGAGTCACTCGATGCAGCACCACTTGGATTATTTTCGACATAGCGAAAATAGGGTTGAAACTTACCAAATCCTATATGCTTAGGGTATAGATAACTTACTGTAGCGAACACTGAATCCCCATCGAATAGACAAAAACAGTCTGCTGTGCCAGCAGTGGGCGTTGATACAGCATTAAAGTCCGCATCAAAATCTTTATATTCCGCTTCAATAGTGATAACGCCTTTATCAGGAAGTACTGTCTCGGATAATAGATCAATCGAATATCCCAAAAAATCACCTTGTTCAATAGCGCTACCACTGCCACCATCCTGATTCTGTAATGTAAGCGCAACAGTAAGAAGATCTCCCTGTTCACCAAAGTATGTTGAACTGGTGTAATAACCAAAATTCGATTCTACATTAAGAAAATTGTAAGTTAATCGAGCCGCATAAAGTTTATTGTTAGATTGATTACTGAATCCCTTCAGACCATCAACAATGCCTAAGGCATAATGAAACTTACCCGCCGTCCCCCAAAGCACACCGCCTTCACCACGGCCTAAGCTACCCGCAGCACCGCCTGTTTCAGCTGGGTATAGAGGTTGTCTATATTGGATCCAATTCATACCATAAAATGGACCATTCATGCCAATACGGTTGCCAGGAACCACTAGGCGTCCTAACCAAAGATTAAAGTAGGGATTTATTTCAAAACGAACCATCGCATCAATAAGATCGGTAGAATCGTGATTTTGCTTATCAGTGTTGATACTAAACTTGAGATATTTATGCAGCTGCGCAGCGATATACACACGTATGCTATCAAAAGAAACTTCTGAATTATTATCAAGGTCACTTTTTCTAGAATCAAGCTGCATACGAGCACCGCCACCGATACTTAACCAAACCGTATCACTGTGTTCAAACTTGACGCCACTCATAACGGGCATGGCGGCTAACGATATAATACTTAAAACTATAAGTTTGCTAATTTCTCGAACTTGCTTACTACGGAGGAATTGGTGTTGCACCTTAAACATATCCTTGCCCTTTTTATAAGTTTGCTTCCCCCCACAACTTAGTAAGCAATTCGCTAATATTTTACTTTTTTCTAGTCTCGATAGACCAAGCTTTCCATAAACAAGCTTGGCTTGCTAACTATATTTAGGCTTAAATATACAGACATCTTTAAAACAACATTTAAAAATAATAATACAGAATCAAGCTGCGACTATAATTTATTATAATTTTCTTTTAACGTATCAAGAATAACGTTGGCATCTTCCCCTGTTGACCATTCGCCATCTCTATTCATGACAATAACTTCTGTCTTATCACCGACGCCGGTTAAGCTTAGCTGATATGGTGTGCCTTCGTCTTCATCATCACCCCAGAATTTTAATTTTGATAAAAGCCCTTTTTCTTCTTCCTCTCCTTCTGGCATAAAGTAACGGAAATCATAAGTACCTTTTTCTTGATCGCTAGCTTCAATCAAATAACCCGCACGCTCTACTATCATTTGTGCTTCACGCCAGGCGCGTGTAAATTCTTGTGGAATCACCAAATAATTTTTCCCGTCACCAACATCAAGTATTTCTGCCTTGGGTTTTACTGGTTTAGGAGTAGCCGCAGGTGCCGGGGAACTACTGCTGCTTGAACTACTAGCAGTGCTTGTTACATTAGGAACTTCAGTGCCGTAAAAATGCAAATTCAATTTCCGAATAACATTCTTTTCCAAACGTTTATCCGCCAAGGCTTCTAACCATTCACCTTCGGAAAAGTCTTCCTTTTCACTCGACATGAATAGCATCGTGCCACCAGACTCATCAGGTTCTGTAAAAATCTTGAATCTGTGTCTGCTACCACCATCTTCTTTCCAATCCGTTTCAAGTACACCTAATTCGGCATCATCCAGATCAATGGCATACTCTTTTTCTCTCCAGAATTCTTTCAGTTTGGGCCATATATCAATAGACGAACCTCTCAAGGCCAGCCACTGTTCACCATCAGCTTCACCGGAACCTAGTACCGATCCCTGTCGCTTGTTTTGAGAACGCTGCCGTTCAAATTCGCTTAATGATGTCGATTCTTCTCCTGGAATCTGTGCTGTAAGCTCGCCTTCCGTCACCGTCAAATCAGGAGGGACTTCAAGCGTAGGCAGGCCCTTACTTTTTTGATAAGCAGTTCGCTTGTCAGGCAACACTTTTTCCAAATCTTCAACCCCGGGAAGATAAGAGCAAGCAAAAATAGATAGAAAACTAAGTATTAAAACGAGATTACGTAAAATCATCATTGTGTCTTTATATAACTCCTGCCTGTTTCATGGCGTCTAGTAATTTGGGTTCCGCTGATTCAGACATCCAGGTCATTGGCAGCCTTATACCTGCTTGAATAAGCCCTAACTTGTGTAAAGCCCATTTTACGGGTATTGGATTTGATTCGATAAATAATTCTTTATGAAGACCATTAAGCGTATTGTCAATCGCGGTTGCAGCTTCAGCGTCACCACTCAAGGCTAATAAACACATCTCATGCATCGCCTTAGGCGCAACATTTGCGGTAACCGAGATGACGCCATCTCCACCCTGAAGAATAAAGTCTTTGGTAGTTTCATCATCTCCTGTTAACAAAAGAAAATCATCACCCGCTCCATCACGGATAGGCTTAATCCTTGTCAGATCGGCAGTCGCCTCTTTGACACCAATAATATTTTTTATCGAAGCCAAGCGCACGATAGTTTCAGGCAGCATGTCACAAGCCGTCCTGCCGGGCACATTATAGAGAATTTGCGGAATATCAACGGTTTCTGCTACCGCCTTATAGTGTAGATACAAACCTTCCTGAGTTGGCTTATTATAGTAAGGCGTAACCAATAAACAGGCGTCCGCGCCGACCTCTTTTGCACATTTTGTTAATGAAATGGCCTCAATGGTCGAATTTGCACCGGTACCTGCAATCACCGGAATTCGACCATTCACAATATCGACCATCTGCTTAATCACAGCACAATGCTCTTTTTCGGTTAATGTGGCAGATTCGCCAGTAGTACCAACAGCAACAATGGCATCGGTACCCTGCTCTATATGAAATTCAAGCAAGTTTTCCAATGCCTGATTATCAAACGCTGTATCTGGACGTACCCCTGCCTGCATCGGGGTAACAATGGCAACCATACTTCCGGTAAACATATGAATAGTTATTATGAGTAATTGACAAAAGCGTGTATGGTACTTAATGAAGTAACCCTATGACAAGGACATTAGTCTTTATATAATATGCGTTGCAGTTGAATAACGACAATGACACTAATATCTGGCCATTTATACCGTAATTATCTAAATATCCCCCAAGTTTAAGATGCAAAATTATCTCGTTGTCAGTGCTCTGGTTGAAAATTCCAGTGAAATCATACGTAAATTCTCCAAACTATCTAAATCCAGCGGCTGCAATATCGTCGATAGCCGCTTTAAAGTACTTGGACACGAACTTTCCCTGATGCTTTTCCTGACCGGAACCTGGGATGCCATTGCCAAGATTGAAGACCTGTTAGGCATCATGGCACAGGAACATCAGATCAAGATTCTCACAAATCGGACCACCGTAGACAAATTACAAGGCGATTCCATGCCCTATGCGGTTGACGTTGTTGGTCTTGACCAATCCGGCATCATATTTGATATCACCGATTTCATGTCGAGTAATAATCTGCTTATTCAGGAAATGGCCTCAAACACCTATGAGGCATCGATGACCGGCGCCAAGATGTTTTCCTTGCACATGATGGTGAATATTCCGTCAGATTCGTCAATTGCATCTATACGCGGCGATTTCATTGAATTTTGTGACCGTCTTAATCTTGATGCCATAATGGAGCCGGTAAAATAAGGGTGCTCCTAAAAATGCACTTTTTCTGCGAATGCTTTGTCAGCGCCGTACTCGAATCCTCATGTATTACACATACACTGCGGTTCTGCGTGCGTCGCTTCCTCACACTCACAAAAAAATCACTATTTTTAGAAGCACCCTAAGAATAACAATTGTTAGAATGTTATTTTGTCATGTAAACAAAAATGAATATTTAAAATGTGAGTAACAAATTAATTATGAGCAAAGTCAGTATTGGGAAAAAAGTTCCTGCATTCAGCCTGCCGGCAACCGGCGATCAAACCATCAAACTCTCAGCGCTTAAAGGTAAAAATATCGTTTTATATTTTTATCCTAAAGACAGTACCCCGGGGTGCACGCTGGAAGGACAAGACTTCCGTGACAATATTCGTAAATTCAGTTCGCGCAATACCATTATTCTCGGTGTCTCACGAGATAAACTAACTTCACACGAACGGTTTAAAGAGAAGCAAAGCTTTCCTTTTGACTTACTGTCTGATGAAGATGAAACGCTTTGCAAGCTATTCGATGTCATTAAAGAAAAAAATATGTACGGGAAAAAACATATGGGCATCGAACGCTCAACCTTCTTGATTGATGAAAAAGGGGTGTTGCGTTATGAATGGCGCAAAGTAAAAGTAAAAGAACATGTCAATGAGGTTCTTGAAGCCTTAAAAGCACTTTAAATTAATTTAATAGCCACTATGTCATCAAAAAACCTCTCTCGTCTTTTTGTGCTTGATACCAATGTACTCATGCATGACCCTGCATCACTGTTTCGCTTTCAAGAACATGATATTTTTATTCCTATGGTAGTGCTGGAAGAACTAGATTCTGCCAAAAAGGGGCTTTCTGAAGTTGCCCGCAATGTACGTCAAGTTAGCCGTTTTATTGATGAAATAATTAATGATGCCGAAACCGATGATATCGAAAACGGCTTGGCACTAGACTCTGCCAGACAATTAAACGGACATACGGAACCCGGTGGCAGGCTCTTTTTGCAAACTCAAATACTGCCCGTCAGCCTGCCGGTATCTCTGCCCGGTAAAAATGCAGATAATTCTATTTTAGGAACAACGCTATCCTTACAAAAAAAATATCCGGATAAAATTGTTGCGCTGATCTCTAAAGATATTAATCTGCGAATTAAAGCACATGTCCTGGGGATTAAGACTGAAGACTATACCAGTGACCAGGTATTGGATGATGCAGATTTACTTTATACCGGTATTAATGAGTTACCCGCCAATTTTTGGGATACAAAATCTGACGCACTAACATCATGGCAAGAAGATATGCGTACCTTGTATGAAATAAAGGGTCAGCCACTCGAAGAGTGCTATCCACATCAAAGTCTCTACACCGATGAAGGCTCTGGCTTCGAGGCATTGGTAAAAAAGACAAACAAAGAAAAAACCACTTTAGTACATGCCATTAATTATAGAAAAGACAATCAAGCTGTGTGGGGCGTGAATGCGCGCAACCGGGAGCAGAATTTTGCCTTTAACCTGTTAATGGACCCCGATATCGATATGGTTACGATTCTTGGCGTTGCGGGTACTGGTAAAACATTACTCACTCTGGCCGCTGGTCTGGCACAGGTCATGGACCAAAAACTCTATCGCGAAATTATTATTACCCGCGTTACTATCCCCGTTGGTGAAGATATCGGCTTCTTACCCGGCACCGAAGAAGAGAAAATGGCACCGTGGATGGGGGCCTTACTGGATAACCTCGAAGTGTTAACCAACTCGGAAGAAAGTGGCGAGTGGGAGCGTGCTGCTACCGCAGATTTATTAACTAAACGTATCAAGATCCGTTCGCTTAATTTTATGCGCGGACGCACCTTCCTGAATCGCTTTATTATTATAGACGAGGCCCAGAACCTGACGGCTAAGCAGATGAAAACACTGATCACGCGCGCCGGTCCCGGCAGTAAGCTGGTCGTGCTCGGGAACCTTTCACAAATCGATACGCCATACCTTACCGAGACAACTACAGGACTAACCTATGTCGTCGACCGGTTTAAAAACTGGGAACACAGTGGTCATATCACCTTGATGCGTGGCGAGCGCTCGCGTTTGGCTGATTTTGCCAGTGAGGTACTCTGATTCAGTAGTTATTTAAGGACTATCAGATTAATACCTGGGAATACTAAATATCACAGATCCTTTGGTAACAATGCTTTATCTGCATTGCTAGCAAATCTTATTGATTTCTGAACTTATCAGCTTCAGATAATGGGATATTTGCCGATATCAATATTGACTCATTTATTGCATCAATATTTATGATTGGAGCTCACCATGCAGCAAGCTTTCCAACAACATACCTATTCCGTTCTCCCTAAAGAACAGTCATATCAAAATGACTTGATGCTCGCTGCAGATTTTCAACGTGCTGTTTTACCGAAAATCATAAATGTAGATTATCTGGATATTGCCTTAACCTATAAACCCTATGACTCCGTTTCCGGTGATGTCTATGACTTCATATTAAATCGAGAAAGAGAACTCGCGATCTTTGTCGGTGATGCCACCGGACATGGAATATCCGCAGCACTCATGACGATGATGGTACACATAGCCATCGATAGTCTTAAAGCTAATTTATCGACGGATGAATCTCTACGAAAATTAAATCGATTAATTGCCTCGCGTAACACAGGCCGATCTGTCAGCAGTGCTTTTCTAAGAATAGCACCGGATGGCATGATGAAGGTTTCTCATGCCGGGCATCCATCCATCATTGTTATACCTGCAGATAACTCTGGTCTTGTACTATTTGAAGAAGCTGGTTGCGCACTCGGCTTGTTTATCGAAGAACCCGTAAAGTACATTGAAGAATCATATCAATTAAAGTCAGGTGACAAGATAGTCGCGTACACAGACGGTCTTATTGAATGGCGTAACCCGTTTAAGGAAGCCTATGGACCGGATCGATTACTGGATTTTATAAGCGCACATCGACAACTGGACTTTGAATCATTACAACAAATGATCTATAACGATGTTAAATCGTTTGCGTATCATGAAGAGATTAATGATGATTTAACATTGCTGGTTGCAGAATACAGTTAGCTTCTTGGTCATTCCCGTGGCAACCTGTCTCTTCTACACAAATATAGTGGAAACCTGAACTTAATCCTATTCCATTGATCAGATCGAAATAATCAAGATTAGAGGATAAAAATATGTTTATTTCAGATGTACAAAGCTGGTCAGAAAGCATCTTCGGCAAGTGTGCCCTGGGTGATGCGAGACGCACGAAGCGTCTGGTAAAGATGAGCGCCTCCCTGGCAAGAAGCACAGGACTATCGGTGGTAAAATCAATTGATGATGAATCTCAGGTAGAAGGTGCATACCGTTTGTTAAGAAACGAACAAGTGTTGAGTGATGACATTGCAGAAGGTGGATTTTCAGCGACAGCAGCGATGGTCAAGGACACGGGGACATTACTCGCCTTAGAAGATACCACCAGTCTACATTTCCATCACAATGTTGCAGAAGAGTTGGGTTATATAGGCCCGCCCAGTCAAAATAAGAAGGGCATGCAGGTGCATTCGGTGCTGCTGTTGAACGCCGAGAGTAAGGAAACGCTCGGTTTAATCGAGCAGACCCGGTGGTTACGACAGGCCAGTGAGTTTGACAGCAAAAACCAACGGTTAGCACGCGCCTATCATGATAAAGAAAGCTTTAAGTGGCAACGCAGCTCTGAGGCGA
>Ga0316190_10001310_pt1 | contig 17898 bp, 16 predicted proteins | sample Eddworburrow2_MG_FD_204929 | JGI IMG/M metagenome (GOLD analysis project Ga0316190, IMG submission 204929) | Coastal sediment microbial communities from Maine, United States - Eddy worm burrow 2 | ecosystem: Environmental > Aquatic > Marine > Coastal > Sediment | place: USA: Maine | collected... | reverse complement strand
CGAGGAAAAAGCCAGACGGGAGGCCGAGGAAAAAGCCAGACGGGAGGCAGAGGAAAAAGCCAGACGGGAGGCAGAGGAAAAAGCCAGACGGGAGGCAGAGGAAAAGGCTATTCAGGAAGCCGAAGAGACAGCGCGAGCGTTAATTGATGCTCAAACCCGAGAATCAGCTGAATTAAATGTTAGCACTGAAAATAATCTGGATGAAGCTAAGCTAAATATAGCTAGCGTTAAGTCTGCCAGAACCACCAGTGCGACAGTAATGTTTCTTGATGTGGTTGCATATACCAAGCTACCAGTAAAAAAACAGATCGAAGTTAAAAAACAATTCAATAACCTTGTCTCCGATTGCCTTAATAAATTAGGTGATGGTGAACGTATTATTTTGGATACTGGGGATGGTGCAGCTATTGGTTTTTTGCAGCATCCCGAGGAAGCGCTGAAAGCGGCGATGCAGTTTCAACGAGTTGTAACTGCCAATGGGCACAATGATTATCCGGAATTGAACGTAAGAATTGGTATTCATCTTGGACCTATAAGTATCGTTCAGGATATGAATGGCCTTAGCAATATGGTCGGTGATGGCATCAATGATGCTCAGCGTGTGATGGGTTTTGCTGGAACTGACCAGGTATTTGTTTCCAGATCATTTTATGATTTTGTCTCGCGGCTAAGTAACGAATACGACAGACTTTTCCATTATCAGGGAGCATTGGAGGATAAGCATGGTCGTGAGCATCCAGTATACAAGTTGGTGGATGTGCAGCCTGTTATTGAGAATGAATTTTCTGAGATAAATCTAGATGATACGGGCGTTACGCTTGACCCGTTTAGTTTTGAAATACCTGACTTACCTGAACAGTCTGGTACCTCGGAATTACATTCAGATCTGGGTTTGCAAAAAGAAGACATTCATCTGATGGAAAGTGTTGGAAACGCTGTCCATCCAGAAAAAATCAGACAGTCAGCTGCTGAAAAAAAATCTAATCAGGATCAGGCCGGAGAGTCGGGATCTAAATCGGAAAGCTCTTCAACCGCGAAGGCAAAAGAAATCAATGTACCGGATCCAAAAACATCTGTGGACGAGGTTGGTGAGCTTGAAGCGGTCCAAGCAAAAGTTTGGGCAGAGGCAGAAAAAAGAGCCAAAGAAGCATCCAGTGCTATGGCTGCATCGAATGTTTCGCAGCCTCTAAAACCACAGCCGGTCGCAAAAACCGTTGCAAAGGTAGCTAGTGTTAAACGCAAGCCTTTTCCTGTGGTTAAGTTGGGGATTGGTATATTGGCACTGTTGCTGATTGTGTTGTATATAGCGCCATTTGTTATTCCCGCTAAGGAGTATGTGCGAGTGGTCGAACAATCACTTAGCGAAAGATTGAATCAGCCGGTGCATATCGAGCATCTAGAAGGACGATTTTTACCGTTGCCTCGTCTGGATTTGATTGGAATGTCTATTGGTGATGAGAATAAGGTCAAGATTGCTCTGGCGCGGCTCAATTTTTCTGTGTTCGGAATTGTTACAGGAGTTAACTCTATAGGCAGCCTCGAGTTGGCGGGTATGCAGATTGAGGATGCAGCATTGCAGCAGACAACAGAGTGGCTTCAGCTAGTAGCTGCCAGTAATGATAATCCGGTAGATCATATTTTCTTGCATGAAGGGAGGTTAGTCGGGGATGGCTTTAGCCTCTCTGAGATAAGTGGCGAAATTGATTTTGATGATGAAGGAAAATTTGGCAAAGCCAGCTTGCATACTAAGGGAAATAAATATCGCTTATTGCTCGAAGCCGCACCTCTGTATAGGATTCACGTGTCAATTGTGGTGCATAATAGCGCGTTACCATTGCTGCCTAATTGGGTTTTCGATGACATGACAGCTGACGGGACATTAACTAAGAACGAATTGATGTTAGACGAGCTAAACGGCACTATTCTGGGTGGGACTTTACGGGGAGATGCCCGCTTGAGTTGGAATTCCGGCTGGCGCGCACAGGGAACGCTGGTGACTACTAGCATGCCTGTTCAGAACATTATTAGCACTTTTCAGGGTGACATGGAGGGCGCAGGAAGCTTCAAAATGCAGGCTGCAAATTTGAATAAGCTGACTGATGCAGCGGCTCTAAACGGTTCCTTTGTTATAAGTAAAGGGGTGATAAACGGTATAGATTTAATTGAAACTGCTCGACTGAATAGTACTGAAAACCTCCCGGGTGGAAGAACATTTTTTGAGGAGTTGTGGGGAGATGTGTCATATGTAAAAGATGTCTATGACTTTCGCAATCTGAAAATTAGCGCAGGTGTTTTAACCGCGAGGGGAAAGTTGAACTATTCAGGACAAAAGATTAAGGGGTTGATTACTGCAGACCTGACTTTGCGTGAAGGGATTCCCCCAGTTCCATTGGAGCTGAGTGGCACGCAAGATAACCTGATACTGCGCGCCATTCCATAGCATTTGTGAATTAGGTTTTTATATTAACGCCTTGGCAAGACGTTCCATGGCTTGCTTTAGATTATCCATTGAAGTGGCGAACGATAAGCGGACGTAACCTTCGCTGCCGAATGCTGATCCGGGCACTATAGCCACACCGCCATTTTCCAGCAGATATTCCGAGAGTGCCACATCCGTTGCTGCTTTGATTACTCCTCGCTGCTTCAGTTTGTCAATCACTTGACGCATATCAGGGAAGGCATAGAACGCGCCGTCCGCCAAGATGCACTTAACATCAGGAATTTTGTTCAAGGCATCAACTACATAAAAGTGGCGCTCGCGGAAAGCTTTGAGCATGGGAACAATGCAATCCTGATTACCATTCAACGCGGCTTCTGCAGCTACTTGTGAGATTGATGTCGGGTTTGAAGTGCTTTGCGACTGTATGTTTTCCATTGCGGTCACAATATGTTCTGGTCCTGCTGCATAGCCGATGCGCCATCCGGTCATTGAGTAAGCTTTGGAAACACCGTTCAGAACCATGGTGCGAGAATACAACTCTGGGCAGGCATTGAGAATATTGACAAATTTTGCATCGGTTAATGCAATGTGCTCATACATGTCATCGGTTGAGATCATCACTTGCGGATAGCGAAGCAGCACCGCACCAAGTGCCTTTAGTTCTGCCAGTGTATAAGCTGCACCCGATGGATTACTCGGGCTGTTGATTACCACCATTTTGGTTTTTGGCGTGATTGCTGCTTCCAACTGCGCGGGAGTCATTTTGAAACCCTGTTCTATACCTGCCTGAACGATTACAGGTTTGCCTTCTGCAATGAGCACGATATCGGGGTAAGACACCCAATAGGGGGCTGGGATAATTACCTCATCACCGGGATTGATCACCGCAAGGGCAAGATTGAAGAAACTCTGTTTGCCGCCACAAGAAACCAGAATCTGTTTTGATGTGTAATCCAACTCATTGTCGCGTTTGAACTTTGTGATCACGGCTTGTTTGAGTGACGGTGTTCCGCCAACCGGAGTATATTTGGTGAAGCCGCTATTGATTGCAGCAATCGCCGCTTCCTTGATGTGTTGTGGCGTATCGAAATCAGGCTCACCTGCACCAAGGCCAATGATGTCCTTTCCTTGAGCTTTTAGTTTTGCTGCACGTGCCGTTACGGCAAGTGTGGGGGAGGGTTTAATAGTTCGTACGCGTTTGGAGAGTTCCAAGATGGTTTTCCTTAGGGAGAGTTATATGAAGCTTAGCATGCTAAAATTAGCTGTTTAGATTTTGCGAAATTATACCCTTGATTAAAACCTTCCCCAATAGCCCATATAGCTTGCACCAGCCTTTCGAACCGGCAGGCGATCAGCCCGCAGCTATTGCACAGTTAATCGAAGGCATAAGTGATGGCTTGTCATTTCAAACGTTGCTCGGTGTGACTGGTTCCGGAAAGACCTTTACCATGGCCAATGTTATCGCGCAGCTTGGACGTCCGGCGATGATAATGGCACCAAATAAAACGTTAGCTGCACAATTGTATTCTGAAATGCGGGAGTTCTTTCCCGAGAATGCAGTCGAATATTTCGTCTCTTATTACGATTACTATCAACCCGAAGCTTATGTGCCATCACGCGATGTATATATCGAGAAGGACTCCAATATCAATGAACAGATAGAACAGATGCGCCTATCTGCTACCAAAGCGTTGTTGGAGCGTGAAGACTGTGTGATTGTAGCTACTGTCTCTGCTATCTACGGTATCGGCGACCCGGTTGATTACCATGGGATGATCCTGCATCTGCGCCATAACGAGAAGATGCACCAACGCGAAGTCATCAAGCGACTGATCGAAATGCAGTATGAGCGAAATGAAATCGACTTTTCACGCGGAAAGTTTCGCGTGCGCGGCGATGTGATTGATATTTTTCCCGCTGAAAACAGTGAGAACGCTTTGCGACTGACATTATTTGATGATGAAGTTGAATCGCTATCATTGTTCGATCCACTTACTGGTCATATTCTGCAAAAGGTTCCGCGCTATACGGTGTATCCATCCAGCCATTACGTCACGCCGCGCGCTACAGTGTTAGCGGCGATAGAAACCATCAAGGTTGAATTGGCAGAGCGTATAGCGTTTTATCAACGCGAGAATCAACTAGTGGAGGCACAACGCATTGCGCAGCGTACCCGTCATGATTTGGAAATGCTCAGTGAGATCGGTTTTTGCAAGGGTATTGAAAATTATTCCAGACACTTGTCCGGGCGTAAGCCGGGCGAGCCGCCGCCAACGTTGCTGGATTATCTGCCACCTAACGCGCTGATGTTTTTGGACGAAAGTCATGTGATGATTCCCCAGATTGGAGGCATGTACAAAGGTGACCGGGCTCGCAAGGACAATCTGGTCAACTACGGATTCAGAATGCCTTCTGCGAGGGACAATCGACCGCTACGCTTTGACGAATTTGAAAGTGTGATGCGTCAAGCTGTATTCGTATCAGCCACGCCATCCGTGTATGAAGCCGAGCACACCGGTAAAGTAGTGGAACAATTGGTACGCCCAACGGGATTGATTGATCCTGTCATCGAAGTACGTGCCGCCACCAATCAGGTGGATGACCTTATGTCTGAAGTAAATGTGCGTGTCAAGTTGGGAGAGCGTGTGTTGGTTACTACACTTACCAAACGAATGGCGGAAGACCTGACCGATTACTTTTCAGAGCATCGCATAAAAGTGCGCTATTTGCATTCCGACATCGAAACAGTTGAGCGTGTCGAGATAATCCGAGACTTGCGTCTCGGTATGTTTGATGTATTGGTTGGTATAAATCTCCTACGCGAGGGATTGGATATACCCGAAGTGTCTTTAGTGGCTATTCTGGACGCCGACAAGGAAGGATTTTTGCGCTCTGAGCGTTCATTGATTCAGACCATAGGTCGTGCAGCCCGGCATTTAAATGGCAAGGCGATTTTATATGGTGACAAGATCACTAATTCAATGAGACGTGCTATCGATGAAACCGAACGCAGGCGGGTTAAACAAATTGCACACAACACTGCCAACGGCATCACGCCACAAGGAATACAAAAACGAATCAAGGATATTATTGAAGGGACGTATGAACCCGAGGTTGCGCGCATCAAGCTCAAGGCAGAGCAGATTAAAGCCAAATATCTGGCCATGAGTGAGAAGGATGTGTCAAAAGAAATCGCCCGGCTGGAAAAGGAAATGCTGAAAGCTGCGAAAAATCTGGAATTTGAGAAAGCCACAGAATTTCGTGACCAACTAAAAAAGTTGCGTGAGAGTGTGCTGATCTCGCCGTATTGAAATTTGAGTGCCGTTACAATGCTACTTTCTGTGAGTGATGCGTTAACTGAAGATAAGCTTGGGTTTGCATTTCAGTTAAACGACTGGCAGTACGAGAAAAACTATCGGTGTTCAGACCTTCAATGTAAATCTCTTCAGGCTCGGCTGCTGACGAAGCTATCAGACGAACTTTACTATCGTAAAGTACATCTATTAGCCAGGTGAAGCGCCTTGCTTCTGCGGCATATTCGGCAGTCATGCGCGGGATGTCCGATAAGAATACCGTTGGGTATTGGTGTGCTATCTCGAGATAATCTTCCTGCGCATGTGCTCCACCACATAGCTCCTTAAAGTCGAACCACACCGCAGCGCGTGCAAGCCTTTTTACAGGGACTGAGCGACTACGAACTTCAATAAATTTCTCGGTGTCGCCATCTCCTGCGGAGATTAGGTCGAAAAGTTCAGTCATGCGTGCTTCGTTAGCTGCAGTTCCATTTGCATCATAACCCGACACCAGAAACAGTGGCTCACGTGCTGCTTTCCTCAGGCGATAGTCGATGATGCCATCGACATGAACAATCTTCAGTTCCTGCTTGAGTAATGTTATGGCAGGCAGGAAATTTTGACGCTGCAAGCCATTTGGATACAGGCCATCAGGCGGAAAGTTGGAAGTGGTGATCAAGACTATGCCGTGTTTGAACATTCCTTCAGCTAGTCGCCCCAGTATCATCGCATCCGCGATGTCATCGACGTGGAACTCGTCAAGACATAGCAAACGAGTGGATTGAGCGATTTTTTCTGCCAATGCGATCAACGGGTCTTTTGTATCAGCCAGCAATTTCATTTCGTGATGAACTTCAGCCATGAAATTGTGGAAGTGAATGCGCCGTTTGCGACGATAGGGCAGACCAACGTAAAATGCATCCATCAAAAATGTCTTTCCGCGTCCCACACCGCCCCAAAGGTACAAGCCTTTGGGAACTTCAGGGCTGAGTATATTGCGACCCAAGAAGTTATTTCGTTTGGATTTAAAGTCGACTAGCTGATGCCAAAGCAGATCCAATTCTACGATTGCAGTGTTCTGTGACGCATCATTTACAAAACCCGGCGAAGTACTGATTCCTTGATACCAGGACTTGGGGCTTATGCCATTTACAGCAGATTTGAGAATGTCATATTGAGCCATGTTTATTCAGCTTAGCGGTTAGAGGAGATATGAAATACAATTCCCACTGTTGGTTCATGCGAAAATTGTCGCAATTATGACGCGTTTTCAAACAAATCATTTGAACATCAACCTTACTAGTTAATAAATAAATAGGAAAAATAAATGAGCCACACCTTATATACATCCTCCGTTCAACGTATACAGCGCTGCGAATTAGCCGTACCTGGTTCCAATCCAGCCATGTTTGAAAAGGCGTTAAAGAGCGGATCAGACTTTGTATTTCTTGATCTTGAAGATGCGGTTGCTCCTGATGACAAAATTCAGGCTCGCAAGAATATTATTCAGGCAATCAATGATCTGGACTGGAAAGGGCATGGAATTACATTGTCTGTGCGTATCAATGGGTTGGATACTCAATATATGGTGCGTGACTTGGTCGACCTGGTTGAACAGGCTGGTAACAAAATTGATACGATACTGGTTCCCAAGGTAGGTGTTTACGCAGATATATATATGGTTGAGGCCATGCTGAGTCAATTAGAGATGCAGCAGGGCTTGACTAACAGGATAGGGATAGAAGCCTTGATTGAAACTGCATTGGGGATGGCCAATGTTGAAGACATTGCTCGTAATGGGGCTAGTGGCCGTCTTGAGGCATTACACTTTGGCGTGGCTGATTACGCGGCTAGCAATCGTGCACGAACAATAAATATAGGCGGACTCAACCCTGATTATCCCGGAGATCAATGGCATTACGCAATCAGCCGCATGACAGTTGCTTGCCGTGCCTATGGCTTGCGACCTATTGACGGTCCGTTTGGAGATATCAAGGATCCAGCTGGATTCATGTTGGCTGCCAAACGTGCAGCAGCACTGGGTATAGAAGGGAAATGGGCAATCCATCCTTCACAGGTCGGACTTGCCAACGAAGTGTTTACCCCACCCGCTGCGGAAGTGGATAAAGCGCAGCGTATTTTGGCTGCATTGGATGAAGCAGCAGCACAAGGTAAGGGTGCTGCATCACTTGATGGCAGAATGATTGATGCTGCTTCGGCAAGAATGGCCAGTAACGTCGTGACAGCTGCAAAGGCTATAGCTGCAAAACAATAACATTGAATTTCAATCGTTTGTTATTGTTTGATAACCTTGATTCAAGGCGCAGACTTATTTGAGATAAAAAAGGGGGGACGTTTTGGATATCCACGAATACCAGGCAAAAGAAATCCTGGCAAACTATGGTGTCAAGATTGCGGAGGGCGGCGTAGCGCATAGTCCAGAAGAAGCTGTTCAGCGTGCAAGAGAGATCGGTGGTGATGCATGGGTGTTGAAAGCACAGATACATTCTGGCGCACGCGGCAAAGCCGGTGGCATCAAAATATGCAAATCCCACGGGGAAGTTGAATCAACAGCGCAGGAGTTGTTGGGGAAAACGTTGGTTACGCATCAAACCGGTTCGGGCGGAAAGGTTTGCTCAAGACTATATGTCGAGGCAGCAACAGATATTGCCAAGGAAATATATTTTTGCATCCTGCTTGATCGCAGCACAGAGCGTATCGTCATGATAGGTTCTGCACAAGGTGGAATGGAAATCGAGGAGCTGGCCGAAACAAAACCCGACGAGATTAGACGTATCTATATCGAACCGGCTGTTGGCTTGCAAGATTTCCAGGCGCGCAAAATGGTGTTTGCCTTAGGTGTAGGAGATCAGCAATCCATCCAGGCGATTAAAACAATTAAAGGATGCTACCGGGCTTTACGTGACCTTGATGCGAATATGCTGGAAATTAACCCCTTAGTCATTACCCGAAGTGGAGAATTGATTGCGCTGGACGCAAAGATGAACTTCGATGATAACGCCTTATTCCGTCGCCATATGATTTCAGAATTACGCGACAAAAGCCAGATCGACCCACGTGAAGTCACAGCTGCAGATCATGACCTGAACTACATCGGCCTGGATGGCGACATTGGTTGCATGATAAATGGAGCGGGTTTGGCGATGGCAACGATGGACATGATCAAGCTGGCAGGTGGTGAGCCTGCTAACTTTCTTGATGTAGGCGGTGGTGCTTCTGCTGAGCGTACAGAAAAAGCGTTCCGTCTGGTTTTGGCAGATAAAGGTGTTAAGGCGATGTTGGTTAATATATTTGCCGGCATTAATCGCTGTGACTGGATAGCCGAGGGTGTCGTTCATGCAGCCAAAAACATCGAAATGAAAGTTCCACTAATTGTGCGGCTTTCAGGTACCAATGTTGAAGCTGGCCGGCGTATCATCGCTGAAAGCGGTTTGCCCATAATCGTCGCTGAAACGCTGGCTGATGCAGCTGAGAAAGCAGTTAAGGCGCGTAATGAATTAGTCGAAAGTGAACTTCGGGGGGATGCATAATGGCTATTCTTATCGATAAAACCACACGCATCGTTGTGCAGGGATTCACCGGGAAAATAGGTAGTTTCCATGCACAAGACATGATTAATTACGGATCCAACGTTGTCGGTGGTATCACACCAGGTAAGGGCGGACAAAAACACCTGGGTTTGCCGGTCTTCAACACTGTCAAGAAAGCGGTGCACGAAGCCGGTGCTGAAGCGAGTATCATTTTCGTGCCTCCTGCTTTTGCGGCAGATTCAATCATGGAAGCTGCTGATGCGGGCATTAAATACTGCGTAGCTATTACTGACGGTATCCCCACTCAGGACATGATGAGAGTGAAGTGCTTTATAAATCGCGTACCTAAAGAGGACAGAATGATGCTCACAGGCCCCAACTGTGCTGGCACTATCAGCCCCGGTCAGGCAATGCTGGGCATTATGCCGGGTCATATCTACACTCCCGGAAATGTTGGTATCGTTGGCCGCTCAGGAACCTTAGGATACGAGGCTGCCGATCAAATGAAAGCTTTGGGAATAGGCGTTTCGACCTCGGTGGGGATAGGTGGCGACCCGGTCAATGGCAGCTCGCACCGTGATGTGTTGGAAAAATTTGAAGAAGATGACGAGACTAAAATCGTGCTGATGATAGGTGAAATCGGCGGACGGCAAGAGATTGACGCAGGTATATTTGCCAAGGAAAACATGACTAAGCCACTTATCGCCTACATCGCAGGTTTGACTGCGCCACCAGGTCGCCGAATGGGCCATGCAGGTGCGATTATTTCATCAGTGGGCGAGGGGGCGGCGGAAAAAGTCGCGATATTAAAAGAACTCGGTGTCACCATCTGCCCAACACCCTCCGCTATGGGAGATACAGTCGCAGCAGTGTTGGCTAGGATGTAGTTGAGGACACGCCAAATCAGGCGTAGTCAACGCTATTTCTTGATTGATGCGTTATTAACAAAAGTCATACTTGGGAAGGTGCGATCCAATGTTTTGCTGGTGAAATTTTCCATGGTCGAACCACCATCAAATTCAATGATATCACCTTCTTTTGCTGCAAGAGAAGAAGTGGCAATCCAACGTACTTCGTGATTTTGAGATATTTCAATATAGCTAAACTGAGGAATATCGATCACGCTGATTACAGTGGCAGTTTGCATATCCTCATTTTCCCCAGCACCGACAAGTGTTAAGGTCTGACTTGTTTCACCAAGTGGTGGGTGCCCATCAGGTAAGGGAGTTGAAGCTGTAATTTCTGGAGTGACAAAAGGTTTTTGAACGACTTCTTTATTGTCACAAGCTGTCAGGGTAAACACAAGTAAAGCTGTGAAGATTGCGGTGTATTTCATCTTGATTCCTATAAGAATGTTGTCGGAGCGGATATGTGTGGTGTGATTATCCAAAATTATGAATTGTCCGGCAAGCATTTAGATTGAATGCTAATGCCTCTCTTGACATGGAAAGTATGGAGATGATTAACGAACATTTACAATTGCTGCTTACACGGGAAATGCCATATGGCAAATACAAGGGCCGGTTAATAGCTGATTTGCCTGGGAAGTATCTAAACTGGTTTGCACGCAAGGGCTTTCCTTCTGGTGAAATTGGCCAACTGTTGGCGTTGATGCATGAGCTGGATCACAATGGCTTGTCCTCGTTGCTGGATCCCTTACGGAGTGATTATAGGCTTGAACAACATTTTGCCAGAGCAAAATTATCATGATTGAATTACCCAATCGTTTTCGAGAAGCGATTGCACGTTTTGATGCTACCAAAGTCTTGGATCACATCCGGTATTTTTTTATGGGCGAGAGCATCCAAAAGATTTACTTTACTCGTAAATGATGGCGGCACGCTTAGAGGGATATGTTCCCGATGCTTCCGAGGCGTTACAACTTGCTGCGCTTGCCTAGGGCATCTGGAAAGCTGGTGGTTTAGCATACTTTAAATATAAAATACATAAACTTAAATACGCTTATTAAACCAAAATATTATCACTTGGTTTGATCTATTCAGAATTATAATAGTCATTAATTTACTAGGCATTACTGGATTTGAGATGGTTAAACTGTCATGTTCAAGCAATGCTTTACCATTGACCAAACGCTCCAAAAGAGAATACTGATATAGAGCCTATTGCAGCTAAATCGCAGAACTCTTCTATCAGAAGCGGATGCGCGTAGTGAGTAAAGCCCGTAAAATACTCGCTTTCGTTTTAGGCCATCCATTAAAATTATGACGACTCGTACACGATTTGCTCCCAGTCCTACCGGTTATCTACACATTGGTGGTGCGCGCACGGCTTTATTTTCATGGGCTTACGCGCGTAAACTGGGTGGCGAGTTCATATTACGTATAGAGGACACAGACCTGGAGAGATCTTCTCAGGAGTCGGTACAGGCGATTCTGGATGGAATGGCCTGGTTGAATCTGGATTGTGATGAAGGCCCGTTTTATCAGATGCAACGCATGGATAGATACAAAACTGTATTGCAGCAGTTACTGGACGAAGGTAAAGCGTATTACTGCTACACCTCACCAGCGGAATTGGATGCAATGCGAGAGGCGCAGCGAGCTCGTGGTGAAAAGCCACGCTACGACGGGCACTGGCGCCCAGAGCAGGGGAAAGTATTACCGACTCCACCAAGCGATATCAAACCAGTGTTGCGTTTCAAGAATCCAGCGCATGGTGCGGCAGCTTGGGATGATATGGTAAAAGGGAAGATAGTTTTTGAAAACAGCGAGTTGGATGATCTTGTTATAGCTCGTAGCGATGGCACGCCTACCTATAACTTTTGTGTGGTGGTGGATGATTTGGACATGGGCATTACCCAAGTCATACGTGGAGATGATCACGTTAATAACACACCGCGCCAGATCAATATCCTGAAAGCATTAGGTGTACCCATACCGCAATACGCGCATGTGCCGATGATCTTGGGCAGTGACGGTGAAAGGTTGTCCAAGCGCCACGGCGCAGTGAGCGTGATGCAATACGCAGAGGATGGTTTTCTGCCGGAGGCATTGCTTAATTACTTGGCTCGGCTGGGTTGGTCGCACGGCGATGAAGAGATATTTTCCATGCGGCAACTTATTGAATGGTTCGATTTGCGCCATATAAGCAAGTCTGCTGCACAATTTGATCCGGAAAAGTTGCGCTGGTTGAATCAGCACTATATCAAACTGGCCGACAACAAACGCTTGGCAGGACTAGTAAGCGGTCATCTGTCGCAACGCGGAGTGTCGGTCAACGATGCACCTGAGTTGGAGTCGGTGATTGCTATATACAAGGATCGTTCAGCCACCTTGATTGAGTTGGCTGATGAAGCGGAAGTTTTTTATATTGAAGTGCATCCAACTGAGGAATTGTTGGGTACTCACCTTGTTCCAGAAGTGATCCCCGTATTAAGAGAGCTTGCTGATCGTTTTTCCGAGGTGAGATGGGAAGCACCTGAGCTTGCTGCAGTGATAAAGGAGTTGTTGGCCAAACATAACTTGAAGATGCCAAAATTGGCGATGCCATTACGTGTGATGATGGTTGGTCAGACTCACACACCATCTGTAGATGCAGTGCTGGCATTGTTCCCCCGCGAGATTGTGCTGGAACGTTTAAAAAAATATCTGCAATAAATCTTCGATGATGTTTATGGATATAGTTCAGGCTATCCATTGCGCTTTACAAGCAGTGTGAGCATCAATATAATGCGCCCTCTTTTGAAGTAAGGGGGTATAGCTCAGCTGGGAGAGCGCTTGCATGGCATGCAAGAGGTCAGCGGTTCGATCCCGCTTATCTCCACCAAAGAGCTTAGTAAGTCAAAGTCCCCATCGTCTAGAGGCCTAGGACATCGCCCTTTCACGGCGGTAACACGAGTTCGAATCTCGTTGGGGACGCCAAACAAAACAAGGGGTTGCAGAAATGCAGCCTCTTTTTTTTTCGGACTTGGCAAACGTTTGGCAAACGGGTGTGGCAGCCAAACGACTACACGCTGGCCATGCTGATTGCAGCTATATCGCGTCTATTCAGTCTTGCATATACCTCGGCATCACCAGCAGGGGATCGGCGCGATTCTGGGCGTTCTGGGTGGCTATTTTTGTTATTTCCTGTTCGCATAGGGCGGGTGCTAAACTGGCGGCATGGATAAGGATATGCTTTTCAAGCAACTCGAACGCAATAGTGAAATTGATGCGCTGGCAGCAGTCGCAGCCGGGCATTACAATCCTAACGATGCGGAATTAGTAAAGGTATGGTTGCAGTCAAAAGCTGATGCTCGAAGTTCTGATGCTGCTGGTCGTGCCGAAGCTCGTGATGAGGAAAGTCTAACTATTTCACGTAAAGCCTTGTCCAACTCTCAGCTTGCTACAAGAATATCCATGTTCGCAATTTTTATAAGTCTGATTGTCGCCGCATGGGAAATCTTCAAGTGGTATCAGCAGCAGGGAATCGGCGCGTTGTAGAGCGTTATACTAAGTTCTGCTACGTGCCAATAGCGGAACTCAACTTGATATTCCAGTAGATTCACAGCAGGATGGGTTGATGATGCTTTTCCTGCATTGTCGTAAGGCTCTTTGGAGAAATCATGGCTTGGATTATCACGAAATATTTCCTTACTGCCGCAGTTGTTGTGCTCGTATCCGAGCTTGCAAAGCGCAGTGACAGACTTGGGGGTTTTGTTGCGGCACTGCCCCTCGTTACCGTTCTGGCGCTTATCTGGCTGTATGTTGAGGATCAGCCCCAGGAAAAGATTGCCAATCATGCGTGGTACACGTTCTGGTATGTTGTCCCGACGCTGCCTATGTTCCTCGCGTTTCCGGCACTCCTTCCCCGCATCGGATTCTGGCCAACGTTATTGACCTGCGTCGTCATCACAGTTGTTTGTTTCGGCCTCTTTGCGCTCGCGGTTCGACACTTCGGCATAGAGTTGCTCTAGCAGTCATTTAGAACATTAAATAGATCCATGTTCTGCTGCGTGCCAATTACGTCGTACGCACTGGCATTCCAATGTTGAATTCACCCCGCTAATAAATAGAGAACATCATGATAGAAGTATTGATTCTTGCAATTGCGCTTAGCATGGATGCTTTTGCAGTTTCAATCGGTCTGGGTGCCAAGAAGAATTCTTCAGGATTAGCAATTAAGGCAGGGCTATTTTTTGGCACGTTTCAGGCATTGATGCCTTTTATCGGATATTTTGGGGGTAAGGGTGTCTTAGGATGGATTGAAAACTATGCACATTGGGTTGCTTTCATCTTATTGGTGCTCGTGGGGGCAAAAATGATTTACGAGGGTCTTCATGAGGGTATTGAGGAAGATATTGCAGTTGTCACCAACAAGATGATGTTGCTCCTTGCTGTTGCCACCAGCATAGATGCGATGGCTGCTGGTTTCAGCCTGACACTCTTGGATGCAAACCCATATGTTGCTTGTATTGTCATAGGGATTACAACCTTTGCCTTCAGTGTGACTGGTGTTCACATTGGTAGAAGAAGTGGTACCTGGCTTGAAAGCAAGGCCGAAATATTTGGAGGGATGATTTTGGTCATTATGGGTTTTAAAATGCTTTTATTATGAATCGCTCCTGACCACTCAGGGTAAGATTTACTTCGCCAGACCCAGAATGAAATCAACCAGTTCCTTGATCTCGCCTTGCTTGGTGCCGGCAGCATCAATAGCAGGCATAGGTGCCTTTCCCCAGTTTCCTGAACCACCCTTGGAAACCTTTACTTGCAGCGCTGCTGCTGCGCCAGCATCGCCCTCGTACTTGTTGGCAATGTCTTGAAAAGCTGGGCCAATCAACTTCTTGTCAACAGTGTGGCAAGCCGTGCAGTTCATCTTATTTGCCAGTTCTGGCATTTCTGTTGCGAACGCGCTACCTGAGACCATCAAACCTGCTACAGCTATGCTTGCGATAATGGATTTCATTATTTAAATCTCCGATATATGATTGAAACACTCAAAACGGTGCGAAGGTTCTATCTTCACTCTTGGCTATGTACGCCCCCGTTTAATTTACATTGGATTTACCAAGATTTGCGACAATTGTTGCGCATCAATTCAATCCTTCTGGCAATTATCGCACTAGAATCGCCACATCTTATACAATTACCCAACTACCGCTTTTGAGCTGGCTATTTTCAGAGTCGAATGGTCACCTCGTGCCAATAGGGGACACTAGCTCCTTTCCCTACTCTCATGCACTCTCTTACTGAGAATTGGGTACGTCTACTAATTTTTAATTGCACTGGAATTAAGTCAATCTTCTATCAATGCCATTTAGGGCATCCGCCAGATGAAAATATTTAAAGTTATCGCAATGTTCTGCATTACTAGTCCTCAAAATTCAACTTTTTTGCCAGTTTGCGTTGCAGTGTTCGGCGGTGCATATTAAGCGCACGTGCTGTGGCCGAAATGTTGCCATCGTTCTCTTTAAGTATCCGCTGTATGTGATCCCGCTCAAGTTTAAATATTTCTATGGGGCGTGTATTGAGTGGCACATTACTATTAGGGGCTTGACTAAACGCAGCGACAATTTCGTCGGCATTAGCTGGCTTGGATAGATATTGTGTCGCTCCCAATTTTATTGCCTCGACAGCGGTGGTGATGCTGGCGTAACCCGTCAGTACCACGATGCGCGTGTTCTGGTCGAGCTCGTGCAATTTCTTGACTAGCACCAAACCCGGCACTCCGCCCATTTTCAAATCAATCACCGCGAATTCTGGGGGGGTTTCTTCGGCTATCGGAATTGCTTGTTCAACGCTGTGCGCCACACTGACGCAGAAGCTACGCTTTTCCAGGGCGACCTTCAGAACTTTGCAAAAGGTGATGTCGTCATCCACCAAAAGCAGAGATGCAGTTTCTTCACAATTTTGGTTCATGATATGCTCCGGGCAATCGGTAGCGTCAGCAGCGTGGTCGCGCCTCCCTCCTTACGGTTAACCAGCCTCACCGAGCCGCCCATGCGCTCTATTGTGGCGTTGGCGAGAAAAAATCCTAGTCCGCGTCCCTCTGATTTAGTAGTGAAGAATGCCGATCCTGCTTTGAGCAATGCTTCTTCGTTCAGCCCTTCCCCATGGTCATTTATTTCAAGGGTGAAGTTCTGTTCATCCCACTTCGAGTGGATCTCAATTGCTTGAGGTGCTGCATCAGCTGCGTTGTTGAAAAGATTCATTAGCGCGGCGCGCAATGTTCTGTCCACACTTATGAGCGGAACAGGTTGTGTGTCATTGGAGTGATATTTGAATTGTGCTGTAGGTCGCAGCAACTGCCACTCGTCCAGTACTTCCTCCACTAGGATGTCTGCGGCTTGCAGCGAGTCAGTACCGTTGTGTTGGACGTTTACAAGCATTTTGTCGAGGATGCGTTTGCAGCCGCGCACTTGTTCATTAAGGATGGATAGCCCTTCTAACCATTCTGGTTGGCCTACGACATCATGCTGTAATTCGCCGATTACTACCGCCATGGTGGAAAGCGGTGTGCCCAATTCATGCGCAGCACCGGCAGCTTGGGTGCCGAGTGCGACGATACGCTCGTTGCGCAGTATTTCTTCGCGCACACGTACCAGCATCGCATCTTTGCTGCGCACCGCCTGTGCCATCTGCACAACGAAATATGCCACCACTACTGCGCTGATCACGAAGCCCAGCCACATCCCAATCACATGGGTGTTAAAGGCATCCTCGCCTTGCTGGTGGATATGCGGTAGCGGGATGTAATAGACCATCAACAGGCTGTAACAGCCGACAGTGAGTGCCGCCATACCCCAAGTGTACCTTCTCGGCAATGTTGCGGCGGCGATTACTAGTGGCAGTAAATATAGTGAGATGAATGGATTGGTCGATCCTCCGCCGTAATAAAGCAAAATACTGAGTGCCAATACGTCCACGCACAGTTGGACGAACAGTTCCGGGTTGGAAACCGATTGGTCACCTCGCAAACGCAGCCAGCTGAACAGATTGATGGTCGCGAGCACGGAGATGGTCAGCAACATCGGTTGCCACTCGAGTTCCAAATCCAGAATCTTCCAGACGGCTGCAAGTGTCAGGAGCTGTGCCGCAATCGCCACGCTGCGCAACACTAGCAGACGGTGTAACTGGCTATGCCCCGGAAGAGAGGAAAGTATTGTGCTGTGCATCCTCGCATTGTAATCGGTGAGGCAGACATGGGGGGTGCGACAATTTGTCACATTCTCAATGAGATGCTTTGCAATGATAATTGTTACTCAATAGTTAGAGGAGTAACGTAATGCAACTCAAGCACATTACTATTTGTATAGCATTAGCATATATACCAAGCGCGTTTGCGGTCGAAGCGTCAGAGGCAACATTACCCGACGTGGAGGTGATTGGAAAAAAAATTCAGCCGTTGCCTGCCGTGAATGACTCGGCTCTTGGAGAAATAAATCTTGTTCGTCTGCGCACCAATACCAGCGATACGGCAAATTTACTGGATAGTCAGCCTGGCGTCAGTTTTTATCGTGCAGGCGGGGTGTCCAGTATGCCGGTCATTCACGGCATGGCCGATGAAAGGGTGCGCACCAATGTCGATGGCATGAATTTGATTTCGGCTTGCGCCAACCACATGAATACGCCGCTTTCTTACGTTGATCCGGCGAATGTCGATAGTGTCAAAG
>Ga0316190_10001309_pt1 | contig 17906 bp, 17 predicted proteins | sample Eddworburrow2_MG_FD_204929 | JGI IMG/M metagenome (GOLD analysis project Ga0316190, IMG submission 204929) | Coastal sediment microbial communities from Maine, United States - Eddy worm burrow 2 | ecosystem: Environmental > Aquatic > Marine > Coastal > Sediment | place: USA: Maine | collected... | reverse complement strand
AAATTCCGGAATTCGGTCCACACTGCCGATTTCACTCAACATTTCCAGCGCGGCTTCGTTGGCGCCGCCGTGGGCGGGGCCCCACAGGCAGGCAATGCCGGCAGCGATACAGGCAAACGGGTTGGCGCCCGATGAGCCGGCCAGACGCACGGTCGAGGTGGAGGCGTTTTGTTCATGATCGGCATGGAGGATGAAAATGCGGTCCATGGCACGGGCCAGAACCGGGTTCACCTTGTACTCTTCACACGGCACGGCAAAACACATGCGCAGGAAGTTGGAGGCAAAATCCAGGTCATTGCGCGGATACACGAACGGCTGACCAATGTGATACTTGAATGCCATTGCCGCGATGGTCGGGATTTTGGCAATCATCCGGCGTGCCGCGATTTCACGTTGATTCGGATCAGTTATGTCGGTTGAGTCGTGGTAAAACGCTGACATTGCACCAACCACGCCTACCATCACAGCCATTGGATGGGCGTCACGGCGGAAGCCGGCGAAGAACCGGTTCATCTGCTCGTGGATCATGGTGTGATAGGTAATCGCGGTTTCGAATTCCTTGCGCTGAGCCGCGTTCGGCAGGTTGCCGTACAACAGCAGATAGCAGGTTTCGATGAAATCACCGTGCTCGGCCAGTTCGTCGATCGGATAGCCGCGGTACAGCAACATGCCCGCATCACCGTCAATATAGGTAATGGTGGATTCGCAGCTTGCAGTGGACGTAAAGCCGGGATCAAGGGTAAATGCGCCGGTGCTGGCGTAGAGTTTGGACACATCAATGACCTCCGGTCCGATGCTGCCCTTGTGGACGGCCAGTTCATAGTCCTTGCCATCCAGGCTGAGTGTGGCGGTGCGGTTTGTTTCCGACATTTTTTTAATTTCCTCTCGCAAGCGGATAAATTCAAGGCTGCCGAAGCTCCCGAACGGGGTATCAGCCGCCAGATCAGTTTCCGGTCAGGTGCAGCCACCTGTCTGGAAATACTTTGATCGCTTGTAGGGTGTCATGAGCAACTGAAGTGTGTTGAAGAAACACAAATCGCTCTAGCGGGAGATTGTGACAGTTTGCCCTCAGGTTGTCTGCTTCACAGTTTCCGCCCAGTCACCTTGTCTGCGCTTAACACTGGCGTGTCGTGCTGCAATCTGCAATTTGCAACGTCAGAATGCAATGCGCATTTTGTTTACCTTGCATTGCAGCAATTTTCAAGATGCGGGCACGGCGATTGCGCCGGACAACCCGAATCACAGGTCTTTCAGGCGGCCCAGCGCTTCTTCACGTCCCAGTACGGCCAGCACATCGAATATGGGAGGAGACTGGGTGCTGCCGGTCAGGGCAGCCCGCAAGGGCTGGGCAACCTTGCCCAGCTTCAGGTCCTGTGCCGTGGCAAAATCGCGAACTGCCTGTTCCAGTGATTCGACTGTCCAGTCAGACTGTTTCTCGAGTACCGGCAACAGTCCGGCCATAACCTCGCGTCCGCCGTCATCCAGCAGGCCGGCGGCTTTTTCTTCCATGGCCAGCGGGCGTTTGGCAAACAGGAATTGCGATGATGTCTGCAATTCAATCAGCGTCTTGGCCCGTTCCTTCAGCCCCGGCATGGCTGCCAGCAGCTTTGCCTTGTTGCCGGGTTCATCAAGGGCTGACAGCATCGCCGCGCCGCCATCCACATGCGGCAGGACCGCGATCAGGGCGTCCAGCAATTCGCCATCCGGCGTGTCGCGCATGTAAAGGCCGTTCAGGTTTTCCAGCTTGGCGAAATCAAACCGGGCTGCCGATTTGCCGATCCCGTCCAGCGTGAACCATTCAATCATCTGTTCGGTTGAAAACACTTCATCGTCGCCATGGCTCCAGCCCAGGCGGGCAAGGTAATTGCGCATGGCGGGTGGCAGGTAACCCATGTCGCGATAGGCTTCCACGCCGAGCGCACCGTGGCGTTTCGACAGTTTGGCACCGTCTGCGCCATGGATGAGTGGGATGTGCGCCATAACCGGGACATCCCAGCCCATCGCCTTGTAAATCTGGCTCTGGCGGGCGGCATTGGTCAGGTGGTCGACACCGCGCACAATGTGGGTGACGCCCATATCATGATCATCCACGACGACTGACAGATTGTAGGTGGGGTTGCCGTCAGAGCGCAGGATGATCAGGTCATCAAGCTGATCGTTGGCATAGGTGACGTCGCCCTGTACCTGGTCTGTTATGATGGTTTCACCCTGCTGCGGAGACTTGAAGCGAACCACCGGTTTGATGCCTTCCGGAGCGTCACCGGCAGGCCGGTCGCGCCAGCGCCCGTCATAGCGCGGCGGGCGGCCTTCCGCATTGGCCAGTTCGCGCATGGCGGTCAGTTCTTCCGGTGAGCAATAGCAATGATAGGCATGGCCGGCATCCAGCAATTGCTGCACCACCTCGCGATGGCGATCCACGCGCGAATACTGCGAAACCACGTCGCCGTCCCAGTCGAGGCCCAGCCAGGTCAGGCCGTCCTTGATGGCCTGAATGGCTCCTTCGGTTGATCGCTCCCGGTCGGTATCTTCGATACGCAGCAGCATCCTGCCGCCGTTGGCACGGGCAAACAGCCAGTTGAACAGCGCCGTGCGGGCTCCGCCAATGTGAAGATAACCGGTAGGCGATGGGGCAAATCTCGTCACGACAGGCGCGGTCATGGCCAGTCTCCAATTAATCCGTATGGTGAGCTGATGCTTTCAATTAGCGCTCCGGCCCGTTTAGCATAGGGAATTCGAGTTTGTAAGGCCCGGCAACGGGTCCTGGGGCGTTTAGGTAATGGACTGGTTCGCTGCACATGCCGGCCGCGCGCACTCTACCCGCAATGGTGAGGGCAGCAGCGCGCTTGACGGCAGTGACGATACAACAGGTGCGGTTGGGCAGGACCGTGCGGGGCGCTGGTTGGCGACGCAGCTTCGGTTGCAAAGGGGCCGCACTGTTGTGTGGGCGCCGGTCAGCCTGGTGTGTGGCCTGATGGTGTATTTTGCCTTGCCCGTCGAACCTCCCATTACTGTCTCCGTGGTCATGATGATTGTCGTGTGTGGTCTGCTGCTTGCAGCGCTGCTGGGGCGGTCAGGGGTAATCGCGGTGCTGGTGAGCTTCGGGCTGGCCGGGTTTGTGCTGGGACATTTGGGAACAGTTTCGACCGATACGAAAGTCCTGCCTGGATCCACCGGCAAGGTCACCGTCAGCGGTTGGATCGATGAGGTGGGTCCGGCGACGGGCAAGCGCCTGCGAATGGTTTTCGCGATTGATGCGATTGAGGAGGTCAAGCCGCAATACTGGCCGGGCAGGGCCCGATTGTCGGTGTCTGCAGATCACGTCGGAGCTCATGCACGCGGAGACTATGTGAGGTTTCAGGCATGGCTGTACCCGCCCTTGACACCGGCCATACCTGGTGGCTGGAATTATGGCCGGGTGGGATGGTTTGCCGGGATCGGCGCCGGTGGCCGGGTAGCATCGGCACTGGAAAGGCCTGAAACCAAACCGGACCTGCGGCGCTGGTCGGACAGGCTTGCGGATCTCAGGGCGGGCATTGCCGACCGTATTCGCGCGCATCTGCCGGAGCGTGAGGCAGGCTTTGCCGTTGCCCTGATCACCGGCGAGCGCAGCGGTCTCGACAAGGACATGCGCGAGGCGCTGCAATTGTCCGGACTGGCTCACATCCTGGCGATATCCGGCCTGCACATGAGCCTGGTTGCAGGCGGCGTGTTCTGGCTGGTGCGCGCGCTGCTGGCCTTGTGGCCGTTGCTGGTGCTGAACTACCCGGTCAAGAAGTTTGCTGCGATGGCCGCTCTGGCAGCGGCCGGATTCTATCTGCTTATCTCCGGCCAGGCGATTGCCACGCAGCGGGCCTTCATCATGCTGTCGGTGATGTTTCTGGCAGTGTTGCTGGGCCGGTCGGCAATCTCCATGCGCAACCTCGCGGTTGCCGCCATTATCGTGTTGCTGATCGCCCCGCAGGCCGTACTGACGCCCAGCTTTCAGATGTCTTTCCTGGCCGTGATGGGCCTGATTGCCGGGTACGAGCTTATGGGCGGCTGGCAGGGCAAGCTGCGCGCGGGGCTGTCGGCCAGGCCCCTTTATCAAAGGGGGGTGATCTACATCGTGGTGTTGGTGGTCGGGTTGTCGTCCACCACCATCATTGCCAGTGCCTTCACCACACTGCCTGCCGCATATCATTTCAACCGGTTTGCGGCGTGGGCGCTGCCTGCCAACCTGCTGGCCATGCCGGTCGTCACCTTCCTGGTGATGCCCGCTGCGGTGGCTAGTGTCTGCGCGATGCCGTTCGGGCTGGACTACTGGCCGTTGCAGGCCATGGCATGGGGGCTGGAAACCGTACAGGTGATTGCGGTGATGGTTTCGAGTTGGCCGGGTGCGACGAAGGTTGCCGGCGCCATGGTGCCGCAGATGGCGTTCCTGTCCGGTATGGCTTTGTGTTTTCTGGCTTTGTGGCGTGGCAGGTTGCGCTGGGCCGGCGGCGGGCTGGCTGTTATGGCGGGGTTTGCGGCAATCGCGCTTGGGCCGCGGCCTGATATCCTGGTTGAGCGCTCTGCGGCAACAATGGCTGCGCGGATGCACGAGGGTGACCTGGTACCCGTTTATGCACGCCGCGGCAGGTTTGCCGCCGAGCGCTGGTTGCTGGCCGATGGTGACGATGCTGATCTGGCGCAGGCAGCCAAACGGACCGGCTGGACATGTGCCGATGATAGCTGCCGGGGCCACGTGAAAGGCAGAAGTGTGCTGTGGCTGGGACGCAAGGCAAAACCGCCGCAAGACTGCCGGACAGTGGACATTGTCGTATCCGCAAACCCGTTGCGTCGCACATGCGGATATCCAACATCACAACAGCTTCACATCGACAGGTTTGACGTGTGGCGCAATGGCGCCCATGCCATCCACATGACCACCGGCGGCAAGCTGCAAGTGACAACAGCCCGAGAGGTTTCCGGCACCCGGGCATGGGTCTATCAGCCGGTGGCACGGCGCAAGATATTGCTGCTTGATCCGGGGCCGTGGATCGAAAACCCCGCTACCGGTTCAACCTCCAAGACGCAGGCCGCTCAGTAGCGGCGCAACAGGCCAGCCAGTGTGCCTTGCACCTGCACCTGGTCGGGGCCGAAAATCCGGGTTTCGTAGGATGGATTGGCGGCTTCCAGCGCGATCGAATCTCCCTTGCGCCACAAGCGCTTGAGGGTGGCTTCTTCATCCTCCACCAGGGCAACCACGATCTCGCCATTGCGCGCGGTATCGGCTTTGCGGATCAGCACCGTATCGCCGTCCAGAATGCCGGCTTCAATCATTGAATCGCCGCTGACTTCCAGCGCGAAATGCTCGCCCGGGCGCAGCATGTCGGGCGGTACCGGTACATTGGTGGTATGATCCTGTATGGCGGCAATCGGCACACCGGCGGCAATGCGGCCCATCATCGGCACATCTATTGTGGCAGCAACCGGTGCGGCGTCAGGGGCCTTGTCGTCGGCCATGCCGCGCGAGCCCTGTATGACACTTGGATTGAACGGTTTGCGCTCCGGCTTGCCCATGGTGGCCGGACCGGCGGATGAATCCGGCATTTTCAACACCTCCAGCGCCCGGGCGCGATGCGGCAGGCGGCGGATGAAACCGCGCTCTTCGAGCGCCGTGATCAGCCGGTGAATGCCGGATTTGGACCGCAGATCAAGCGCTTCCTTCATTTCCTCAAACGACGGTGGCACGCCGGTTTCTTTCAGCCGGTCGTGGATCAGCATGAGCAGTTCGTGTTGCTTGGCGGTCAGCATCAGGTGTTTTCCTTGCCGTTTGTCAGGATGGCTTGAAGAAAAAGCGTGCCAACCGGAATCAGAACAAATGCGAAACCTTTATGACATGTTCCTGCTATGTTCGGCAAGGGGCAGTGGCGAGAATATTGATAATTGCGGGGTTTTTCCGAGTTTTCAGGAAATTTGGTGCTGTCACATGAAACGAACCGAGGTCGTTGCATGTGGCCACTGGCGGCGGGGCCGCCGGTTGAAGTGCCGCAGAACCATACCGGGTCAGTCCGTCGGTACGGGGCCGTCCAGCGGGTGCAGCGGCACGTCCGGGAAATCTTCGATTCCGTTTACATGCGCAGGCGACATGACGGCCACAACTGCAAGTTCGCCAGTTGAGAGGCTGGGGTTCAGTTTGCGTTTCATTCTCTCACTCCAACAAGTAAACGAATGTGCCAGTGCCACAAGTCTGCAGGCCCGGATTTGCGAGTTGAAGACTGTTAACCGATGCGTAATCGATCAGGCATCTGATGTTAATGTTGCTGTTTTTGTCATGCGTGCAACAATACAACTCGTGGGTCCTGAGGTGCATGAAACCATGCCAGACATGAACATTTCCTGAACAGTGCCCCGGAATTATAGAGCTGGAAAAAATGGCATTGCCCCGGCCATACAGATTCCCCATTGCCGAATGGTCTCGGCTCCGTGATCGATCGTTCCTGGTCCAACAGCTTGGTCATCTCGAGGTATGCGGGGTTTTCGGCATAACGAAGAAGATGGAGCACTCGTCCTACCTGCCTAGCCTGATGCTAAAAATCCCGCAATTGCAGCTGTTCACTGGCAGGGACAGTGGGGAGTAGACTGCCACTTACAAACAACATGATGGCCGGTTGTCTTATGGATCGGCTCGGGGAAAATGGTGAGTTTTATCAGCAGTCCCAGGAATTCAAAGCAAGTGTTGGACGCCCCGCGCCTGCTTCGACACGGTGGGTTAAGTGAATATCAGCGCAATTACCATGCCGATTACGCCCAGAACCAGGCCGGCAATGAGCATTGGAACGAGACTTCTGCCAGAACGGGGATCCTCGGTTTCTATCTTTATTTCAATTCTTTCGGCCTGTTTCTTGTCCACAATTGTCTCTCCTTCGGCGTAAGAATGGTAGTGGAATCGCGCCTTCTGGTGATCTTCCAAAGAGCGATGACAGGTTACCGGGTACTCCAACCAAGGTTCTTGTAAGCCAGGTCGATGGTGTTGGCTTTGCGCCACAACAAACTGCAAGCACTAAAAATCCAGCAACAGCACCCGAACCTGCTCACCCGCCTTTGCGGCAGGCGCATGGGGCCGGCGGATTATCAGGCAGTCGGCTTGGGCGAAGACGCGCTGCATGGAGCTGTCCTGCCTGGGGAAGGGGGTTGCAACCAACTCGCCCTGATCGCCGCGCGCCAGCGTGGCGCGGATGTAGTCCTGGCGCTGGTCGTTGGTCTTCATACCTGATCCCAAAACCGCGGTCACGGGATCAAACGAGCGGGTATCGCCGGTCATCTTGGCGATCAGCGGCAGGATGAACAGCCTGGTGCACACCATGGCCGAGACCGGATTGCCGGGCAGGCCGATGACGCGTTGCTCGCCGCGCCTGCCGAACATCAACGGCTTGCCGGGGCGCATGGCTATTCTCCAGAACCCGATCTGGATTCCGGACTTTTCCATGGCCGCCTGCACCAGGTCATGATCCCCCACAGAGGCGCCGCCAATGGTGACGAGAATATCGGCACCGGCGGCACGCTCAATGGCCTTTTCGATGCGGGCCGCCTTGTCCGGGATAATGCCCAGGTCCACCGGTTCGCCGCCGAAGCGGGCGACCATGGCGGCAATTGCCAGCGTGTTGGACGAGATGATCTGGTCTTCGCGAGGGGTGCTGCCGGGTTCAACCAGTTCATCACCGGTCGCCAGCAGGGCCACCGATGGCCGGCGTACCACTTGCACACGGTCGTGGTTCATGGCCGCGGCGAGGCCGATCTGGCGGGCGCCCATGACCGTGTGCCGGGGCAACAGTATTTCGTCTTTTCTGAAGTCCAGCCCGGCGGCGCGGACAAAGCTGCCTTTGGTGGCCGTCTTCATCACCGTGACGGTACCGGCTGTGTCTGTTTCAGTGTTTTCCTGGATGACGATGGTGTCGGCACTGCGCGGTAACGGCGCGCCGGTGAATATGCGTACCGCTGTGCCCTTTGTGAGACGGCCGGAAAAGCCGTGACCTGCAGGCGCTTCGCCAATCACCTTCAATGTGACAGGTACATCTGCGATGTCGGCAGCACGCACCGCATAGCCATCCATGGCGGAAGCCGCGAATGGTGGCTGCGCACGCTGCGCCTTCAACGGCCCGGACAGGACGCGGCCACTGGCATTGGTCAAGGGCACGTCTTCCGCGCTCAGCGGTTTGACGCCTTTCAGTATCTGGGCCAGGGCGTCATCGACCGGGAGCAGGCTCATGATTTGGGGTCTGCCTTGAAGTGGCCGGACTTGCCGCCCAGTTTCTCGATCAGCATGACGTCGGAAATGACGATGCCGCGATCCACCGCCTTGACCATGTCATAGACGGTCAGGCAGGCGACCGAAACGGCGGTCAGCGCTTCCATTTCCACGCCGGTCTTGCCTTCCACCTTGACGTTGGCGGTAACATCCACGGCGTTGTCGGGCTCGTTGATTTCCAGATCGACGGTGATCCTTGAAATCGCCAGCGGATGGCACAGCGGGATCAGCTCATGGGTGCGCTTGGCGGCCATGATGCCGGCAATGCGCGCGGTGGCGATGACATCGCCCTTCTTGGCCATGCCGGATTGGATCAGCTGCAAGGTCTCCGGCAGCATGGAGACACGGCCCGATGCAACCGCGATACGGGTCGTCACCTGTTTTTCCGAGACATCGACCATATGGGCGTTGCCGGCAGCATCGAGATGGGTGAGTTTGCCGGCGGTCATGCGCTTGCCCGCAAGCCGTCCGGCCTGGTGAGGATGGCCTGTGTGGCTGCGGCCACGTCCGGCTGGCGCATCAGGCTTTCACCGATCAGGAAGGTAGAGACATTGGCGCGTTCCAGCCGGGCCAGGTCAGCCGGCGCAAACAGGCCGCTTTCTCCGACGATCAGCCGGTCAGCCGGTACCAGGGGCGCGAGGCGTTCGGTGGTTTCCAGGCTGGTCTCAAATGTCTTCAGATTGCGGTTGTTGATGCCGATCATGCGGGTCTTGAGTTTTAACGCGCGCTCCAGTTCGGCCTCGTCATGCACTTCGGCGAGCACATCCATGCCCAGTTCGAACGCGGTTTTTTCCAGCTCGGCGCACAAGGTGTCATCGATCATTGCCAGGATCAGCAGGATGCAATCAGCCCCCCAGGCGCGGGCTTCCAGAACCTGGTACGGGTCAAGCATGAAATCCTTGCGCAGCGCGGGCAGGGCGGTCGCCGTGCGCGCCTGCATCAGGAACTCCGGAGCCCCCTGAAACGAGGGCGTGTCGGTCAGCACGGACAGGCACGCCGCACCGCCTGCCTCATAGGCCTTGGCCAGGCTTGGCGGATCAAAGTCCTCGCGGATCAGGCCCTTGGACGGGCTGGCCTTCTTGACCTCGGCGATCAGTGCCCAGTTGCCATCGGCAAGCTTGCTTTCCAGCGCTTTCAGGAACCCGCGCGGCGCGCTGTTGGACCGGTTCAGGCTGGCATTGGTCACCAGGCTGGCTTCCGGAACGCTTGCCTTGGCCACGGCGACTTCCTGGCGCTTGTAGGCTGCGATCTTGTCGAGGATGGTGCCGGTCATGTGTTTGATACCTCAACCAGCTTGTCGAGCACTTTCATGGCTGCGCCGGAATCAATCGCGGCTGCAGCCTGCGCCGTGCCGTCCTTGAGGTCTTTGGCCTTGCCGGCAACCAGAAGCGCTGCACCTGCGGTCATGGCGGCGGCATCGCGAAAGGCATTGCGGTCGCCTGACAGTACACCGCGCAGGGCCGTTGCATTATACTCCGCATCGCCGCCTTTCAGCTCATCAAGGGAGCTGCGCCTGATACCGGCGTCTTCCGGCTCGATCTCAAACGTTGTCACCTTACCGTCTTTCAGTTCGGCCACCCAGGTGGTGCCGGTCGGCGTGATTTCGTCGAGACCGCCTTCGCCATGGGTTACCCAGACCGCTTCCGAACCCAGCTTGTTCATCACATGGGCCAATGGTTCCACCCAATGCCTGGCAAATACGCCGATGACCTGGCGCTTGACGCTGGCCGGGTTGGACATCGGCCCCAACAGGTTGAAAACCGTGCGGGTTGCCAGTTCGACGCGTGACGGTCCGACATGGCGCATGGCGGCATGATGGGCAGGGGCAAACATGAAACCGCAACCGGCTTCGGCAATACAGCGCGCAATTATGTCCGGCTTGGCTTCGATGTTGACGCCGAGCGCTGCCAGCGTATCAGCCGCACCGGATTTCGACGACAGCGCGCGGTTGCCGTGTTTGGCGACCGGCAGCCCGGCGCCTGCGGCCACCAGTGCTGAACAGGTGGACACATTGTAGGACCCGGATGCATCGCCGCCGGTTCCGACGATGTCGATAGCACCTTCAGGCGCTGTAACGGGCAGCATCTTTTCGCGCATGGTCATGACGGCGCCGGTGATTTCGTCAACCGTTTCACCGCGTACCCGCAGGCCCATCAGCACCGCGCCGATCTGCGACGGTGTGGCGGCTCCCGACATGATGATGTCGAACGCAGTGCGCGCTTCGTCCAGCGACAACGGCTTGGCGTCGGCAATTTTTGCAATCAGCGGTTTCAGGTCAGCCATGGTTTCAAGCCGTTTCAACTTCGTTGTAAGCGTCTGCCAGTTTCAGGAAGTTACGCAATATCGCATGGCCGTGCTCCGATGCAATGCTTTCGGGATGAAACTGTACGCCGTGCACATTCAGCTCCCTGTGCTGCAGTCCCATGACGATGTCGCCGGTGGACGCTGTCACCTCAAGACAATCGGGCAGGGAGCCGCGCTCCACCACCAGTGAATGATAGCGCGTCGCCCGGAAGGTTTCCGGCAGTCCGTCGAACAGGCCCTTGCCGGTAGTCGTGACGTCCGACAGTTTGCCGTGCATCAGTTGCTGGGCGCGCACCACCTTGCCGCCGAAGGCCTGGCCGATGGCCTGATGACCCAGGCACACACCCATCAGCGGAATGACGCCGGCGGCCTTTTCAACCAGTTCCAGGCAGATACCGGCCTCGTTCGGCGTGCACGGACCGGGCGACAGCACGATGGCCTCCGGCTTCATGGCGATTGCTTCATCTGCGGTAATGGCATCATTGCGGATGACGTCGGTATCAGCCCCCAGGTCGCCGAGAAAGTGATACAGGTTCCAGGTGAAGCTGTCGTAATTGTCGATGAGCAGGATCATGGAATTTATTGCCCCCTCGATGCGCGTCCGGCAAAGCGGACGGCTTCCTCAGCCGCCCGGAACAGCGCCTTGGCCTTGTTGATGCATTCGTCCTGTTCGGCCTGCGGCACGCTGTCGGCCACGACACCGGCGCCAGCCTGCACGAACATCTTGCCGTCCTTGACGATGGCCGTGCGCAGTACAATACAGGTGTCGGTCTCGCCGGTGGCGGAAAAATACCCGACGCAACCGGCATAGATGCCGCGCTTGGTGCTTTCCAGCTCGTCGATGATTTCCATGGCGCGGACTTTCGGTGCGCCGGACACTGTGCCGGCAGGAAAGCCTGCACTCAAGGCATCGATCGCGTCATACTTGTCGTCCAGTTCGCCTTCCACATTGGAGACGATGTGCATGACCTGGCTGTAATATTCCATGATGAATTGATCGGTGACCTTGACCGAGCCGATCTTGGCTACCCGGCCGACGTCATTGCGGCCAAGATCCAACAGCATCAGGTGTTCGGCCAGTTCCTTGGGGTCGGCCAGCAGTTCTTCGGCCAGCGCCCGGTCTTCGGCAGGCGTCGCACCGCGCGGCCTGGTGCCGGCCAGCGGGCGGATTTCCACCTTGCCGTCGCGCACCCTGACCAGGATTTCCGGGCTGGAGCCGGTGACCGCAAAGCGGTCGAACTCCAGATGATACAGGAACGGCGACGGATTGACCCGGCGCAGGGCGCGGTACAGCGAGAACGCCGGCAGCGTGAACTCGGTCTCAAAGCGCTGCGACAGCACCACCTGGAAGACATCGCCGGCAGAGACATACTCCTTGGCCTTCAGCACCATCTCCATATAGTCGTCAGGCGTGGTGTTGGAGATCGGTGCGCTGATCGGAGCTGCATCCGGATCGTCATAGGCCTGCAGTTCCAAAGGCCGGTCAAAGGCATCCACCACCGCATCGAGCCGGTCACAGGCGCGTGCGTAAGCCGCCTTTGCCGACACATCAGTGTCCGGGAACACCGGGGTGATGACGGTAACCTCGTCCTTCACCGCATCGAAGATGGCCATGATGGTCGGGCGGATCATGATGCCGTCGGGCACGCCGAGAACGTCTTCGTTTGGTTCCGGCAGCTTCTCCATCTGCCGCACCATGTCATAGCCCATATAGCCGAACAGGCCGGCTGCCATCGGCGGCAGGTCGTCGGGCACGTCGAAATGGTTTGCGGCCAAGAGGTTGCGCAGCGATTGCAGCGGCGCTGCGTCATCGGCGACGAATGGGCCGTCAGCATCGATCAGGGCGCGCGTGTTGATCTCCGCCTTGTCACCGGTGACCCGCCAGATCAGGTCGGGCTTCATGCCGATCATCGAATAGCGGCCGCGCACGGCGCCGCCTTCCACCGATTCCAGCAGGAACCGGTAGGGTGCATTTCGCGTGAGCTTCATGAACGCGGAAACCGGCGTTTCCAGGTCCGCCACCAGCCGCGTGTAGACGACCTGCGCCTTGCCGGCGACATAACAGGCATTGAAGCTGTCGCTGTCTGGAGCGATCTGCATCGGGTGAACTTTCCATCTCAAGGCTTTAGCGAACTGGGTTTAGAGCAGGTTTGCAGGGGGATGTGAAGCCGTTTTGGATCAGGGTGGAGTGATTTTTGCTGGAGGTGGGCGCAAAACGTGAACCGGACCGAACCAACTCGATGCGATGGATCCGGTTCACTGTTCTGCTGATTGCGAGGGCGAACCGAAGCATTGGGATGCGGACGGCAGCGAGGAAGCTGCGCGCGCGCCTGGCCCCGGCTCATATGAGCATCAGCCTGCCGGGCAGCTCAATGCAGCCACTTGCGCAGCACAGCAACACAACCGGCTACGTTGTGTTCGACGGGCCGATAGAGACAGGTTTCCCCGACGATTGATAGTCGGAGAGCGAACTGGTGGCGCCATTTTCAGCTTGGATGAAGGTTAGCCGGGTCAGGTTGATGTGGTCGGCGAGATGCTCGTCATTGACAAGAAGGTTTGCAAAATCCCGGTTCGACGTTGCTGGCACAATTGTTGCTTGCCTTGAACGTACAGGATGAAATTTATCACTTTGAATCAGAGGTTAACGGATATATGGCGATGTCGAAACAGGAGTTCACACAAGCAGGAATCCACACCAGACCTGTCGGCCAGGCACAAATACATGTGTGCGAAACGGGCGCGCAAAACTCCTGGAAACAGGTATCGAACGAGCCGCCGGCAACCGCTTGCGACAGTCAACCTGCCGGCAAGTGTCTCATCCTGGTGAAAACGGGCAGGCTGTTCAATGGCCATCACAGTGGCTGATACCGACCTGAATGTTACGTACGCCCGTCCAGGTGATGTCATACGCTGGTTGGGGGCCGATGCCCTTGACGAAGCGGAACAGGCACGCGCGACTTGCATATCGAACAAGGCACGCCACCAACACTTCATTGCCGGTCGAACCCTGTTGCGGCACTCTCTTTCCGCTGCGGTCCGAAACGCAGTTGAACCTGCTGCCTGGCGGTTTGCAAGAAGCACCTACGGCAAGTCGTCGGTAACACCTGGCCTGCCGCCGATCCACTTCAGTATCAGCCATGCGGAAGGACTGGTTGCTGTGGCGACCAGTCCAACAGCCCAGGTTGGTATGGATCTGGAACTGGAAACGGGAAACGGTGACACCGGCCTGGTTCTTGACCATTTGACCCGGCGTGAGCAGGCATGGCTGGACCGGCAATGCGATGCCGACAGGTGGCAAGCATTCCTGCGATTGTGGACCGCGAAGGAAGCCATGACCAAAGCGGTGGGCATCGGATGTGCGGTGGATTTCCGTGAAATCGAAATCGATGTGCCAACTGGATGTGTCCGATACCCGGAAGGGCTGATAGGTACAGATGATCATTTAAGCATAGATATGCGAACCATTGACGTGCAAGGCTTCAAGTACTGTTTCAGTGTTGCCTGCCTGCAAACGGCCCGGCCGGACCGCGGTCAGTCAATCGACCTGTTGTGTGCCCGGCTTGCATTGCAATCACTTCATGCCTAGATCAGGATGACTTTTGGTTGAATCAACCAAAAGTCATAAACCTGATCGCTTTCAAAGTGATAGAGCAACTTTATGGGTTCATTTGAACCCATGTTGCTCTTGGCGATGGAGCGGGACCCGCCGTCTGCATCAAGAGTGAGCACAACATCTCCATTCATGGCTCCCCATCGCGTGCTGCACTTTTCATGACGGGGCGCAGCAAGACGGTCGCGAAACCTTCACTGTCATATGCCAGGGTTTATTGCCTGGTCGACAGGGTGTCGATCAACTCAGATGTTTCTTAAAGAAGGCAATCGTTCGGTCCCAGGCAATCGCGGCCTGTTCCTTGTCGTAACGCGGCGTCGAATTGTTGTGGAAGCCATGTCGCGTGCCTGCATAGGTGTGCATTTCAAAAGTCGCATTACTGGCCTTCAAGGCTGCCTCATAATCAGCGCGCATGGCGTTGACGCGTTCGTCGTCCTCGGCGTAATGGATCAACAGGGGGCTGCGGATTTTCGACACGTCTTCGGCTTTCGCCGCAGCCCCGTAAAAGGGCGAACCGGCATTGAGATCGGAACCCATGGCTACTGCCAGGGCGTTTACGACCCCGCCGCCATAGCAAAACCCGGTTGCTCCCAGCTTGCCATTGGACAGGTTGTGAGCCTTCAGCCATCTGGCACTGTTCAGCAGGTCGGTGAACAGTTTTTCCCTGTCCAACGACTTCTGCATGATCTTGCCGTCGTCGTCGTTGCCGGGGTAACCACCTATCGGCGCCAACCCGTCGGGAGCCAGCGCCAGGAAGCCTTCAACAGCCGCGCGTCGCGCCACGTCTTCGATGTACGGATTAAGTCCCCGGTTCTCGTGGATCACGATGACGGTCGGGAAGGGCCCGTCTCCGGTCGGCTGCACCAGGTAACCACGCATTTTGCCGGATGTCCCGCCCGGGCTGTCATAGTCGACGTAATTTGCCTTGATGCGTTCGTCTGTGAACGAGATTATCTGTGCGCTGGCATATGACGGCAACAAAGCCTGGGCCATGGCGAGGCCGGAACCGCCCACGACGGCAATTGCCGCCGCTTTTTCGAGAAACTCCCTGCGGGTCATCGGACTGTGGCAGTATTCGTCATAAAGGTCGTAGATGCGCGGATCGATCGGGTCGGTTGTCATGGAAGCGCTCCAGAATTTGCAGTTACCGCAGTCCCTTCTCAGCCAGCCTGCAAGTTAATCATCGCGGACAGACACCCGTCGAGTGAATTTTCCGTAACATCGGCTTTGGTCGCAAGCCCCTGTGGTTGATCGGACACCTGCATGCGTCCACCAGTGCCCACACCCGTTTCGCCGGCAGTTGTCAGGCCACGATTACGTACACCTTGCGCAAGGTGGAGGTGATGTCCCAGCGCCCGGACCAGCCTTTCGGCAAGGTAAGCACGGTGCCTGCTTCCAACTGCCGCCTGGTGCCGTCGGCATCGGTAACCACGCCTGATCCTGATACAATGGAGCAAACCTCGGTGTTGGGCCGGTTTTCAATTGGCCAGCCGCCGGGTGTGCATTCCCATATGCCGACATCGATGCCGTTGCCGCTGCTGATTTCCCTGACCGAGGTTTCGGGATTGCCGCTGTCTGCGCCGGCGCGCGCGCCTGCGGGTTCAAGTTCAATGGTTTCAGCCGCTGCAACGGAGGGAATGGTCGTCATGGGTTCATGGTCTCCTTGGCAGCGGAATTCCTGCTGGATCGGGACGATCCGCCGGCCGGGTGTGGTGAGCGTCGCGCTCGCGTATCCAGCCACAACATTGCCAGGCCTGCAAGCGCCACGACACTGCCGCCCGTTATGGTATAGGCATCCGGCAGGTCGGCAAACAGGAAGAAGCCATAGAGCGTTGCCCACAGCATGGCTGAATATTCGAACGGCGCGACAAAGTTGGCCTGTTCCAACCGGTATGCAGTTGCAAACAGCACCATGGCGCCAGCAGACAGGACACCGGTAGATGCCATCAGCGCGAAGTCGGCCGGGGTCGGCATCTGCCAGCTGCGGGTCAGGAACGCAATGGATGGATGCAGGCCTTCCGGATTGCCGAAGCCGGAGAACAAGACCGCAAGAATGATGGCGAGTACAAGATAGAAAGCATTTCCCCAGAATGCCAGAATGGCCGAGGGGACCGGGCCGGTGAGCGATCGGGTGATCAGCTGGCTGCAGCCATAGCCGAATGCCGCATAAAGCGCGAGCAGGGCCGCAGGTTCAAACACCGCGCTGCCGGGCCGGATCATGATCAGCACACCGGTGAAGCCTGCCGCGATCAGCAGCCAGCGCCGAGCCGGGACAAGTTCACCCAGTACCGGGCCTGCGAGCGCTGCTACAAACAGCGGCATGGTGAAATAGATGGCAACGCCGCTGGCAAGCGGCACTGTTGCCACGGCCATGGAGAATGCCAGATAGGCGGTTGCCATGACCAGGCCACGCAGGCCAACTAGTTTCCACTGGGACCGGGGTAGCGAAAGCGTTCCCTCCCGCCACAACACGAACACGGCGAGCAGCGGCAGAGCCACGCCGGCGCGAACCGCCAGAAGCTGATGAACGGGATAGCCGCCGGACAGGAGTTTCACGATGGCATCAATGGACGACGCCAGGGCGACGGCTGCACACAATGACGCAACCGCAAGTCCGGGACTGTCCAGACGCGGCGCGTTGTCGAGTGCGAGTCGGCTGGACGAGCGCATTGATGGAGTGACCTTGCCAAAGGGGGAGGGGTTTTTCAGTGCTGATGGTGCCTTCAACCGATTGTTCGGGCAAGCAGGGAATTGATGCCGCCAACTTTACTTTCCTGCTGTGGAGTGTTCCAGTCGCGCAATCATCGCAAAACACTTTCTTTGTTTTTTCACAGGGCGCCATGGCAAGGGTCAATCTGGAATATCTGAAATCCTTTCTTGCGGTTGTCCGGCTGGGTGGTGTGCGCAAGGCAGCGCAGATGCTGAACCTGACGCAACCTGCCGTCACGGCGCGGATCAAAAGTCTGGAAACCTCTCTGTCGGCAGCGCTTTTTGACCGAACTTCAACGGGCATGAAACTGACCAAACGCGGCGAATTGCTGGTCAAGTATGCCGAGCAGTTCGAACAGCTTGAAGAGCAGGTCGAGCGCAATGTCATTGATCCCGCCGGCATCGAAGGCCAGTTGCGCCTGGGGGTAAGCGAGACGATTGCGCAGTGCTGGCTGCCTGAACTGATAGCGAAACTTCACCAGCAGTTCCCAAGCCTGGAAATCGAGATCCAGGTCGATATCTCGATGAACCTGCGCACTGATCTGCTCAGCCGGGAGATTGACCTGGCCATCCTGCTCGGCCCGGTTTCGGAATACTCGGTCGATAATGTTGAACTGCCTGGTTTTGACCTGGCCTGGTATGTGGGAGCAGATGTTGCCATGCCGAAAGACGGCCCGCCAGGTTACCTGCGCATGCCGGTGATTACCTATGCCCGCAATACCCGGCCCTACCGCGAACTGAAATCCGAGCTGTTCACCCGCGTCGGGACCGCGACAGCCCTGTTTCCCTCATCATCTCTTTCTGCGTGCTTCAGGCTCGTGGAGGCCGGGCTGGGCGTTGCTGCATTGCCGTGTGTTCTGGGGCAGGATCTGGTTGCCAGTGGCAGGATCAAGACGTTCGATCCGGGCTGGACGCCCAATCCACTGCGCTTTTCCGCGTCCTATCTCGGAGACCCCAGAAGCCTGATGGTAGAGACAGCTGCAAACACCGCGCTTGACGTGGCGACCCGGTTTC
>Ga0316190_10001308_pt1 | contig 17909 bp, 11 predicted proteins | sample Eddworburrow2_MG_FD_204929 | JGI IMG/M metagenome (GOLD analysis project Ga0316190, IMG submission 204929) | Coastal sediment microbial communities from Maine, United States - Eddy worm burrow 2 | ecosystem: Environmental > Aquatic > Marine > Coastal > Sediment | place: USA: Maine | collected... | reverse complement strand
CGGGTCTGGGTTTATGCCGGCATTATGCTGCTATCCCTGCTGGGGGTGGGCTTCGGTTTGAGCACCCTGGAGGCCGTGGAACTGAAGGTGCTGCACGGCCGACAACCCCTGTTTGTATTGCAGAGTGATGGTTCCATCCAGAACAAGTACACCCTCAAGCTGCTGAACAAGACCACAGACGATATATCGTTGAGAGTGACCGCCAGCGGACCTGAAGGGCTCAGGTTGGTCGGTGCTGATGAAGCCATCACTGCCCGCAAGGGACAGGTGACCCCCATGACGCTGTTCGTTCGGGTACCGCGCAGCAACCTGCAAGGGGATGTATCTCCCATCACCTTTCGTATCGAGAGCCCCGACAATCCTGCGCTGTTTAGTAAACGGGAGAGTATCTTCGTTGGTCCGAAATAGGATTTCCGCCAATGCATCAAATAAAGGTTCTGCTGAGAGCCACGCGTCTTCCCTTTTTGATATTGACGCCGATCTGCGTCTTTCTGGGATTTAGCACGGCTTACCGATCCCAGGCCGGCATCGACTATATTGATCTGTCATTGATTCTGCTGGGTGCGGTTTGCGCCCACATCAGCGTCAACAGCCTCAATGAGTATCTGGATTTTCACAGCGGGCTTGATGCCAGAACAAAACGGACACCCTTCAGCGGCGGCAGTGGCGCCCTTATCGATCAGCCACAGGCGAATAGAAACGTATTACTTGTTGCCTTGACGACATTAGGCATCACCATCCTGGTCGGGGGTTATTTCATCTATCACCAGGGCATGCTGATTCTGCCCATTGGTGTATTGGGGATTCTGATTATTCTGACCTACACCCAGTGGATCAACCGTCACCCGATCTTGTGCCTGCTGGCGCCCGGCGTGGGATTCGGGCCGCTTATGGTGATGGGCACCGCTGCTATATTGAGCGGCAGTTATTCACTGCCTGCACTTGTGGTGTCACTGGTCCCCCTATTCCTGGTCAGTAATCTTCTTCTGTTAAACCAGTTGCCGGATATTGAGGCTGACAAGAGTGTGGGTCGTTACCATCTCCCGATTGCCTATGGGTGGCGAGTGAGCACCATTGTGTATGCTGTCTTTGCTGCCGCCAGCGGTGTAAGCATTGTTGCCGGCGTTGCGATGGGTTTTGTGCCAACCGCTGGTTACGCCGCCTTGATCCCCCTAAGTGGCACATTAGTGGTGATGTTCGCTATTACGAAGCATGGGATGAAAATAGATAGACTCATCCCCTATCTCGGGATGAATGTATTCATAACACTGGCAACACCCCTATTACTCGGGATTACGCTGATCAGCAACTAGCCTGGGATGGGCTTACCCACCCCACCCAAACATAACAAAGGACCGGGGCTATTGCCCTTTAGCTATCCTTCAACTCCTCATGCCAACCCCTATCCAGCCCAAACTCCCAGGTATGGATGGTCAGCCCCTCCGGAAAGGCCTCTCTCAGACGGCGTTCAAACTCCGCATAGACCTCGGACTTATGCTGTTGCACGTCATAATCCCGGGTGGTGGTATCTACACCCTCAACTTCCAACTCCATTTTGAACTCAATCTCAGGCGCAATCTGAAAACGAATTTTTCCCATGTCTTACTCCTCAATCATGATGCGGGCATTTAAAGTCTAGTGCTTTTGCCACTTACAGCAATGGGACCATTAGCAATGCAACGATATTGATGATCTTGATCAACGGATTGATGGCCGGGCCGGCCGTGTCCTTGTAGGGGTCGCCTACGGTGTCGCCGGTCACCGAGGCCTTGTGTGCCTCTGAGCCCTTGCCGCCGTAGTTGTTGTCCTCGATGTATTTCTTGGCATTGTCCCAGGCACCGCCGCCGGTGGTCATGGAGATGGCCACAAACAGTCCGGTCACGATGGAACCCAGCAACACGCCACCCAGGGCCTGTGGCCCCAGGAATACGCCAACCAGTACTGGAATGATCACCGGCAGGAGTGACGGGATAATCATCTCGCTAATGGCGGCCTTGGTCAGGATATCCACCGCCCGGGTATAGTCCGGCTGCGCTGTACGCTCCATGATGCCGGGGATCTCCTTGAACTGACGCCGCACCTCATGCACCACAGAGCCTGCCGCACGTCCTACCGCCTCCATGGCCATGGCTGCAAACAGATAGGGGATCAGGCCGCCAATGAACAGGCCGATGATCACCATATGGTTGGAGAGATCGAAGGTCGTAACCTTGCCGGTGTGTATGCTCAGTTCATGGGTGTAATCGGCAAACAGCACCAATGCGGCCAGCCCGGCCGAGCCGATGGCATAACCCTTGGTTACGGCCTTGGTGGTATTGCCCACCGCATCCAGGGCATCCGTTACCTTGCGAATCTCATTTGGCAGTTCCGCCATTTCGGCGATGCCACCGGCATTATCGGTGATGGGGCCATAGGCATCTGTCGCCACCACAATGCCGGTCATGGACAGCATGGCGGTTGCCGCAATGGCAATGCCATACAGCCCGGCAAAATAATGCGCGCCCCAAATGCCCAGACAGATGACCAGCAATGGCCCGGCAGTAGAGCGCATGGACAGCGACAGGCCGGCGATCATATTGGTGGCATGACCGGTAGTGGACGCCGCAGCCACGCCTCGAACAGGAGGGTAACTGGTGGAGGTGTAATAGTCCGTAATCACAACGATCCCCGCCGTCACCAACAAGCCAACCAGCGCCGCACCATAGAGGCCAATACTGGAGATGCCGGGGATATCACCCATCATCAATTGGGTTACCGGGTAGAACGCTATGGCGGCCAGGCCACCAGCCACGATCAGGCCGCGATAGAGGGCCTTCATGACCTTGCCATCGGGACCGATGGCGACAAAAAAGGTGCCGATAATCGAAGCGATAATAGAAACCGCACCCAGCAGCAGCGGGTATAGGGCCGCACGTTCTGCATGGTCTGCCAGCATCAATACACCAAGCATCATGCTGGCGATAATGGTCACTGCGTAGGTCTCGAACAGATCGGCCGCCATGCCGGCACAGTCGCCCACATTGTCACCCACGTTGTCAGCAATCACCGCCGGGTTACGTGGGTCATCTTCGGGAATGCCGGCCTCCACCTTGCCAACCAGATCAGCGCCCACATCGGCACCCTTGGTGAAGATGCCACCACCAAGACGGGCAAAGATGGAGATAAGGGAGCCGCCGAAGGCAAATCCAATCAGGGGCGCCAGGCTGACTGTGGTGCCCTCCTGGGAGATCATGGCGAGCACGGCATAGTATCCACCGACACCCAACAGCCCGAGTCCAACCACCAGCATGCCGGTGATGGCGCCGCCACGAAAGGCAATCTCATGGGCGGCATTCAGGCCCTCTTTTGCCGCTTCCGTGGTACGAACGTTGGCCCGCACCGAGACATGCATGCCGATAAAGCCGGCCAAACCGGAAAGAATGGCACCCAGGGCAAAGCCAATGGCGGTCAGTGTACCCAGGGCAAAAAAGAGCACTAGAAAAAGCAGAACACCAACGATGGCAATGGTGATGTACTGGCGGTGCAGGTAGGCAATGGCACCGACCTGGATGGAGTTGGCAATATGGCGCATGGCGTCATTGCCATCCGGTTTACTGACTATCCAGGAAATGGAGATCACTCCATAGACCAGCGCAATAAGGGCGCACGATAGCACCAGAATTATTTCAATCGACATTGCCAACACCTCACCCGTTAGTTTTTATAACAGCGATAGTTATGGTTATCGCCATGGATTACTGCTAAAAAACAAACCTGCTTTGGTCGGGCGAAGCGTCTACATTGTTGTTCTGCAACCGGTTTGAAGCACCCGGTGAACAGAGTATTTTTGGATCCTTGACTGCGGTGAGGGGTATCAGTGATTTCTCAGTGACCCCGTGCCTCCGATTACCTAAGAATCGCCGTGGGCAGACCAGTAGATTGGCCAAAGTCTAGTCAATGGAAAGCCTTATTCAATATAAGGATATTAGAATATTTTAATCTAAGGACTTTTAATCCTATTTTTCACGGGAAACTGTTATTCAATCCAGGGAGGAAAAAAACAGAATAAAGGCGCTCAGAGCACCTCAATATGGCCTGAAATCAAGATAGTTGCCTATATAGTTACTGACCAGAATCACCACGCCAGAGCGGGAATTTATACCAGCCTCAAACGGTTGGGGACTGCAATAATGCCCTACTTCCCTACCCCGCCTTCCGCTCCACCGCCTCCAGCAAGCGGATAATCTCTCCAGACAGTGCCGGGACATTGGCATACAAGGCCTCTGCACTCTTCAGATCACCAACCTCCTTGAGCCTAATGATCTCCTTAATCATACGATGCAATTCCGCATGGGGATCTTCCATCTCCTTCATCTCTGGGATATGGCCAAACTTCTGCAGCCCCTCGCTGTAATACCATTCACCCAACACGCAATGTTCATGGGAGACCGCCTGCTCCATTGAAAGGGCCTCCTTGCCGTCCAGGAAGGCACGCAGGCGGGTCTTCCATGCCTGGTGAGCCGCTTTGGCCTTGGACAGATCCAGGGCAGAACCTCCACTCCCTACCTGGAACTGATCCACCGCCTGCTGCAACTGCATGGCCAGACCAACCAGGTCACTGCTCGTCTCAGTGGTATTGTGGGCCGCATCCACCGCCTCATTGGAGATCTGGGCGATATTCACCACATTGGCACTGATCTCTTCCGCCACTACTGACTGTTCCTCAACCGCACTGGCAATCTGGATATTCATATCATTGATCCTGGCAACAGCCTCAGTGATGGCATCCAGGGACGCCCCGGCGGCCTCCGTCTCCTCCACTTGGGCCTGGGCCCGGCTACGCCCCACCTCCATGGCACTGACCGCTGCCCGCGCACCGGATTGCAGCCGTTCGATAATGGTCTGGATCTCCTGGGTGGCATCCTGGCTGCGCTGGGCAAGGGAGCGCACCTCATCGGCCACTACCGCAAAGCCCCGACCGGACTCACCGGCACGGGCCGCCTCGATGGCGGCATTGAGGGCCAGCAGATTGGTCTGTTCGGCAATGCCCTGAATCACACTCAGCACGGTGCCGATATTCTCACTCTCTTTTTCCAGCGCATTGATGGCATTGGCGGTGTTATTCACCTCCTGGGCCAATTGCTGGATACCGGCTACCGTCTGGTTGACCACGGCACGTCCCTTGACGGCCTCTTCGTCAGCCGTGCGTGATACAACTGCCGCTTCGCTAGAATGCCTGGCTACCTCCTGCACCGTGGCCGCCATCTCATTCATGGCCGTTGCCACCTGCGCAGTCATAGCCTGCTGATGGGACACCGATTGGGTGGTGCGCTCAGTGGTGGCCGACAACTCATCCGAGGCGCTGATCACACGAGTCGAGGCCCCTGTGACCTGGCCCACCACAGCCTCAAATCCCTCCATCATCTGGTTGAAACTCTCACCCATGGAGGAGAGCTCATCATGGCCCTTCAGCGTGGCCCGCACTCCAAGATCCTTGTTTGCCTGCGCCTGCTTCATGATGTCAGCCAGGCCCTTAATCCGGCGAATGAGACTCTGTTGCACCAGGGCAACACCTGCCAGGGTCAACAGGATGATCGCCAGAGAGATACCGATGGCGGCATTGGTCAATGTCTGCTTATGCACCTCGATGGCTGTGCGGACCCTCTCAGCCAGCTTGGCAAGCACCTCTTCGGTCTTATGTACTGCCTTACGCATATCACCCATGTGTCCATCCTTGGGCCCAAGCCCCCTCTCCTTGTTGGCATTCACCAGGGCATGGAAGTCCTTCTTATACTGATCCATATGCCCACTGATGGCCTGTTGGTCACTGCTGGAAATGTCGCTAGCCACCAGGTGCTGTAAAAACACCCCTAAATCCTTATCGAACTTGTCGATATATTTCAGATCACCGCGCAGCATGAAATCCTTTTCCCGGCGCCGCAGCATAAGCATATCCGCCATCAGGCGCTCCTCTTGCAGTGTCTTGATAGACTCTTCCGCCTTGTGCACCGCGGCACGCAGGCCGCCATAGAGTCCGTCCTTGGGGTTCAGTCCCATCTTCTGCTGGCTCTGCAACACCTTGTTGAACTGGGCGCCATACTCAGCGAGGTCGGCGCGCAAGCCCTCAGCTATGGCGAGATCCAGTCCCATGTTGCCGAGCATCCCAGCCAGCTGATCGACCTCGGTGTGCAATGCCTGGAAATTCTTCTGAAATTTGTCCGCATACTTGAGGTCCAGCCGGGCCAGGAAATCTTTTTCATTGCGGCGCAACATGAGCATGCCACGCTCGATCTCGGTGACCTTCAGATGCACACGCTCCGCATTTCCGATTTCATCCATGGAGTACATTTGAAACAGGGTCATGAAGATCATGACCAGGGCAACCAGCCCACCCGATAGATAGAGTTTCACCTTGATGCTCATGCGCCTGATATCTCCTCAATACAACAAAGGCGACCATGCCCTGCGTGAAAACCACATTCCCTCAGCACAGAACCATCGGCAGTTATTCAGCTGTCTTTAATATTCTTATTTACTTATGCAATTCTTTCATATGAGGCAAAAGACAAGCTATCTCAGTAAGGCCTGAATCCAAGATAGTTACCCGCCGGGTCATAATTGCAGACAAGGATCAGCATGTCCTCGCAACGCACCTTGGCACAGCCAAGCTCCAGGGTTTTGCCCCAGACGATCTGGGTATAGTGCCCAACACGATGCACGTTGCCCCTGGTGATCAGCCCCCCGTCATATTCCGCCTGCTCACCGGCCCATACCCCATAGCCCTCTTCAACGCCATAGGCCCCGGCAGTACCGATGAACAGGTTCTCACCATAGCGCTGTTTCCAACCCCCCTCATTGGGCCGGTGCGCCATGCCGCAACCATCGGCGGCGAGATGATCGGCCCACTCCTGGGCGTAGCCGCCCAAGATCGGCGACCAGACAAGGGGTTCAATGCCGACTTGCTTACGGTCCTGGTTATGGAGTTGAAGCAGACGCTGCACCTCATGCTCGGAGAGGGAGGCGGATTTCAGTGGCCTTTTGGTTTGGGGTGGTCCGGCACAGCCTGCCAGCAAGGCAAGACAGAATGCCGCCATAAGATTTAGAACATTCATCTGTATCAAGTTAGCGGCCTGGATCATAGGGTGCAATAGCATGGCATATTGCACCGAATAAAATTCTTACTGTAGAGCAGCCCCGATCCTGCCCTGCTTTATCTGCACACATCTTGGTGGCTTACTGCTTAGCCTGCCTTGGGGAAAGCCAGGTAGGCCAAACCATAGAGCAGCAAAGCCGCAATCACCACCAGCGTAAAACCCAGATGAATCGCCATCAGGGTGGCAAGCACCGCACTCAGCACCGAGGCACAGCCGTTCACCCCCCAGGCCCATGGGATCAGATCCGGCCCATCCCTGCCCAGGCGCGCCACGGCTGTGGGAAAGGGCATGCCCATGAAAAAAGCCAAAGGTGCAATTAATACTACTGAAATGATGATCTTTACGGGGTCCGGTAGGCCTATCAGCATCGGAAAAAGGTATTGAGGCAGAAACAGAAACAGCCCACCCAGCACACAGATAGCCATTACCGCCCATCCCACCACACGGCGGTCACCATAGTCCGTGACCAACCGGTTCGACCAGCCACTGCCAAGCCCGGCAAAGACCAGGAAGGCACTGAGCACCACCGCCACGGCATAGAGAGGATGGCTCAGAAACAGGATGAATTTCTGAATGAAGGCAATCTCCAGAAACAGAAAGGCCAGGCCGATGGCACCGAAATAGAGAAACACCCGCCAGCGGCTGATGGCCCCATCGGATTTCTCCCGGCGCTTCAAGAACAGCGGCAACAGGATCAGCAACAGACTCACCAGCAACGCCTGCACCAGGGTCGCCACCAGAATCAGATACCCCCACTCCAATAGCGGAAAGCCACCCTGCCCCCTCAGGGCCAGGATCTCCGGCAGCACATCCCATTTGAAGAAGTGAAAAAAGTAGGGCCGGTCATCCGTGGCCGGTTCGATATTGAATTTGTAACGGGTCCGGTAATCGCTCCCTTGTCCTCCCAACAGTGCCTGAGCCGCCTCATAGAAATAGGGCTGCTGCAGGCGGTTGTAATGATTGGCCTCGCCAATCTTAATACCGGGGTAATAGGCCAGATCGAAGGCGCGTTCCTTGCTAAAGCGGCGCAGGGTCTCAATCTCGGCTGGGGAAACCTCACCATTCTTGATCAGCAATGTACTGGTCTGCCAACTGCGGATCAGGATCAGCCGTTTCTCAGGTTCATTGATGCCTGATCGTTTCAATGCCTCAACGGCGGTCCCAAACAGCTTCAGGGTGTCTCGTGGCGGCAACTTCACCCAGCGGCTGATGGCGAGATAACCACCAGGCGCGAGGTGGCCCAGATACTCTTGAAGGGCCTCCACGGTGTAGAGATAGCTCTCATTCAGGGCATGCAGCCCAGCGGATGAAGCACTAAAAGAGTCCACCAGGGCCAGTTGAATCAGGTCATAACGTGAATCACTAGCTGCAACAAAACCCCGGGCCTCGGCGATATGCACCTTCACCTCAGGCCTTGCATAGAGATTACCGCTGAAATCCCCATAGCCCTCCCGCAACAGATTCACCATCTGCAGATTCAGCTCCACCGCATCGATTTTATCCACGCCGTGATACAGGGCCTGTTGCACATCAGAGCCACCACCGACACCGAGCAGCAGCGCCTGTTTTGGCTTTGCCAGATGATAGGGTAGCGCCGAGGTGATCTGGTCCAGATAAGAGAAGGCCTCCCGCTCTCCCCGGTCCTGGGTGATCACCGTCATGCCACCACTATCGGTAAAGACGCCAACCTGGGAAGGTGGCTCAGTGGTGGCATTCAGGCTCAATCCCGGCGCATGACGCAGGGGCATGCGCGGGCTCTCAATCACACTCAACAGACCCAGAGGGCTGGAGTGCTGCTCCACCACCTGCACGCCGCCGATACGCAACATCTGGCTCAGCCCCTTATACGGGGAGACCATTGGTTCAACCAACGAGGCAGGTAATAGCAGTGGCAGTGGTATGACAAACAGCATCAGGAGTATTCGTGAGCGAGCACGCATACCCAGTTCCCAGTAGCCAAGCAACACCGCACCCAGCCCAAGCACCGAAATCACTTGCAGAACCCGCTGGGGAAAGAGCAGAAACAGCAGCCCGATAATGAGCACACTACCCAGGCCAGCACCCAACAGGTCGGCGGCATAGATATGCCCTACCTGTTGATGAAAGCGGCTCAGAGCCAGGCCGATGGCATTGGCCACAAAGAAAAAGGGCAGGGTCAGCAGCAGATAGATAAGCAGCAACCGCATGGGTTGCTGGGGGTCCCACAACAGCTCTTCGGGATTGAAAGGCACCTGTTGGGCCAGCAGAAAACAGATCAGCGCCGACAGGCCAAACAGAAAAATATTGGCGAGATAGGCCATATTAAAATGCGCCAGCAGCCGTTCCCTTGCCAGGGTAAGAAAGGTGCCACTGACGCCATAACCCAGCAGCGCCAGACTGATGATCATATAAGCGAAGTGATGCCACTGAATGATGGAGAACAGCCGCATGAGCAAGATCTCGTAACCCAGGGCAGTGGCCGAGATCAGGGCAATGGAATAGCGCGGTATGGAATCCCGAAGATTTGGCGTTGCTGTCATTCTAATTATGGATTCACCACAGAGAACACAGAGTTCTCAGAGGTTTCGTCAGCGCACTTTCTTAAGCAACAATGCCGGAGCCGCCGGTGGTGTGCCAATGAATCAATCTCAGTGCTCCCCGGTCAAAGGCACAAACCGCACCGGCAGCATCTGGCGGCTGATCACTTCCCCCGCCTCATCCTTCTCCACCAACAACAGCTGCTGCACCATGAAACGACTACCCACCGGGATCACCATGCGACCACCGGGTTTGAGCTGTTTGATTAGCGGCGGCGGCACATGGCTGGCGGCAGCGGTCACCACAATGGCGTCAAAAGGCGCCGCACTTTCCCAGCCGTAATAGCCATCACCAACACGGGCCTTCACTTTCCTATAACCCAGTTTCTGCAACCGCTTTGCCGCCTCCTTGCCCAAGGGTTCAATAATCTCAATGGTATAAACCTCGGCACCCATTTCGGCCAGGATGGCCGCCTGATAGCCGGAGCCGGTGCCGATCTCCAACACCCGACCACCCCGCTCCAGCCCGACCAGATCACTCATCAGGGCAACGATGTAGGGCTGGGAGATGGTCTGGCCATGACCAATGGCCAAGGGGCGATTTTCATAGGCGAAGGGACGCCGGAGGAAGGGCACGAACTCATGCCTGGGCACCTGTCCCATGGCACTCATCACCCGAGCATCAAAGACCGCCTTGCCGATATAGTGGCTGGTACGCCGGGCATCCGCCTCGATGGCCTTGACCATCCCCTGGCGGGCACTCGAATAGGCGCCGCTATCCCCGCCCATTCCCACCAGCGGAAAAAGCATAAGCCAGCCAAGCAGAACGGTGAATAGGAGTCTTAGATTCATCATTATCCCAACGCTTTTGTCCCTGGGGCTTTCAAGTTAAGCTTAGCCGACAATCGGTACCCAATAAGGAGAGATAGATGTCAGACGATAAGCTCTACCCCGTTCCCGCCGACTTCGCGGCCAAGGCCCACATCAATGCCGAGCAGTATGAGCAGATGTACCGGCACTCGGTGGAGGACCCGGATAGCTTCTGGGCGGAGCAGGCTGAGCAGTTCGTCACCTGGTTCAAGAAGTGGGACAGGGTGCAGGAGTGGGACTACACCACCGGCGACATCAAGTGGTTCGAGGGCGGCAAGCTCAACGTGGCCTACAACTGCCTGGATCGCCATCTGGAGAGCCGCGGCGACCAGACTGCCCTTATCTGGGAGGGGGACGACCCCACCGAGGACAAAAAGATCAGCTACCGGGAGCTGCATACCGAGGTGTGCAAGCTGGCCAACGTGCTTAAAGCGCGCGGGGTGAAGAAGGGCGACCGGGTCTGTATCTACATGCCCATGATCCCCGAGGCCACCGCCGCCATGCTGGCCTGCGCTCGCATCGGCGCCGTGCACTCCGTGGTATTCGGCGGCTTCTCGCCAGACAGCCTCAAGGACCGCATCCTGGATTCCGACTGCCAGACCGTAATCACCGCCGACGAGGGCATACGCGGCAGCAAGCGGGTACCGCTCAAGGCCAACACCGACAAGGCCCTGGAGTCCTGCCCCAACGTGCACACGGTGCTGACCGTGCAGCGCACCGGCGGCGACATTGGCTGGAGCAAGGGTCGCGACGTCTGGTACCACGAGCAGATGGCCAGCGCCTCTGCCGACTGCCCGGCCGAGGAGATGGACGCAGAGGATCCACTGTTCATCCTCTACACCTCCGGCTCCACCGGCAAACCCAAGGGCGTACTGCATACCACTGGTGGCTATCTGGTATTCGCCGCCATCACCCACAAATACGTTTTCGACTACAAAGACGGGGAGATCTACTGGTGCACCGCCGACGTGGGCTGGGTCACCGGCCACACCTACATCGTCTACGGCCCCCTGGCCAACGGCGCCATCAGCCTGATGTTCGAGGGCGTACCCAACTATCCCGACGCCTCCCGCTTCTGGCAGGTGGTGGACAAGCACCAGGTACAGATCTTCTACACCGCCCCCACCGCCATCCGCGCCCTGATGCAGGTGGGCGACGAGCCGGTGAAGAAGACCTCACGCAAGTCCCTGCGCCTGCTGGGCACCGTGGGCGAGCCCATCAACCCCGAGGCCTGGGAGTGGTACTACCATGTGGTGGGCAACGAGCAGTGCCCTATCGTAGATACCTGGTGGCAGACCGAGACTGGCGGCCACCTGATCACCCCCCTGGCTGGCGCTCATACGCTCAAGCCCGGCTCCGCCAGCAAACCCTTCTTCGGTGTGGAGCCTGCCATCGTGGATGCCGACGGCAAGATCCTGGAGGGGGAGTGCTCCGGCAATCTGGTCATCACCCGCCCATGGCCTGGGCAGATGCGCAGCGTCTATGGTGATCACCAGCGCTTCATCGATACCTACTTCAAGACCTACCCTGGCATGTACTTCACCGGCGACGGCTGCCGCCGCGACAAGGACGGCTACTACTGGATCACCGGCCGGGTGGACGACGTACTCAACGTCTCCGGCCACCGCCTGGGCACCGCCGAGATCGAATCCGCCCTGGTGCTGCACACCAAGGTGGCCGAGGCAGCGGTGGTGGGCTACCCTCACGACATTAAGGGCCAGGGCATCTACGCCTACGTCACCTTGATGGCGGGCGTGGAGGAGTCCGAGGATCTGAAGAAGGAGTTGGTTGCACTGGTGCGCAAGGAGATCGGCGCCATCGCTACTGTCGACATCATCCAGTGGGCACCGGCTCTGCCCAAGACCCGCTCCGGCAAGATCATGCGCCGCATCCTGCGCAAGGTGGCGACCAACGAAGTGGATCAACTGGGGGACATCTCGACCCTGGCCGATCCCTCGGTTGTGGATCACCTGGTGGAGAATCGCCACCATAAGTAATACCTACACTGCCTGAGGTGCACCCTCTTCCCAGCAGGGAGGGCGGCACCAACTAATCCACTAGCCATCGGACAATTCGCGCAATGGATACAGAAAACGACACTAGCGTTGAACAGGCACTAATACCGCCCGAGGAGATAACTCCTCCCTTGTGCGCCTCGCTTCCGACAAATGCACTGGAAAATGATGAAGCGGTCATTGCCAATCTCTGTTCGGGGGAAAAGCTGGTCGGCCAACTGCAAGGACTGGCCCTAATTCAAGACGAACTGTCACTACGAGTCGATAATCAACCCGAAGCCATTACCCTAAACATCGAGGAATTGAAGTCCCTGCACTTCACTAAGGCCAGGTACTTCTCACTGCTTATAGAGACCAAAACAACGGCAACCACAGCTGATGGCATTGCCGAAAAACACAAAGAGCAGGCTATTGAGTGTTCCGAATCGCCCCAGGAGTTTGAGATCAGATTCAAGGATGGTGACACCCTGGAGGGCAGCAGCTTCGGTTTCCGCACCAACCGCCAAGGGCTTAGCCTGTATCTTGCAAATAATCCCCAACAGTACACCTACTGCTTTATTCCACACGCCGTCATCGAGAGTTACCGGGTCGGCCCTCACATCGGCGAGGTGCTGATCGAGGAACAGCTAGTCAGCGAAGCACAGCTGCTTTCGGCACTGTCCATGCAGCAGGCACAACGGGAACAACCCCTGGGCCAATATCTACGCAGCAAAGCAATCATCACCACCGACGAATTGAAGGAAGCTCTCAAGCACCAGAAAAGTATTCCCCATATGCGGCTGGGAGAGATCCTGATTACAGAAAACCTCTTGACCAAGGAGCAACTCAACCAGGCGCTCGAAACACAAACGCAAGACCGCAGCAAGCCACTGGGCGAAATCCTGATCCGCCAGGGAATCGTCAATATGGAAGACATTCAGCGTTGCCTTGGCAAGAAATTCGGCATCCCCTTCGTAGACCTCCGGGAATTCGAGATAGACCAAGCGGCGACACAGCTGGTACCCGAGACCCTGGTAAGACAACACACCGTGCTGCCGTTGTATCAATTTGATAAGAGACTGGTGGTAGCGATGGAAAATCCCATGGACTGGGAAAGCCTGGATGCCATCGCGTTCCATAGCAAAATGAGTATTGAGCCAGTCATGGCAACGAAGGACGAGCTGATACGCCTTATCGAAGCGGAATATTCGATGGGTACATTAGACGATGCAGAGCTCGAGGAGCTAGGCGAATTTAACGATATTGAAGAGGCACAGGAGATTGTTGACGAACCGTCGCTTGCCGATAACATCATCGTAAAGCTTGTCAATAAGATCATCTATGACGCCTATAAAAAAGGCGCGTCGGATATTCACATCGAGCCAAATTCCGGCCACAAGAAGACCCTCATACGTTTCCGCAAAGATGGCATTTTATTAAATTATTATGAAGTTCCAGCCAAAATGCGAAATGCCCTGGTCGCCCGCATCAAGATCATGTGCGACCTGGATATCTCAGAACGCCGTAAGCCACAAGATGGCAAGATGGTTTTTAAAAAATTCAGCAAAGTACCTATAGAATTGCGTGTCGTCACTATTCCAACCATAGGCAAACAGGAAGACGTCATATTGCGCATCCTCTCCAGCGGCAAGCCGTTGGCACTGGACAAGCTGGGATTGAATGACCATAACCTGAAGCGCCTGCTCGAAATGATCGCACTGCCTTATGGTATCTTTTTCGTCTGCGGCCCGACAGGTTCAGGCAAAACCACGACCTTGCATTCGATTCTTTCCCGCATCAACACGTCAGATCGCAAGATCTGGACAGTGGAAGACCCGGTTGAAATTACGCAGCCTGGACTACGACAAGTGCAGGTCAACCCCAAGATCGGATTGACCTTCGCCACAGCCATGCGCTCCTTTTTGCGTGCTGATCCCGATGTCATCATGGTCGGAGAGATGCGCGACAAGGAAACCACCGCCATTGGGCTTGAAGCCTCTCTGACAGGACACCAGGTATTCGCCACCCTGCACACCAACACCGCCCCGGAGAGCATATTACGACTGCTCGATATGGGCATGGACCGATTTAATTTCACCGACGCGCTGATTGGCATCCTGGCACAGCGCCTGACCAGACGCCTTTGCGCCCACTGCAAGAAGGCCGAAATAGCAACTGATGAAGAAATACAAGGATTGGCGGCCGAGTATTGTGCTCCCGTGACAAAAGGAAAAACAAAGCAGACCATTACAAAAACACAAAATCAGTTCATAAAAGAATGGAAAGAAAAATATGCTGATGATGGAGGTCGCATCTCCCTCTGCCGCCCCATCGGATGCAACGAGTGCGACCACACAGGCTACCTCGGTCGCATCGCTATCTTTGAGCTATTGGCCGCCAGCGATGAAATCAAAAAATCCATCTTGGGACAGGCCACTGTTGCGGACATCCAGGCCATCGCCTTAAAGGAAGGCATGCGCAGCCTCAAGCAGGACGGCATAGAAAAAGTATTACTGGGCCTGACCGACATACAACAGGTCCGCAAGGTCTGTGTCGAGTAATTACATCCGGAATGAAAAAAAAAGGACACCCTGGAGAAGACCACAGATAGCCAGAGTCAAAAGCACATCATATGGCGAAACGGCAGAATCACGTAGAACAATTATGAAAGGGTGAGGGGTGGCCAGATGGGCTGGAGACAGGAGCAAATCAACGTCTAATAAAACCGCGCCATAAGCAAATATATTATTCCACCCTACATCGAAAAACATCCACACAAAAGTCCACATCCAACTCCAGCTCTGGCAGCGCCAAAACTCGCGCCTGCTGCTCCCGGCTTGCCTGCCAATAATAGGGCGTCATTTGTAGCAAGCGCCCCACATCTCCATCACCCTGCACTACTTCCTTGTACTCAACATTGTCACGCCTCAGATGTTGAAAACCATCCATATGCGGACTGCTTTTCACATGTTTTCGGGAATGATCATAGATAAGCTCTCGCAGACCATAGAGATAATTTGGTCCCAGTGTTACCCGGACAAACAGACTGACCGGACACATGGTATTCGCCACCTTGCACACCAACAGCATCTCCTGCTATACCTTCACTAGTCACTGACACTTAAGTAGAGCAATGCAGGAGAAAGTGCCGAGAAGCGGAAGCGCGCAATCACGAACATTTTTGTAGTACATGTTTCAACCTGCCGGCTTCCACCACCTTGCCTGCTACTGCACAAGCCACGAAAAAGATAGGAATTTAAGGATTAGGCGCAATTTCGAACTCTTGACCCAGGTCAGTTTTTTTTGTAGCTTGTACCAAACATAACCAGCCAGGGAGTTTTAGGGAGTGAAGCATGTGGCATCATAATAATTCTCATTACTCTGCCCCATTCTCCATCTTGCACAGAAGACTTTGCTTTTGCAGTCTTACGCATCTGGCCATAGATAATAAATTCACATCAGTAACCAGAAAAAGCTTTTACTAAAAAGCAGGATTATAAGATCACCGTACTGAATGCTGGCCCAGCATATGGAATGATAACCATGGCAAGGATCTCAATTACTCTTACAGCAATCCTGATATTACTCTCACCCCCCATCTTCGCCGGTAAGAGAATGAACAAATGCGTTGACCCGGAGGGGAAAATCACCTTTACGACCCAAGGTTGCGCAGAGGATGAGTCTAAGAAAAAGGTCTACGTCCCAAACGCCCAATCACCCATCACCAGCCTTCGCCCAGCGGAGAGACAGCAGCTTAGCAGCATCAATACTGCCAGAAGAACTGCAAGCGCTGGCTCGTCGCAGTCAAGCAAACCAAAGAAAAGCAGCCGCAAATCAAACAAACGCAGAAGGCTGATAAGGCGATGCAATAAGAAGTGACTGAAAGGACAAACCTACCCAATACACCCAAATCATTCAAAATAATATACGTGAATTCAACTTGTAAGTGCAACTCTGTTTGACGGAAAGAGGGTAAGCTGCGGTAGCATCACGGCTTTCCCTAACCGCCAAGAAAGAGGAGCACAATGAGTAACTACACGCAGCTTACCCAGGAAGAAAGATACCAGATTCACGCATTGATGAAAGCAGGCCTTAATCAAATAGAGATTGCCGATATCCTTGGGCGCCATAAATCCACTATTAGCCGGGAACTTAGGCGTAATTGTGGTCTGCGTGGCTATCGCCCTAATCAGGCTCATCGTCTGTCCACAGAGCGTCGTCAGGGCAAGCTCCGGCCTCGCATTGCTACCGCTCACTGGGCCCTGGTCCAGCGTTTGCTGCGCGAGGATTGGAGTCCTGAGCAAATCAGCCTGTGGCTGGCCGATGAGAAAGCTATTCAAATCTCTCATGAGTGGATCTACCGGTACGTCCTCCAGAACAAGTCACTAGGTGGCAATCTACACCGCCATCTGCGCTGCCAGAAGCAGCGCCGTAAACGCTACGGCAGCTATAGCCGCCGTGGGCAGCTGATAAACCGCATCAGCATAGATGAACGTCCTGCTGTAGTTGAGACCCGGTCACGGTTGGGTGACTGGGAACTCGACACGATCATCGGCAAGGGCCACAAACAGGCCATCGTCTCACTGACCGAGCGTAAATCCCGGCTGACCCTCATCCACAAGGTTGAGCGAAAAACCGCCAACAATGTCACCCAGGCCATCCTCAGCATGCTCAAGCCTATTGCACATCGCGTCCACACGCTGACCTCGGATAACGGCAAGGAATTCGCTGGACATGAGACCATCGCTAAAACCCTCAAGGCCAAATTCTTCTTCGCCCACCCCTATGCCTCTTGGGAGCGAGGATTGAATGAGAACACCAACGGACTCATTCGCCAGTACTTCCCAAAACACCGGGATTTTACAACCATCACTCAGACTGAAATTAACCAAGTGATGGATAAACTGAATAACCGCCCCCGAAAATGCCTTGGCATTAAAACGCCCAATCAGGTATTTTTCGGGATCAACCCACCCGTTGCACTAGCGAGTTGAATCCGCGTATAACTCTAAGGAAGCTCTGTTTAATTACATCCCCAGTGCTTGAAAATGGTGGGGCATCCTTGCCCCACGCGAGTATCTTGAGTTTTTCTTGGTGTCCTTATCTTGATTTCAGAGTGTTCTGAGGATTGAGCTGGTACTTCTGAATCTTACTTGGGCCAGAAGGTGGGCTCGGTTTGCTGGATGGTGGTTTCACTTTTTCACCAGATATTGCTTCGCTGGCGGATTTTCCGCAGGGGAAGTTTACCCGAACCTTTAGGGTGTAGCTGTTATTGCCTTCGTCAGACTCCTGAACCAATTTATTTGAATCCAGCTCGACCTTGATTTTGTTCATGCCTTGGGCAAGATCAAGATTGAACTTGTGCCATCCGTTGCCGGGCAGACCTGACTTTGCTG